>Ga0302319_10000722_pt1 | contig 74207 bp, 57 predicted proteins | sample Bog_T0_2_FD_203319 | JGI IMG/M metagenome (GOLD analysis project Ga0302319, IMG submission 203319) | Peat permafrost microbial communities from Stordalen Mire near Abisko, Sweden - Bog_T0_2 | ecosystem: Environmental > Terrestrial > Soil > Wetlands > Peat | place: Sweden: Abisko, Stordalen Mire...
CCGGCTCGCTCCACCATTGGGTTTGCTTGGCTTGTTGGCCCATCATGATGGGCCAAAATCCTAACTAAATGACCCACCGAATTCCAGTTTTAACTAACTCCTGCGCGGGATTTGGGCAACAGCCCGTCAAGAGTCGACCCCATTCTCCGCCATTCTCCGCGCATTCTCCGCCATTCTCCGCGCGCCATTCTCCGCGCGACCCGCAACTTGCGCAGAAAATAGCACTCCAACGTTATCCCGACTTGGGCGTGGCAGAGTCTGCCCTTAACAAGGAATTCATCGCGAGAATGAAGCGTTACGAGATTGAGAAAAAGGAGTTTTTCTCCGAGCCAGACTGGCCGATTCGGTTGGCGGCAGAACGCAACGAAGACCTCACTGCAAAGAAAGCCGAACAATGACGCTACCCGACCATTCCAAAAAATGCCGCTAACGCTACGACATCAATCTCCGCGCGTGTCCACTTCTCATTTTCTTTCACCGACGCTAAGCAAACAATCCTTGGGCTGTCTGCAACCGAGAAATCCCACTCCAAAGTTTCAGCGTGAATAATTTTGTTGGCAACGTCTCGTATCTTAAGTTCCTTGTCCGGCTTATTCTTCATGATCAAACGACCGAAGTTCGGATTACTCGTTTGCTTTAGATACTCAGAGACTTCCTCACGGTCGTCGAACATGCGCAGAAATAACGCGAGCTCGATGCACGCCTTTGTCGCGCGCTGTTCCGACATCGAAAACAATATCTCGTGCAGATTTTTCCACTCACCCTTAAACTTCGTCGCGACAAGTTCCTCTAGGGCTTTCCTTGAAAAGCAAAAGTTCATCGCGATGGAGCAATTCTCACGAAGGAGGTTCGCCAAAGGTAATGAGATGGCTGTCATAATGATGGCTGTTTAGACCGACTCTAGCTAGCACCCTCGAGTTGCATCTGCAACCAGGATTGACTGCTTGGTTGAGAGACCGCCGGTGAGCCAGCCGGCTGCACCCCGCGCAAAGACTTCGCCGCTTTCCGCTCCGCTGCGTCCCGCTGGCCCACTGACTCCGCTGCACTCCAAACGCCGAAGACTTTGCCCCGCCTTCCAGGGGACCAGCCGCGAAGACAGAATCGCTCCGCAAGCTACGACGATTCAGACTTCCCGAAAGCCACCGCTCACACCGCCCCACAAACCGCGCCGTGCTTCGCCCGTCACGCTTTCTGCTCACCGTCCCAAACCGGATTCGAGTTCGGCTGTTCGACAGCCCCATCAAATTAGGAGAGGCGGTCTCTCAGCCTCAGATTGTTAATGAGAGAGAGCGAAAGATCGAGCGAGAGAAATTCCTTTCGGCTACGCGAGCCTCTGTTGTTTGGCCTTTGTACTCATACCGATGAGCAAACCGACTCCTGCTCCCAGCAGCAAATATCCAAATGCAACGTACAATAATTGAATCGTCATTTGATGAGAAAGAGCTGTTGGAATGATCACGCCGGGCTGACCATAAAAGTTGCGAACCGTAATGAGCAGAAACGGCGCACCCGACAAAACACCGCTCATCCCGCCAGCAAGGACGTGATGCTGCACTTTAACAACCGGTCCCCTTAATGCCAGTGCTGTGATCCTGTCATAAAGGAGGCCGAAAAAGGCGCCTTGCATTGCGTAGAAAAAGACTCCCTGAAAATTGTGCCGCATAAACGGGGATAAGAGAAAAAAGGATACGAAGGCGTAAATCCAAGCTACGCAAAAACCCCAGAAAACAAAAAGTAGAGTTCGCTTCATATTCTTTCGGCCGAGACTCAGCCACCGCCTCGGAAAACTCCATTTTATGAATTTGGGCCACATTTTTACAACTTGATTAAAATGGCGCTTTGCTCGCCGCGCCTTCCCGTGTAAATCCGCCGCGCAGCACAACGTTAGGCCAAGAGGATTCTCTCCGCTCCTTCCGCTTCACGAGTTGTGCCAGCGCCTCCACGATTGCTTCGGCCAGCGTAGTCCGGTCCGGGTAAACGACGGAACAGCGAATATCTACGGAACCCTCCAGCTCTCGAAACGGATGCCGACCGTCCGCGATATACGCCTCGGCAGTGGGGTAAGGCCCTAGTCAACATCGGGAGTCGAATGCCAGAAGATCACTCCTGTGTGCCTGCCCGCTTTTACTTGAACGCTCGGCGTGGAAGAAAGCGGGGCATTCGTTTTGACCGATTCATTGTCCATTACCAGGCTCGGCGTTCCCCGGCCCGAGGGCAGGCGAAGCGTAGCTTTAACTCCTATCGGGATGGTGAACTCGAAGTCCATGCGATCCGCGCTCCTCCTCCAGGAGACGGGAACCGGGCCGAACTCGGTGACAACCGTACCTCTGGCGCTCTTTAAATCGCCCAGGCGCGGATCGATCAGCAGGCTGCGGGCCGAGACAGGCCCATCGAGGCGTACGCCGAGCACGAATGCGCTCAGAAAATAGGCGGGATACATCCCATAACAATGCGCCTTCGATCCCCCGCTGAATTCCTCCCAAGTCGTTTGCCAAGGCGACTCGGCCATCTCCTTGAATTTCTCGCGAATCATATCGAGAACCCGCTGATCCAGATCCGGCCGATTCTGATTATAGATTTGCTTGAAATAGAAATAGTAAAACATCATCCGCGCCTTGGGATCGGGCTCTGAAAGCAGATATTTCGTCACCGATGGAATACGCTCAACAGGAACGATATTCTGATCCAAGGCAAACAGCGCCGGGAATACCGTCGGGGCAATCAGATGATCGTGGACTGCCAATATGAGCTTCCGGTTATGAGTCCCCGCCGGCAGGTCCGCCTGAGCGGTGGCGTAGCCGGAATAATAGGCGCCAACATCTTCGTCCCACAATAAGCGGTTGAAGGCAGAAGCCAAATCCTTTGCCGCTCCTTCAAAGGTGGCGGCGTCCCGGGTTTCGCCAATGGCATTGCCCAGAAAGGCCGCATCCACGAGCGCCTTGTAAACAAATGCATTGAGGCCGGCTCCCTCGCAGGTTTGATAACCGATCGGATTGCCCCAGATGACCCACTCCCGGCCGATGACCAGGCCGCGCGCACTGCGCCGGGCAAGGAAGTAATGCATCTGCGCCGAGATGGCCGGCCAGATTTCCCGAATGAGGGCGGTGTCCCCCGTGCACTCGTAATATAGTCTCGCCTCTTCAACCCAATCGCAGGCCCGATCTTCCATTTTGGCATGAATATCGAACCGATCCGAACATGTGTGCGCTTTTACCCAGCCATCAGGCTGCAAGGTCAAAGCCGTGCGGCGCAGCAACTCCTCCAGCAGCCGGGGATCGGCATAGACCGTGGAACCATTTCTACCGGGACCAGCCATTGCGACCCGTGTGACATCGAAATCCGGCGGCGAATTATCCGCCCATTCCGTGCGCTCGCGGTCCGCGCAGTCCACGTAAGCATCCTCGCTCATCACCTGATTCGACCGAACGCAAACAGTCCAAAGTTTGTTCAACAGCGGGTCGCTGCTATCGAAGCTGCCGATGCATTCGAATGGATAAATCCGTTCAACCATCTTGCAGGAATGAATTGCAACCCTGCCCGAGACCACCTGGATGGCGCCATCCTTGAAACCATGGGTATCGCTGGAGATATAAACCTGCCGCCCGGCCTTTGCCTTGTATGAGATTCCGGCATAGGGCAGCAGGATCACGCTGTCGGCGTCTGCCTCGAAGTCCAGCACCGTGCAGGCTTGAACGAGGCGGTCGAGGTGAAAACGAGCCTGCTGGCCGGCAGTCAGCGTTACTGGAAAATCACGATCATCCAGCTTCACATCCAGGGATGTTTCGCGCAGCGGCGGAATTCGGCACGCCGAGAGGTCGCCCCATTGGCCGCCGGCGATCCTTACAGCGTTTTTCCACGCTTCATCATTGTACGTCAATTGGCTCCAATCCCCATCTTCGACCGTTGAGTCGATGACATCCATTTCGTTCCCCCAGTTGACATGAGGATTGCGATAGCGCGTTTGATCACTCCACTTCCATGTCTGATCCGTCGTCAATATCGTCCGGGTGCCTTCGGAATCGGCGACGTCAAGGCGGGCGGTCAGGCCCGGCACGTGCCGCATCATCTTTCCATTGCTCTGTCCAGCCATCACCAGGACGACGATTTCATTGTCTCCGGCATGCAAGCAATTGCTCACCTCGACGGTGTCGTATTCCGGACCCTTCGGATTGAAGCGCACCGGACCGCGCGAGACGTATCGCCCATTGATCCAGAGCATGTAGCGCACGTCGGCAAACAGGTAGAGAGAGGCTTGTGCAGGCGTCGCCGATAGGGAAAAGCGCTTGCGAAATGCGACGAACGCCGAACCTGGCCGGGCATCGCCCGGAACCCAAATCAAGTTCTGTTGGAGACTTCGGCCGACCGTGTCGGGAAGTTGATTCAAGGGTTGCACGTCCGCTTTGGCACAACGGGGCGATGCCACGCAGAGAGCCAGAATTAACGCGCCAAGCAGGAGTATCTGTTTTACCGCGTTCATGACCGGCCTCATGAAATCTCACCGGCCACAACGCTCCAAGCAAAGACTTCGCGCTTTTCCGCTGCGCTGCGTCCGGCTGGCCCTTGACTGCGCTGCGCTCCAAACACGGAAGGCTTTGTCCCGCCTAGCCAGTGACCATGCGCGAAATGGTGGCGAAGCGTCATGCCGCAGATCGCTGACTCGGGTTTTCTGGTCCTCCCTTCGAGCAGACCGTACGATCGCGAGAACTGCCGCCCTCAGCGCCTCCGGTAGTCCCAGGAGCGCGACGCTGTTGCACAAATTACGGGCGCCATAAAATTTGGATTTCACGGCGGGCGCGGACCGCTATGGTGGGCGCGGCCATCCTTTAAGGGGATCATGGCGTGATGTTCCTGCGCCGGTCCGGAGGGCCGAATTTTCACCATGACACTGTTTTCTTCCGGAGGGCGCCGATGAGTGTGCCCGGCACGTTCGATCTCGCGTCGCTGCGAGCGGCTTATGCCTCGGGCAGCACGACGCCGGAGGAGGTGGCCAATGAGGCGATGCGGCGCGCGGAGGATTTGCGGTACCCGCATGTGTGGATCGAGACCCTGGATCCGGCGCGGGTGCTGGCCTTCGCCCGCGCGTTGCCGCCGGAGCCGACGTTGCCGCTTTATGGGGTGCCGTTTGCGATCAAGGACAATATTGATCTGGCCGGTATCCCGACCACGGCGGGGTGCCCGGCGTTTGCGTACATCCCCACGGATTCGGCGACGATTGTCGAGCGGCTGATCGCGGCGGGGGCGATTCCGATTGGGAAGACGAATCTCGATCAATTTGCCACGGGGCTGAGCGGGACGCGCTCGCCGTATGGCGCGCCGGAGTGCGTCTTTCACCCTGAGTTTATCTCCGGCGGGTCCAGCTCCGGCAGCGCGGTGGCGGTCGCGGCGGGGATGGTGAGCTTCGCGCTCGGGACGGATACGGCGGGGTCGGGGCGGGTGCCGGCGGCGTTCAACAACATTGTCGGGCACAAGCCGACGAAGGGGCTGTGCAGTTGCCGGGGGGTTTTCCCGGCGTGCCGGTCGCTGGATTGTCCGACGGTCTTCGCGCTGAGCTGTCACGATGCGGCGGCGGTGCTCGATGTTATCTCCGCCTGGGACAAGGCCGATCCCTTCTCGCGGCCGGCGCCGGCGGAGCAGGCGGCTTTTCCGGAGCGGTTCAAGTTTGGGGTGCTGCGGGCGTCGCAGCGGCAGTTCTTTGGCGATGCGGCGGCCTCGGCGTTGTATGAGGAATCGGTGGTGCGGCTCGGGGCGTGCGGCGGGGAGGCGGTGGAGTTTGATTACAGCCCGTTTGCGTCCGCGGCGGCGTTGCTTTACTCCGGACCATGGGTCGGTGAGCGCCGGTGGGCGGTGGGAAATTTCTTCGATACCCATGGCAGCAGCATGCATCCGGTGGTGAGGCAGGTGATCAGCGCGGCGGGAAGATACGATGTGGTGGCGGCGTTCGAGGCGCAGTACCGGCTTGCGGGTTTCGCGCAGGCGACGCGGGAGACCTGGGAGAAGGTCGATATGCTATTGCTGCCGACCACGGGCACCATTTATCGCCGGGATGAGATCCTGGACGATCCGATCCAGCTCAACTCGAACCTCGGGTGGTATACGAATTTTGTGAACCTACTGGACCTGAGCGCGCTCGCGCTGCCGGCGGGGTTTCGTGAGAACGGGTTGCCATTCGGGATCACGGTTGTCGCGCCGGCATTTTATGATCATGCGCTGCTGTCACTGGGGGCCCGGTATCACCTGGCGCTTGGTGGAACGGCGGGAATCACGCCGGTCAAGATCGCGGAGCAGCCGCTGCCGCAGGAGGCGGCGCACGGGGTGTTGCTGGCGGTGGTGGGGGCGCATCTGCGCGGGCAGCCGCTCAATGGGCAGCTCACGAGCCGGAATGCGCGCTTTGTGAAGGGGGCGCGGACTGCGCCGGGGTACCGGCTTTACGCGCTGCCGAATACGCAGCCGGCCAAGCCGGGGCTGGTGCGGGCGCCGGGATTTGCGGGGCCGGGGATTGAGCTGGAGATCTGGAGTCTGACGGATGCGGCGTTTGGGAGTTTCGTGGCGGAGGTGCCGGGGCCGATGGTGATTGGATCGGTGGAGCTGGAGGATGGTACGACTGTGAAGAGCTTTCTCTGCGAACCGTATGCGCTGGAGGGGGCGGAGGAGGTGACGTCGTTTGGGGGGTGGCTGGCGTATCGGGCGGCGCTGAAGGAATAACGGGGAATGCGATTGAGAGCTTTGCTGGGCGTTCCCCCGCACGGCTCACCGAGCCGTCGCTACAGTAGGTGCGCTTCGCGCGAAGAATTGTAGGTATGGATCTCAAGCCCTATAGCCGCGAGATCAGGAGCTCGCGCTGGAAGAGCAGTTCTTTTGGCAGATCGCCGTAGAGCTTGATGAAGAGCTCGTCCTGGAGGAGCACTTCGCGTTTCCAGTTATGGACGTCGATGTGCAGGGCTTCGGCGAGTTTTTCGCGGGTGTAATCGGGCAGGCCTTCGATGTCGATATCGCCGGCGGTGGGCATCCAGCCTAGCGGAGTCTCCTCCGCGTAAACGCGGCCTCGGCAACGGTCGACGATCCACTTGAGGACGCGCATGTTTTCGCCATAACCGGGCCAGAGGAATTCGCCGTCGGCGCTCTTCAGGAACCAATTGACGTTGAACATCTTCGGCGGGCGCTTAATGAGCTTGCGCATCCGGAGCCAATGGAGGAAGTACTCGCCCATATTGTAGCCGCAGAAGGGGAGCATCGCCATGGGGTCGCGGCGGACCTGGCCAATGGTGCCGGCGGCGGCGGCGGTCATCTCGCTGCCCATCGTGGCGCCGATGTAGACGCCGTGGATCCAATTGAACGCCTGATAAACCAGCGGCATCGTCGTTGCGCGGCGGCCGCCGAAGATGATGGCGGAGATCGGGACGCCGGCGGGGTCGTCGGCCTCTGGGGCGAGGGCGGGGTTGTTCCGCATGGGCGCGGCGAAACGGCTGTTTGGGTGGGCGGCTTTTTCCTTCGATGCGGGGGTCCATGGGCGGCCCTGCCAGTCGAGGGCCTCAGCGGGCGGCGGGCTATCCTTGCCTTCCCACCAGACATCGCCATCGGGCAGCAGAGCGACGTTGGTGAAGATCGTGTCGCGCGACATGGCGTGCATCGCGTTTGGGTTGGATTTGAAATTTGATCCCGGGGCGACGCCGAAATATCCCGCCTCGGGATTGATCGCGTAGAGGCGGCCATCGACGCCGGGTTTCATCCATGCGATGTCGTCGCCGACGGTCCAGATTTTCCAATCCTTGTACCGCTCCGGCGGGATCATCATGGCAAAATTGGTCTTGCCGCACGCGCTCGGGAATGCGGCGGCGACGTAGGTTTTCTCGCCGGTGGGCGACTCGACCCCGAGGATGAGCATGTGCTCCGCGAGCCAGCCCTCCTGGCGGGCGAGGTACGAGCCGATGCGCAGGGCAAGGCACTTCTTGCCTAGCAGCGCGTTGCCGCCGTAATTGGAGCCGACGGAGATGATCGCGTTGTCCTGCGGGAAATGGGCGATGTAACGCCGGGCCGGGTCGACATCGAGCATGCAATGGAGGCCGCGATTGAAGTCGGTGCTCTCGCCGAGGTGATTGACGGCGACAGCGCCCATGCGGGTCATCACGCCCATGCTCAGGACGACGTAGATGGAATCGGTGATCTCAAAGCCGACCTTCGAGAGTGGCGATCCGGTCGGGCCCATCAGGTAGGGCACCACGTACATCGTGCGGCCTTTCATCGCGTCGCGGCACATCCCGTAGAGCTTTGAGTACATGTCCGCGGGGCGCGCCCAGTTGTTGGTCGGGCCGGCCTGGTCCTGGCTGGGGGTGCAGATAAAGGTCAGCTCCTCCACGCGAGCGACGTCGTTGACCTTTGAGCGGTGGTAATAGCAGCCGGGCCATTTCTCCTGGTTCAGCGTGATCAGGACGCCCTGCTCGACGGCGCGCTGGGTCAGCCATGCCTTCTCCTCCACGGATCCGTCGCACCAGAAGATGCTGTCCGGCGCGCAAAGGTCCGCCATTTCATGCACCCATGCGGTCACGGCCTTGTTCGTGCAATTCAGATGTCCGTGGGGTGCGCTCATAGAGTGGGTTTTTTTCCGTGTCACCGGGCCGGAAAAGCTCCCCTGACAAGGTCAGTCAATATCCCCCGACGCGGGGATTCTCAAACCTTAAAAACCCGCGATATTGCGGAGGTTCCTTTGCGCGTGCCGTGTGCCCGCTGCCGGGGCGGATCAGGCAGCGGCGATCTTCTCCTGCTCCGGGTCGCGCACGATGTGGAGATCGGGCGGGCCGGGATTGAATCCGCGCACGGCTTTGTGCAGCAGGTCCACTTGCGAGGAGATCGTGTTCGCGTGCTTGAGCACGCGGGAGGCCATCTGGGACTGCGCCTCGGGATCGCCGGCGCCGGCCATCTCTGAGTAACAGAGGACCGCGGTGAGATGATTGCGCACGGCGTGGATGGCGGTGTTGGCCTCCTTGGCGCGGGCGCCGGCGGCTTTCTCAAATTCGATGAGGCGGACCAGTTCCTGGCCGTTGACCTCGGACTCGGACATCAATTTCGCGGCCTGCTCGGTGGTGATGCCGTCATTGGCGCGGATGCCGAAGCGATTCTCCAGGTAGCGCTCGAGGCTGACCCACTGGCCCTCGTAGAGCAGACGATGGGACCATGCGCAAACGGTCACCAGTTTTTCAAGGCGGGTGAGGCGCATCACGAGGATCACGATGCCGGCGACGAGAAAGACTTCGATGACGGCCATGCCGGTGGTGATCCGGCGGCCGAGGGCGGCGGCGGAGGTCTGTTCGGCGAGTTTGTCATCCTCGGCGCGGAGTTCATCCATGCCGAAGCCGAGTACGACGCGGCGGATGCGATCGAGCAGGTTGCCGGATTGCAGCATGGCGTCCTCGGGAGAGGCGTTGAGCTTGTTGAGCTGCTGGCGGATGGCGATGCAGAGGTCGGTGATCTGGTCGGACTCCTCCTCGGACATCTGCTCGGCATGGCGCAGGCGGGTGACCGTGGCGGCCATGGTGTCGCAGGATTTCAGGAAGGCGGCTTTTTCCTCGGGGTTCGGGGTGACCTCGTATTCGCGGAGGGCCTGGCGTGCGTTGTCGGCGCTGTCGACGATCTGGTGGACGAAATTGAGGCGCGCGGCGCGTGCTGCGTAACCGGGAGCGCCGCGTTCCTCACCGAGGGTGAAGGCGGCGATGAGGACGGCGCATGTCACGGTCAGCAGGCTGAGGAGAGCGATCAGCCGGCTGGGGGTCAGGGATTTTTGCAGGGACGTGACGGACATGGTGTGCGGGAGGGGTTTCCCTCCAGCCCTTCAATGGGAGCATTTAGGGTGCCATAACGTAAGGTAAAGTACGCAGATGCGGCATCGCTCGGGTGGCCCGCGGTAGATTGCTGGGCGGGTGGGTCTTAGCCGCAGATTAACGCAGATTAGCGCAGATTATTTTTGGGGATTTCGCCGCGGATTTTCCCATAACACTTGCGAGGGTGTTTTCGCGTTCCACACGGGCATACGTCCCAGAAGTCCCACCGGGAGATGAGTTGGCCCTTCCAGCGCTTTAGAGCGAGGGGAACCGGTTTCTGTGGAGCACGCGGTCCAGGAGGCCGGCTTTGCGGAGGTGCTCGTCCTGGGGTTGGAGCTGCACCTGCTTGCCGGTGCGGGTGACGGCGATCAGTTTGCCGTCTTCCTGAACGTCTGCGACGGTCCAGTATTTCTCTACCTCGTAGTAGTAATCGTCGCCTTTCTCGGAGGCATGGACGTTCCGTGCGCGCGGACCGGGACGGGGTGAGGCCTTCGGCTTGCGGTAGATGAGGAAGTCACCCGGCTCAAAGCCGCTGTGCATGAGATTGTGAATTGCCCGGCGATAGGAGTGGGGAGAGGCGGGATCAAAGTCGATCCAGAATCCTTCAAGATAGAAACAGTAGCCCACCAACGCCGGAAGAACCACCAGGACGAAGATCAGGGTTAGTACAGTCATTGATTACGGCAATTAGCGTAAACCGTGCCTGAAACTTTGTCAACTGATTGTAACAATCATTTTCTTGACACAAAATCACCCTGAATTGGTGAGGGTTTGGGGGCGATGGGGGTGGGAGGCTGGCGCAATTCTGGGGGGGTGCGGGGGTGCCGTGAAGGCAGAGTGGGACCTATGGGACCTATAGGGCCTATGATTGGCAGGACGGGGCTGGAGGGGGAACCCGAGCGGCTAATGGGGTGGCGCTGGCCACCAAGAACCGGGTTACTTTCCGGCGCTGTGCTGGACGATCTGGGCGAAGGCGCGGGGGTCGAGGCTGGCGCCGCCTACGAGGGCGCCGTCGATGTCGGGCTGGCTCATGAGCGAGGCGGTGTTCTCGGGCTTGACGCTGCCGCCGTATTGGATGCGGACTTTTTCCGCGGTGGGGGCGTCCCAGACGGCGGCGATGGTCTTGCGGATAAAGGCGTGGGCTTCCTGCGCCTGGGCGGGGGAGGCGGTGCGGCCGGTGCCGATGGCCCATACGGGCTCGTACGCGAGAACGGTTTCGGTCATTTCCTTGGCGCCAAGGCCGGCGAGGCTGCCGCGGATCTGACGTTCGAGCACTTCCTCCACCTTGCCGGCTTCGCGCTCGGTGAGCGTCTCGCCGATGCAGACGATCGGCTTGAGCACGGCCTCGTGCGCGGCGCGCGTCTTCTTGTTCACGGTCTCGTCGGACTCGCCGAAGATCGCGCGGCGCTCGCTGTGGCCGAGGACCACATAGCGCACGAAGAGTTCCCGAAGCATCGCGGCGGAGACTTCGCCGGTGAACGCGCCGGCTTTCTCGAAGTACATGTTCTGCGCGCCGACCTTGACCTGCTGGGAGTGGCTCACCAGCTCGCTGACCTTTGAGATGGCGGTGAAGGGCGGGATGATGACCACCTCGACCTCCTCGTCCTGGCCCAACTCGCGGAACAGAATCTCGAGGTATGCGGCCGCTTCGGCGCAGCTCATGTTCATTTTCCAGTTCGCGGCGATGATCTTCTTGCGCATGGTCTTGGTGAGGTTGGCATTGTGCCGGCCGGCATTGGCGCCGGCGGCACATTCATTGGAGTCTCTGTTTATTTATTGGTGAGCGCCGCCACGCCGGGCAGCTCGCGGCCTTCCAGCAATTCCAGCGACGCGCCGCCGCCAGTCGAGATGAAGGTCATCTTGTCGGCAAAGCCGAATTGCTTGACCGCAGTGACGGAATCGCCGCCGCCGACAATCGATTTCGCGCCGGACCTGGCGATCGCCTCGGCGATGGCGCGCGTGCCGCGGGAGAACTCGGGAATCTCGAAAATGCCGACGGGGCCATTCCAGAGGATGGTCTTCGAGGCAGCGATCTCGGCCTCGAAGAGCTTGATGCTGGCCGTGCCGATATCGACGCCCTCCCAGCCATCGGTCACGCCGACTTCCGGCGAGAGGGGCGGGGTGTCGCGCGTGGTGGCGCCGGGCTTCACGGCATCGGCTTCCAGGGTATCGACGGGCAGGAGGAACTTGACGCCCTTCTGCTCGGCGAGGGCCATGATTTCCTTTGCGAGGTCCACCTTGTCGGGCTCGACGAGGCTCTTGCCGACCTTGATCCCCTTTGCGAGGAAGAAGGTGTAGGCCATCGCGCCGCCGATGATGATGGTGTCGGCTTTTTCCATGAGCGACTTGATGACGGTGATCTTTGAGGAAACCTTGCTGCCGCCGAGGATCACGAGGAAAGGGCGGGCGGGATTGGCCAGCTCATCGACGAGGTACTTGAGTTCCTTCTCCATCAGCAGGCCCATGGCGGCTTGCGGGATGAATTTTGCGATGCCGGCAGTGGAGGCGTGAGCGCGGTGCGCGGCGCCGAAGGCGTCATTGACGTAGATGTCGCCGAGCTTCGCCAGTTCCTGCGCGAAGCTGCCGGCATTCTCCTCTTCCTCCGCATGGAAGCGGACGTTCTCCAGCAGGCAGACGTCGCCCGGGCACATCGCAGCGATGATCTCCTGCGGCACCATCCCAATCACCTCGGTGCTGAAGGCGACCGGGTGATTGAGGAGGGTATGCAGGTGATCGGCCACGGGGCGCAGCGAATACTTCGGCACCGGCTTGCCCTTCGGGCGGCCGAAGTGGGCCATGAGGATGACCTTCGCGCCTTTTTCGCGCAGCAGCGCGATGGTCGGCAGCGACTCGCGGATGCGGGTGTCGTCTGTGATGCAAACGCACCCATCCTTTTCCTCGGTGGGCACGTTGAAATCGACGCGCACGAGCACGCGCTTCCCGGAGACATCGAGGTCCCGAACGGATAGTTTCAAGGGATGATCCTCCGGTTATTTGCCGAGCATCTCGAGCATCTGCACGCAGCGATTGCTGTAGCCCCACTCGTTGTCGTACCAGCCGACGACCTTAACGAACTTGTCGCCGAGCGTGAGGGTGAGGTCGCTGTCGAAGATGCAGGAGTGCGGATTGCCGACGATATCCCGCTGGACGAGGGGCTCATCGGAGTACTCGAGCACGCCGGCGAGCGAGCCGGTGGTGGCGGCGGCCTTGAAGGCCTCGTTGATCGAATCCTTGGTCGCGGCATTCTTCAGGATCGCGGTGAAATCGGTCACGGAACCGTCCGGGGTGGGCACGCGGAAGGAGCCGCCGTTGAGCTTGCCCTTGAGTGAGGGAATAACCTCGCCGATCGCCTTGGCGGCGCCGGTGGTGGAGGGGACGATATTGACCGCGGCGGCGCGGGCGCGGCGCAGATCCTCATGCGGGAGATCGAGGATGCGCTGATCGTTGGTGTAAGAGTGGATCGTGCTCATGAAGCCGGCTTCGAGGCCGAAGGCGTCATTGAGGACCTTGACCATCGGGGCGAGGCAATTGGTGGTGCAGCTCGCGTTGGAGACGATGTGATGCTTTGCGGCGTCGTAGATATCGTCGTTCACGCCGATGCAGATCGTCGCGTCAGGGCCCTTGGCCGGGGCGGAGATGAGGACTTTCTTTGCGCCGCCCTTGGTGATGTGGAGCTCCGCCTTTTCGCGGGCGGTGAAAAAGCCGGTCGATTCCATGATGACTTCGGCGCCGAAAGAGCTCCATGGGAGATTGGCGGGGTCGCGCTCCTTGAGGATGCGGATGGGCTGACCGTTGACGATGATGTTCTGCTCGTCGTGCCCAATTTCGCCGTGGAAACGGCCGTGGACGGAGTCCCACTTCAGGAGGTGCGCGAGGGTCTTGGTGTCGGTAAGATCGTTGATTGCCACCACGTTCGAGACTTGCTCGGGAGACATCGCGCGGAGCACATTCCGGCCAATGCGGCCGAAACCATTAATGCCAATTTTTGCCATTGTGTGTGATTGAGTAGCGGTTGGTTTTTTTGTATTGAGGAGCAGACAGTAAATCTGCCGAACGGCGGAGCGTCAAGGTACGTTGCGATGCTCTTTTGGCGGAATCTTTTGCAAAATTGGCTTGGGGGACTTGTGCGGGGGTGGAGAGGACCGCGGGAGGTGACAGGACGCGGGGCGGGGTGGGTTTAGCCGCAGATTAACGCAGATTAACGCGGATTTTTGGGAGGGGGTTTTGCCTGGGAATGGTGTGGGGTGATTCGGGAAGCAAAAAGGCCTGTCCCGATGAGCGGGGCAGGCTTTTTTTGAGAGGAAGGGAAGTGGATGCTAGGCCGGGGCTTCCGTCAGGCCGGTGGGATAGTCGGGCGAGATGGTGGTGGCCTCATTGTCCGGCAGAGGAGGCGGGTCCTTGCGGGGGCGGGTTGGGCCTACGGGCGGGTTCATCATCTTGCCGAATTTCAGGATGTCGCGGATTTGCTGGCCGTCCAGGGTCTCGAATTCGAGGAGGGCCTTGGCGATGGACTCGAGTTTGTCGCGATTGTCGGTGAGGACCTTGGTGGCGCGGGCGTAGGCGTCGTCGCAGAGTTTCCGGACTTCGCGGTCGATCTCCTGGGCGGTGGCCTCGGAGTAATCGCGCTGGCGGGAGATGTCGCGGCCGAGGAAGACGTAATCCTCATGCTCGCCATACTCGACCATGCCCATTTTCTCGGACATGCCCCACTCGCAGACCATGCGGCGGGCGTAATTGGTGGCGCCGCGGATGTCGCCGCTCGCGCCGGTGGTGACGTCGCCGAAGACGATCTCCTCGGCCACGCGACCGCCCATGGCGACGGTGATGTCGTCGAGCAGCTCGTTCTTGCGCTTGGTGTAGCGGTCGCCCTCGGGCAGCGACATGGCGAGGCCCAGGGCAGGGCCGCGCGGGATGATGGTGACCTTGTGGAGCGGATCGGTGTGCTCGAGGACGACGAAGAGGATGGCGTGGCCGGCCTCGTGGTAGGCGGTGTTCTCCTTCTCCTTCTGGCTCATCGCCATGCTGCGGCGCTCGCGGCCCCAGCGGACCTTGTCACGGGCTTCCTCGAGTTCGCTAAGGGTGATGGCCTTGAGGCCGCGGCGGGCGGCGAGGAGGGCGGCCTCGTTAATCACATTGGCCAGCTCCGCGCCGGAATAGCCGGGGGTGCCGCGGGCGATGACGGCCATGTCCACATCCTCGGCCAGCTTCACGCGCTTGGAGTGGACGCGGAGGATTTCCTCGCGGCCCTTGACGTCGGGAAGGTTGACGGTGATCTGGCGATCGAAACGGCCCGGGCGCAGCAGCGCGGGATCGAGAACGTCGGGACGGTTGGTGGCGGCGATGATGATGACGCCCTCCTGGGTGTCGAAGCCGTCCATCTCGACGAGCAGCGCATTGAGCGTCTGCTCGCGCTCATCGTGTCCGCCGCCGAGGCCATGGCCGCGATGACGGCCGACGGCGTCGATTTCGTCGATGAAAATGAGGCAGGGGGCGGCTTTCTTGCCCTGCTCGAACATGTCGCGAACGCGGCTGGCGCCGACGCCGACGAACATTTCAACGAAGTCCGAGCCGGAGATCGAGAAGAAGGGGACGTCGGCCTCGCCGGCGATGGCGCGGGCGAGGAGCGTCTTGCCGGTGCCGGGAGGGCCGACCATGAGGACGCCCTTCGGGATGCGGCCGCCGAGCTTTTGGAATTTCTTGGGATCCTTGAGGAACTCGACGAGCTCCTGGACTTCATCCTTGGCTTCCTCGACGCCGGCGACATCCTTGAAGGTGATCTTGTTCTTGTCCCGGGCGAGCATGCGGGCGCGGCTCTTGCCGAAGTTCAGGGCGCCCTTGCCGGCCATGCGGATCTGCTGGCGGAAGAAGAAGTAGAGCACGAGGAGGAACAAGCCGATGGGCAGGAAGCCGATCAGTGCGGAGGCGAGCAGATTGTTCTCAGGCTTGGCCACCGGGTGGAAGCCGGCCTTCGCAATGGCGTCGAGGACATCCTTGTTGTAATCGACGGAAAGCGGGGTGCGGAAACGGCTTTCCGTATTGGTGGCGTGATCCTTGTACCAGCCGGTGAGGTATTGGAGATCCCTCTGGTCGGTGATTTCAACCTCCAGCGGGCGATCCTTGGTGGTGATGACATCCCCGGCCTGGAGCATCTGAAGCGTCTCGGCGGGTGTTTTCTCATCAGGATTGCTGTACGGTCCCCTGAAGAAGAGGGCTCCCGCGATGAGGAAGAGGGCTGCGGCGATGAGGGCCGGCCCTTTCCAGTTGAAACCTGGGTCGCCGCCATTCCCGGAATTGCGCATGTTGCGCGAGTCCTTCGGCGGCCGTTGATCTAGTTGTGGCATAGAGAATTATTCCTTCCCGAACACGAATCGGACTCCGGCACCATCCCATAGGGACCGGAGCCGGGGTGTACCGAACTTAGGCAATCTGAACAGATGGTCAAACACGTTCTAACAGGTGCATTCGTTGGATACGGGCGGTAAAGACGCACAATTCGACCGGTTTGGCCAACGAATGTTCAATAGGGGGTCCTGATATGGGTCTCGCACGGAGGGCTGGGATCAAATTCGACGAAGGCTTTCTCTGGCTTTCTCCGCGTGGCGCCCTCTCCTCTTCAGCGCCGGCGGATCTGCTGTCGGATCCGCTGGCGGAAGAAAAAGTAGAGGATAAAGAGGAAGAGGCCGAAGGGCAGGAAGCTGATCAGCGCGGAGGCGAGCTCGTCAGTCTCGGGCCGCGGAACAGGCTCGATGCCGGCCTTCGTCAGGGCATCGATCAGAGGCTTGTTCCACTCTGGCGAGAACGGAGTCCGGAAGTGGCGCGTGTCATTGGTGGTGTGGTCTTTGTACCAGCCGGTGAGGTATTGGACATTCTTGTTGCCGGAGATCACGACTTTGAGCGGGTGACTCTGGGTGTTCACGATGTCGCCGTTTTGGAGCATTTGGAGGAGTTCCGCGGGCGTTTTCTCCATCAGGGTGGTGTCTGGTCCCCTGAAGAAGAGGGCGCCGGCGATCATGATGAGGGCGACGGCCATAATAATGGGGCCTCTCCAATTGAAAGCCGGGCGGGCGTAACCGGAATTGCGCGGGCCCATTTCGCTGAGCGGGTCCTGGTATGGTGGAGGCATAAAGGGTGATTGCGTTCCGAACACGAACGGGGATGAGCTTATGCGATCACCGGGGAGGGTCGAACACTTTTGCACTGTATCGCGCATTCACTCGCCACACTGCGCGAAGCCTTTGCGCGTGGTTAACCGTCCCCAGTCGTCCATCGCAAAGCCGGCGGCTTGGCCGCAAGAACATGAATCCGAATGGGGAGTTCCGACTTGAACTCCGAGTCCACTGCGAGAGAATCAGCGCGTCCATCCTCTTGATGGCAATGTTTTTCATGAATCAAAAACGAAGAGCCCGGTATGCCTACCTGGTTTGTTCCTGGTTTTCCAAGATTTCCAATGCCCTGCCTGTTCTCAGCATCGGATTTATCAGCCTCGCCACGGCCACGTTTGTTTCTGGACAGGCTGTGACCCCAGAGACGGCGACCGACAGCGCGACAGCGCCAAAGGGCATCAATGAGTCACTATATGCAACCGTGGAACCATTGCTGGAAAAAAATGCCGGACAATTAACGCCGGAACTGCGGACCGCATATTTGAATTGGGCTGTCAGCGTGGTATTGACGCAATTGCGCCAAAATAATCAAACGGTCCCGGAGGATTGTCTTGCAGAAGTGTGGGCTGACTCTGATTTGCGTACCGCGGTGTACTGTGCGGTATTTCCACCGGATCCGAGCATTTTGCAAAATTATACCCAATTGCGCGCAGAATTGGGAAAGGCTTTTATCGAAAAATATCGCTCATTGGTTATCGCTTTCGCTGTAGCCAACAGAATCTCGCGCACCGAAACGAACGAGGACTTGGAAGTAGTTCCGGCCGGGCTTGGAAAAGACACCGCGTTGAAACCTGCAAAAACAGCGAACGAGAAGTCCTTCATTAGCGGCATTGCCGATTTTATGAAGACTAATAGGGTGTCCGCATTGGACCTTTATCAAGACGAAGCATTGCAAGAGCAATTGGCTGTGTTTCTTACCGCCCGTGGCGCGGCCCCTTCATTGATTGCGGAGATAAAGCAATCAGTTTCATTTGGGGAAAAACTAAAAAATGCGATGGTCCTGCTCGGTCAACGCCCCGCCGCACGGGAACCCGCCCCGGATACGATAACCTGGTTGCGATATTTGATCTCTATTTATGAAGCTACTCCCAGTTCCACGCCTGAATTAAAAGGAGAACCAATGTCGTGGCCGCTTATTCCGATCGCTCAAGCGCCATGGCCGTTGCTGATGCCGCTGGCACATCCGGTGCCTTTGGGGGAAGCCAGGTATATTTGGGAGAGGTTTCAAGATGCGAATAGTCCAGATCGCTTCCACACGTATGGTCCATATCGGAGTCCGGCCAAAGCCATGCCGTATGAATTGCAACCATCCACGTGGTTCTGGAGTGCCTGGCCTGATCAGATTCTGCACGGAGGCGAATGTATCCCGATATCGAAAGCAACTGTGGAATTGTATTGCTCCCTGGGAAAACCGGCGGGATATGCCGGGCAGCCGGGGCATGCAGACCTCATCTCGTACGAATTTGTTGACGGCTCCTGGAGAGCGCAAATTGAACAGGCATTTGCCGGTGGCCCTGACGTCACCTATGCCAAGTGGTACTTCTATGACGAGCCGGGGGCAAATCTGCGATTCAGGAAATTATACAATTGGGCTGGAGCAGAGTATCCCCTGGGCCTGGCGCTAGGGATGAACGACAGTTTGCAGTCATATTTGGATACACGGATGGTGGTTAACATTTTCAATGCCTTGCCACCTGAAGAACAACGAACCATCGGGAAAAATTTGCTGCAGCATGGCCTGGAGACCAACCCGTTCAATCCGGACATTTGGTATCGCATGGCGCAGCTAATGCCGGATCCTGTCCACGGGATGGGACTTGTGCAATCCGTGATGAACGAGCCTCCAGATGGCACTGGTTATTGGAAGACCGTCGAAGAATTTGTGGCACGCTACTCTATTCTCGCCCAAAATGCTCCCCAAACGGAACCGGAGCTGACGCAGATTTGCGCATTTCTTAAAACAGTTCCTGGCATCAAGCAGGAAGATATAGATTCCTATTCCGCAAAACACTGAACGAGGCGCAGACGGTCCCGGAAATTCTTGTTGCCTTCGCGTTAGTGATCAATGGGAAATCCGTCGACTCTGGTGCTGAGGCTCCCAAAGTTTGACTTTCGTGGCGGTCGAAAAACGGAGTTGGGAACGGTATCGAGGGTGAGGACCGACGGTACCCCCGCATCCGTCGATGATCGACCCCCTCACCGAGGGATCGGTACAACGCTGGCGCTTGTGGTCGTGCGAAATCGTTCTTTGGCGCGTTTCGCTCCGGAGGAGCGCAAATTGCTCGGACCTTGAGGGCTGTCGAAATGTGCTCAGTGGCCTCCGGGTGAGACCCATTCCCCTTTCGCCCCCTCTCGACACTCTCCGGTTCCCGCATTACTTTGCCTCCTGTGCCTCCCGTCGCCCGGTGACGGAGGCGCGCCCACGAATGATCGATAGCGGCCCAAACGGACAAGAGACCCTCATCGCCCGGCTCGGCCATGAGCTGCGGCGGCTCACGCCGATTGCCTACCGGATGCAGCGGGCCTCGCGGCAGATGGCGCGGCGGGCGATGCGCAAGCCGCGCACGGTGCTGGAATCGCCGAATCTGCTCCCGCTGCTGATCCAGGTGCTGGCCGGCTTTTCCAAGGTGGATGGGGTGGTGCTGGAGGAGGAAATCGATTCCTCGCTCGGTTTCCTTCGGTACGATTACCCGGAGGCGGTTTACTCCGAGCTGCGGAAACTTTTCCGCCAGGCGCTGAACGAGCAACACGACCTGATGTCGATGGCGGGGAAGCTCTCCAACCAATTGACCGAGGAGCGGAAGATCATGCTCGGGGTCCAATTGTACGACCTCATCTCCAAGACCGACACGAACCGGGAGCAGATCACGAATTTCTACGCCTTCATGTCCGCGCTGGGCATGGCGGCGCAGGCGATTGACATCGTTTACCAGCTCAACGCGGCAGAGGACACGGACCCGACGGTCTTCCAGCGGGGGGCATCGCCGCTGGAGTCGCTCTGCTTTGGCCGGGGAGCGGGGGCGGATGTGATCCTGCGCGATTTGCTGCCTGGCGACCGGCTGCTGGTGTTCCGCTACCACGATCTCATCCTGCTCAAGAACCAGACGGCCCATCCGATCTCCGTCCGGGGCAGGCCGCTGCTGGTGGGGCATTTTTGCCGGGTGTACCCCGGGCAGCGGATGGTGCTGGGGGAGCAGGTGCTGGCGTACCAGGACCTCGCCTATTATTTCAACGCGAAGAAGAACGTCTCGATCACCAATATTTACCTCGAGCTGAAGGAGAACGAGGTGGAGCTGGAAAAGCAGCGTACGCGGGAGTCGGTGATCGAGGTGCAATTCGGGCTCAAGGTGAAAGTCCGTGCGCTGAAGAACGTCGATGCCGTGCTCAACGGGATCGCGCTGCGGGCGGGCTCGCATGTCGAGGCGACGCTGGAGGACAAAATCGTTTTTCACGACCGCTCCGAGCTTTCGCTCGCGGAGTTGCGCCGGCGGGCGCGCGCGCTGGGCGGGCGTTTCCAGCTCAAGGCGCACAAGAGCGAGTACCTTGTCTCCAACAACCCGGGGCTGCTGGAGGAGGATGACATCCTGCTCTCGCCCGGCACCGGCGGCGAGGTGCTGCTGAAGATCCAGTGCGATTATGAGCACAAGATCGGGCAACTGGAGGTGCTGCAGGCGGATCGGCCGATCCTTGTGGGGGAAACCCCGGTGCGGAACACGGCGGCGCTGGCCGATGGCGACACGATCCGCATCGATACCGGGCAGGTGCTGCGGTGCAACTTTGGCGAGCGCATCATCGAGGAGGAGCGGAACATTATCTCCACACTGGAGCTGCGCGATCTGAACCACCGCTTCCGCGAGGGGGAGACGGCGCTGGACGGGATTTCATTTTCCGTCACGCGCGGCGAGATGGTGTGTGTCATGGGGGCGAGCGGGAGCGGCAAGAGCACGCTGATGCGGGTGCTGGCGGGGCAGCTACAGCCGCAGCAAGGCGAGGTGCTGCTCAATGGGCAATCGCTTTACCATGACCTCGACTCGCTGCGCGGCTACATCGCCCACATCCCGCAGGAAGATGCATTCGACGAGCATCTGACCATCGAGGAGAATCTTGAATTTGCCGCGGCGATCCGGGCGCCGCATTTGACGAACTCCGACCGCTCCCGCCGGATCGACGGGAAACTGGTGGAGCTGGGCCTGAGCGAGCGCCGGAACAGCCTGGTGGGCAACCCGACCAACAAGGTGCTGAGCGGCGGCGAGCGGAAGCGGCTGAACATCGGCCTGGACATGATCGGCAATGCGGATGTGTTCCTCTTCGACGAGCCGACGAGCGGGCTCTCCTCAAAGGATGCCGAGCACGTGATCGATATCGTGCGCTCGATGGCGCACAACAAGATCGTCCTGGTGACGATCCACCAGCCGACGTCGAAAATATTCCAGATGTTCTCGAAGGCGCTGCTGCTGGACAAGGGGGGCAAGCTGGTCTTCTTCGGCACGCCGCACGAGATGCTGGAGTACTTCGCGCAGGCGGAGCATCAGCAGCAATTCGGGACTGAGCTGGGCGGCTGCCCGGCGTGCGGCACCACGCGGCCGGAATTTATCTTTGACGTGCTGGAGACGCCGCTGCGCGATCTCTCCGGCGATATCATCTACGAGGAGAATTACAACGGGCAGCTCATTCCCGCGCGGCGGTACTCGCCGGATTACTGGCGGGACAAGTACGAGTCCTTTCGCCTGCTGCAGGACATGCGGCAGGTGGCGGTCCGCAAGCAGACGCCGGCGGCGCTGCCGCCCGCGCCGGTCAAGCGCAGCGACGCCATCCGCGGGCGGGACGAGTGGACGCAATTCCGCACGCTGCTCAAGCGGGCGTTTATCTCGAAGATGCGCATCCGGGGGAATCTTTTCATCACCATCGTCGCAGCGCCGATGCTGGCGGCGCTGATCGGGGTGGTGCTGCGGTACTCGCCGAATACGACGTATGACTTCGCCTCGGCGGAGAACATCCCGACCTACCTGTTCGTCAGCCTTGTGGTGGCGATGTTCCTCGGGCTGACGAATTCGAGCGACGACATCATCCGGGACCGGATTGTCCTGCAGCGGGAGCGGAACCTGAATGTGCGGCTGCCGTATTACATCTTTGCCAAGGTGAGCACGCTGGCGCTTTTTGCGGCGCTCCAGTGCGTGCTCTTTGTGCTCATCGGGAACGCGATCCTGGAGATTCGCGGGATGTTCTGGCCGCATTTCCTGATCAATTTCCTCACGGCGATCGGCGGCATCGCGATAGGGCTCTTTATCTCGTCGCTGGTCGCGGATGGGAAGACGGCGGCGAACATCGTACCGCTGATCCTGATCCCGAACATCATCCTTAGCGGCGCGCTGATCACGTATGACAAGATGAACCGGGACCTCGGTTACATCTACAGCATCAAGCGTTACTACTCCACGCACCCGAGGGTGGAGGAGGACCCGGGGGACACGGACGTGCAGGTGCCGCTGGTGTGCGAGCTGATCCCGATGCGCTGGAGCTACGAGGCGCTGGTGGTGGCGCAGGGGAAGCTCAACCCGCTGACATCGCGCCAGGACCAGATCCAGGCGTTGATCGACCAGTTGGTGCAATTGCCGGAGCGGACGCCGGCGCAGGATGACCGGCTGGACGACCTGAAGGATACGCTGGCGTTTCTCTCCGGACTTGAGTCGACATCGGTGAAGGATATCGAGGACCGGCTGCGGAAGGTGGATCAAATTATCGGCGGGGCGTCGCTCAACCCGGCGGGGGTGCGGTCGCATCACGGGCCGTTCACGGCGGACCGGCTTTATGTGAACCAGGATATTGCGGATATGGTTTCCAAGGCGGAGACGGACCAGGCGGATTACCGGCGGACGGAGCCGGTGAATGTGTTCTTTGGGCCGGTGAAATACATCGGGGATGATCACAAATACAGCGTGCTGCTGTTCAATACGGTTGTGCTTTTGGGATTTACGTTCGGTTGCCTGGGGTTGCTGCACATCTCGCTGCGGCGGCAACTGAGCACGAAGGCGTAGGGGCGGGAGGGACGGCGGACGGGGTGGTTTTAGCCTCATGCGCCTGAGGACGCATCCGTCCTTCGGCGGAGATTAACGGAGATTGACGCAGATTGTTCGGAGGGGAGTGGCTGAAGGGCGAATGGGGTTCCTTAGGGCAGAATGGGTGTCGGATGGCGATTTTCCCCAAAAATCTGCGTAAATCTGCGGATAAAACCAGGGCTATTGAGGGTGTGCAAGGGGCAGGGGATGAGGGTGTTTTCGATGTCCTACATGGAAGTACGTTCGTGGTTTCCGTAGTTCCCTCCGGGGTCACGGCTCTGGTGCTGCTTTCCCTTCCGGGCATGACCGCTGCCATCTGGCCACAAGCCTCGCGCATATCGAAGGACCTGTTTCATGTTCCGAGCGTGCTCATGGTTACGGGCCGCGCCGATTATGGCGGGGGTCCGGAGCATGTTTACCAGCTCGCGAAGGTGGTCTCGCGCACCAACCCTGTTTTCATCGCCTGCCCGAAGGAGGAGCCGTATTGGGAGAGGTACCAATCGATCGTCGGCGCCGAGCGGGTGCTTGAGCTGCCGCACCGCACGCTGAGCCCGGGCGCGTTCGGCCGGTTGATGCGTTTTATCCGGACCAATGGGATCGACATCATCCACGCCCATGGGCGCTCGGGTGGAGTCTATGCGCGGCCGGCGGCGCTGCTGACGGGCAAGCCCTGCTTTTACACGCCGAATGGGAGCACGCCGGTGTGCAGCCTCAAGACGGCGGTTTACGCGACGGCGGAGTACCTGCTGTCGCTGGTCACCAAGGGGGTTATCGCGGTTTCCGGCACTGAGGCGCAGGAGCTGAAGCCGCTCTGCGCGTTTCCTGCCCGGCTGGAGGTCATCGAGAATGGCGTGGAAATCCCCGATCACGTTGACGCGCCCGATGCCCGCCTCGCCGGGCCGCTGAAGATCGTCCATGTGACGCGGTATGTTTTCCAGAAGAATACGCCGATGCTGCTCGATGTGATCGCCGCCTTGCGGGACATGGGCGAGCTGCACAGGTTTGAGTTCGTCCTGCTGGGCGACGGGCCAGGGCGCGAGGAATTTGAAGCGGCGGCGGAGGAGCGGGGGCTCTCGGATTCCGTCAAGGTCATGGGGGCGGTGTCCAATCCGGGTGCGCGGATGGCGGAAGCATTTTGCCTGATGTCCACCTCGCGGTGGGAAGGGCTGCCGATCGCATTGCTCGAGGCGATGGCGCGGGCGGTGCCGTCGATCGCGACCGATGTGACTGGGAACAAGGATGCGGTGGCCGATGGCGAAACGGGGTTCCTTTTCCCGGAAAGCAGCCCGCGTCACGGAGCGGAGCTGCTGGTCCAACTGGCGTGCGACCCGGCGCTCTGGAGGAAGATGGTCGCGGCGGCCCGCCTTAGGGCGGAACGGGAATTCTCCGTAGAGACCATGGCGGAGTCGACCCTGCGATTTTACACCGCGCGCTCTCTGCCGAATGGCGGAGTGCGCGTCCCTGAGCGGGCGCTGGAGCGGCCGGTCACCACCTATGCGACGCCTGCTTTGGCCGGCGGCCTACATAGTTCCCGCAAGTCCGTTTACACGCTTACCACGGGTCCCGGGCGCACCGGTTCTGCTAGTTACCCCGCATAGTGAAAATCCTCCTCCTGATGACCGCGGCCACTCTCCTCTCCCTGAACGCCTTGCGCGCCCAAGAGTCGACTGACGCGGCCCCCTCCGCGGACGTGGATTCCGGATCGGATGCAGCGGCGCTGCCCGAGGAGCCGCAGATGCCGACCCTCGCGCCTCCCACGACGCCGGACGAGGCGCAATCGATGGAAGAGACGCTGTACGGCGCAGGCGAGGCGCAGAATGAGGCGCCGGCCGGGGCTGTCGCCCAGAGCCGCTCCTGGAATGTCAATTTTCACGCCGGAGCCGAAACCCGGTACGACAGCAACGTTTTCATCTCCGCGAACCATCCGGAGAGCGACGTGCTGACCGATCTCATCGCCGGCGCGGGATTCACGCTCGGCGATTACACGACGCGGCAGAACAATTACCTGATCACCGATTACACCGGGATCGGGGAATTATTTGGCAATTACAGCTCGCAGGATGCGTACAACCAGAAGGCATCGGCGGAAACGCAGTTGCTCTTCGGTCATCTTACGCTGCGGGCGGATCTTACCTTCGACGACGTCGAGGAGGATAACATCGACATCGGCACGCGGGCGCAGAGCGAGTTTTACATTGGCCACGCCAGCGCCCGGTACGACATCAGCGACAAGAGTTATGTCCAGGTTACCGGGCAGGTCACGGTCGCGAATTACCAGCGGTATCTCGACTCCGACGATGAGCGCGGCGGGATATCATTCGACTATCTGCCGGACCCGAGCGTGACCGTGGGTCTCGGCGCGATGGCCGGTGTGCTCCACGTGCAGGATTCCCCGTCGCAGACATACGAGCAGTTGCTCGCGTCGCTGCTGATCGATTTTACGGATAAGTTCACCATGACCGCGAGCGCGGGGGGCGAGGACCGGCAGACCTCGACGGACGGGGATCTTTACACGCCGGTGGTCGACCTGACGGCGGATTACAAGCCGTTCGAGGAGCTGGATCTCTCGCTGAGCGGATTCCGGCAAGTGGAGAATTCGGCTTACTACGCGGGGTCGGATTTCATATCCACAGGATTATCGGCGTCGGTCAAGTATGACCTCTCGGCGCGGTTCACCCTCATGCTGCAGGGCGGTTATGGGAATTGTAATTACCGGGATGTCAGCGCGGGACCCGGGGTTTCCCGCAATGACAATTACTTATTTGTACGGCCCACTTTTCGCTATATCGCCTCACCCAACTGCAACGTCGATCTCTATTATTTCTACCGCGACAACAGCTCCACGCTTGCCACTTCCTCCTTCACCGACACCCAGGTGGGAGGGGATGTCACATTTACTTACTAACTCATCCATTCAGTCAAACATCCCATCATAACCCGCGCTCATCCCGCAAACTGCCCATTAAGCCCATGAACAAGTCCATCCTTACCCTGCTGATGCCCATCCTGGCATCCCTCGCCCTCGCCGGCGGGCTGCGCGCCCAGGACGCCGTTCCGGCGGCGCCGCCCATTGCCGGCCAGGCCACCCAGGCCATGGAGGCCGGCACGGTGGCCAACTACCGCCTCTCACCCAACGACCTCATCTATGTGAAGGTCTTCCAGGAGGACGATCTCAATTCCACGCTCCGTATCTCCGAGGATGGCACGATCATCTTCCCGCTGATCGGCTCGGTGAAGATCGGCGGCCAGACGGTGGATATGGCCACCGGCACCATCCGCGATCTGCTCAATGCGCGCTTCCTGGTTAATCCGCAGGTGACCGTCACGGTGCTTGGATATGCCAACCGGCACATCACCGTGCTGGGCCAGGTGCAGAAGCCTGGCGATTACAATTTGCGCGACCAGAGCTCCATCAGCCTCCTGCAGGCGGTGGGCATGGCCGGGGGATTCACGCGGCTTGCGAACTCCGCCAATATCATCGTCAAGCGCAGCGTGGGCGGCGAGGAGAAGATCCTTCACCTCAACGGCAAGACAATGGCCAGCGATGCCAACAGCGACCCCTTCGTGGTCGTGCCCGGCGATACCATCACCGTAACGGAAAGGTTCTTCTAACATGAAAAATGTCACATTGATTTATCCCACCCGGGATCAAATGTCGGGTACCATCTGGGACTTCCGCCACCTCGTGCGGCTGTTGAAGGAGAAGGCAGGCATCATCGTTCTCTCGACCTTCGTCTGCGTCGGGCTGGCGGCGGTGTATCTGATGCTCGCACCGCGCATTTACTCGTCCCGCGCCGTGATTTACGTGGAGCAGCGGGACAAGAACGTCATCGACATCCAGGCGGTCGATCCGGAGGACCTCGAGGCGATGGAAGTCATGAAGACCGTCGAACAGAGCCTCGGCACCGACGAGATGATGCTGCGGGTCATCAAGGCCAATAACCTTTCCAATGTGCCGGAATTTGCCGGGACCAACCCGAATGAGCCGGCGACAGACGACATGCTGATCAAGGCGTTGAACAATCGCGTCTCCATCAAGGTCCGCCGCGGCACGCGGCTGATCGACATCGTCGCCAAGAGCAAGGATCCGCAGCTTGCGCGGGCCATCGCCCAGTCCTTTGTGGACGAGTACCTGCGGCTGGACATGGATCAGCGCACCGGTTCGGCAGCGGAGGCCAATGGCTTCCTGCTTCGCGAGGCCGATCAACTGAAGGCGAACCTGGAAGTCTCCGAGCATCAGCTCCAGACCTACCGCGAGCAGCACAATGCGCTCTCGCTGGACGATACGCAGAACATCGTCGTGGACTCGCTGAAGGACATCAACGTCCGCCTCGGCCAGGCCCGTGCGGACCGGATGAAGCTCGAGGCCGATTACAACCAGTACAAGCTCATCGGCGATTCCAATCCCAAGGCGCTGCTGGCGATCCCGACCATTGCAACCTCGCCCCTTGTGCTGCAGGCGCAGCGCGATGTGGACGAGTCCCGCGGCAACCTTGCCGACCTCAGCCGCCGCTACCGGGCCGAGCATCCGAAGTACATCCAGGCGCAGAGCCAGCTCGCGCAACTGGAGGATGATTGCAACAAGACCATCCTCAGCGTGGCCGCCGGCATGCAGACCGCCTACCAGTCCGCACTGGATAACGAGCAGAAACTCTCCGACGCGCTGAACCAGCAGGAGCAGGCATCGTCCGATCTCAACAAGATCGCGATCCCGTACACCACGCTGCAGCACAATGTGGATGCGGACCGCGACCTGTATCAATCCGTCATCACCCGGCTCAAGGAGACCGATGTCACCAAGCAGATCGAGGAGAACCCGATCCGCCTGATTGAAACGCCGCGTGTCACCACCAAACCGGTGAGCCCGAAGATCCCGCTCGTGCTGTTTGCGAGCATCTTCCTGGGCGTGGGCGCGGGCGTTGCCATCAGCCTGCTGCTGCACTCCATGGATACCTCCTTCCGCAGCGTCGAGGAAGTCGAGCAAACGCTCGGCCTGCCTGTCATCGCGGCCGTGCCGAAACTGAAGAAGACCAAGGCCGCCGGTGAGTGGAAGGGAATGCCGATGGTCAGCGAGCCCTACTCCGTGACCGCCGAGGCATTCCGCTCGCTGCGCACGGTGCTCGACCTCAAGGACGAGACCGACAAGCAGATCCTGCTGATGACCAGCGCGATCCCGGACGAAGGGAAGACCTTCTGCTCCACCAACGCCGCCGCGGCGCTTGCGCAGCAGGGCTATCGCACGCTCATCATCGATACCGACATGCGCAACCCGTCGGTTGCGCCGGCGCTGCACATCGCGCCGGGGACTCCCGGGCTCACCGATTACCTGACCGGGGTTACCACGCTTACGCAATCGATCCAGAAGACGGAGGTCGAGAACCTTTCCGTGATCACCGCCGGCAGCGGCGCCCGCAATCCCTCTGAGCTGCTCTCCGGCGACCGGCTTGCGCGGCTCTTTGCGGATCCGGCGATCGCGTTTTATGAGCGGATCGTGCTGGATACGCCGCCGGTCAATGCCGTGAGCGATGCGTTGAACCTCGTGAAGTATGCGACCTCCACCTGTCTTGTGGTGCGCGCCGGCGCCACGCCGGCGAAGGCCTCCCAGCGGGCGCATGCGGCGCTCGTCGGAGCCCGGGTGCTCGATGCCGGCATCATCCTCAACTGTGTGCCGACGATGGAGTACTACACCTATGGCGCTTCCGTTTACGGCAAGCCGGAGCTCGCCAAGGTATAGGAGACTGTTTCCTGGGTATTCGCAAAAAGGCCGGGGCTGGGATGCCCCGGCCTTTTTGTTTTCTGGGAAGGTTCCATGGCGGCCGCCATGGAGTTATAGGTCGCATTGGGAGGCGGAGTTGCTCCCGGATGGGACCTATAGGACCTATGAGACCTATGAGTGATGGTGCGCGGGAGGGTAACTCGCGCGGGATGGGGCGGCCGTACGCTCCCAGGAAAGCGGCCAGCGGGGCTAGACCTCGATGACGCCGTTGCGGACGGCGTAGCGGACGAGGTCGGCTAGGGAATCGAAATTCATCTTGCGCATCAGCGCGGCGCGGTGGCCTTCGGCGGTGCGGAGGTTTACGCCGAGGCTCTCGGCGACTTCGCGGTTGCTGTCGCCAAGGGCGAGCCGGCGCATCAGGTCCCGCTCGTGCGAGGTCAACCGGCCGGTGGGCGCATTGTCGCCGACCTGGTCCCTGCCGGGTTGGAGCATCCGGGAGAAAATGACCTCGGACACCTTGTTGGTGAAATAGGGTTTGTGCTGGGAGAGCGCGCGGATGGCGTCCAGGAGATGGATGCGGGCGTCAGACTTGAGGATGAAACTCTTGGCGCCGCTCAGGAATGCCTGCCTCATCAGGTCGTCCGTTTCGATGCCGGTAAAAAGGAGGATTTCGCAACCGGGAGTCTCCCGGCGGATCTCGCGGGTGGTCTCCAGGCCGTTGAGGCCGGCCATGTTCATATCCAGGATGATGACATCGGGATGCAGGGTGGCGGCTTTTTCCACCGCCTCGGTGCCGGAGCCGGCGCTGCCGCAGACTTCCATGTCTCCCTGGGCTGCGATCATCCGCTCAAGGCCTGCGCAGACAATATCGTGATCGTCGGCGACCAGGATGCGAACGAGATTGGTTGCCTGGCTCTCATCCCCCGGGGCGCATGTCGGATTGCAAAATAACGATGCTGTCACAGTTCACTAGAAATAGCAGAAACGAAGCCACCCCCTGTACCAATTACTCCCTAAATGAGCCTTGGAACAATACCGAGAGGGGACTGGCGGGGTGCTTTGCCCTACATGATTCCCGTATCTCCAAATAACCACTGACCAGTGGGCACTCGATCCCCGCTTCCTGCTTATATGGAGAGCATGATCGTTCAGTCCGCTTCTCTGTAAAACCCACCCACCCACGTATATGGCAATCGACTTATCCGCAGCACACGCCAAAAAGCCCGCAGAATTGGAAAACTATACCGTCGTCGTCGCCGATGACGACCGGACCATGGCGGAACTTCTGGCCACCAACCTCCGGCGCCTTGGGCATCGGGTGGTAGGGATTGCATGGAACGGCAAGGAAGCCGTGGACCTTGTGCTCAAGACCCGCCCCAATGTGCTGGTCATGGATATTCACATGCCCGTCCTCGACGGGCTCTCGGCCGCCCGTGAGATTTTGAGCAAACACACCATGCCGATTGTGATGAGCACCGGCATGTCCGATGCGAAGTCGCTCGGTTGCGCGGTCGATCTCAATTTGATCTCGTACCTCGTCAAGCCATTCAGCCCGGCGCAGTTGAAGGTGGCCGTCCACCTTGCCGTGGCCAATTGCCGCGTCCAGCAGCCTGAGGCCGTCGCCTCGGCCGCGTAAAAAAACCAACGGGCGCTCTCCCGCCGTCGCGCTTTCGCCCGCCATTTCGTTCGTCCAGCCGGGTTCCCGGATGGCCGGGCGGCGGCGCGCGCCCAGCCGGCGCACCCTCCGCGGCGGGAGGCCTCATACACAGTTACCCTCTCCGCGTATGCGGACATTCCTTAATCGAGATTGCGTGGGTTGGACCCCCTCCGCGGCACGGCTCGCGCTATATAGACGCCCAATGCAGACGCCCGATCTAGCTCTTGACTCCGCCGACCAGGGGGACCAGAGCGGTTTTACCCCTTTCGCACGGCCTCCAAAGCGCTGGGCGGACCATGTCGCCAGCGATCTCCTCATCTGCCTCTCCGCCGTGGGCGACTGGCTGGTCGCCTTTACGGCAATCTGGCTCGGCTCCCGCACGGACCTCACCGGGTGCGCCCAAGCGATCGGGCTTTTCCACAGGGGCGACGGGTATCCGATTTATGGCGCGCTGACATTTGTCTCCATCCTTTCCGGGTGCGGTCTTTACGGACGGCGGCGGTTGATGCACCTGCAGAACATTATCTCGCGCCTGGGCCGGGGCGGGATCGCATGGTCGTTCTTTTACCTTGGATTCGTCGCGGTGATCGCCAGCGTTTCGACCGCGAGCCTGACGTTCGCGTTTTCCACGATCGGCTACGGGGCGGCGGGTATCATCATCTGGCGGCTGCTGTTTCACCGTTTTGTCAGCGACGAGAGCATCGCCCGGCATTTGCGGCAGCGGATATTGCTCATCGGCTGGACGCCGGAAGCGGGGCGTCTTTCGCAAGCCGTCTGGCAATCGCGCAGCGAGCCGTGCGAGATCATCGGCTACGTGGAGCACACCGCCGCGGCGGCCGATTGCGCGGCGCCGGCGAACATCCCGTACCTCGGCAATGTCGATGACCTGCCGCGCATCCTCGAGGAGAACAACATCAACGTCGCATGGCTGACGGATGTGAATGTGGACGGCGACCGCATCCCGCAACTCGCGGCGCAGTGCGAGAAGGAGATGGTCGAGTTCAAGATCATCCCGACGTATTTCCCGATCCTGATCTCCGCGCTGCACCTGGAGATGGTCTCCGGTACGCCGATCCTTGGCGTGGACAAGCTGCCGCTCAATTCGCTGCACCTGCGCGGGCTCAAGCGTGCGGTCGATATCGTGGGCGGGCTCCTGGGCCTGATCGCGGCGGCGCCCATTATCGCCGTCTTTTGCGCGATCGTTTACTCCGAGTCGCCGGGGCCGGTCTTCTACCGTCAGACGCGAATGGGGCGCAAGGGGAAGCCGTTTGAGATTATCAAGATTCGTTCCATGCGGCTGGACGCCGAGAAGAACGGGTCGCCCGGCTGGACCACGAAGGACGATCCCCGGCGGCTGCGCATCGGCAGCCTGATGCGGCGGTTGAACATCGATGAACTGCCGCAGTTCTGGAACGTATTCAAGGGGGAGATGAGCCTCGTCGGGCCGCGTCCCGAGCGGCCGGAGCTGATCGTCAATTTCAAGCACGAGATCGAGCATTACAACGCGCGCCACACCATCAAGCCGGGCCTCACGGGCTGGGCCCAGTGCAACGGGCTGCGCGGCGATACCGACCTCTCCGAGCGCATCCGGTACGACATTTACTACATGGAGCATTGGAACCCGTTCTTCGATCTCCGGATCATGTTCCTGACGCTGATCAACCGGAAAAACGCCTGCTGATCCGACCATGGAATCCGCCGCAACCATTTCCATTCCCGCGACGCTTGCCCCCGGCGTGGCCGCGCCCGGCAGCGATGTCCGGCACAAGGCGTCACGGGGCATCGGCTGGTCGAGCGTCCAGCAGATTGTGAACAATGCGATGGCGTTCGTCACCTACGGGCTGCTGGCGCGGCTGCTGCCGCCGAGTGATTTCGGGTTGCTGGCCTTTGCGTCGGTGTTCACCGCTTTCCTGCAGCTTTTTGTCGAACAGGGCATCGCCGATGCGGTGGTGCAGCGGGAGGAGACGACGGCCGGGCATCTGAGCGCGGCCTTCTGGTTCAACCTCACGGTCAGCTCGGTGCTGGCCGGCGGGCTTTGTCTTGGCGCGGGGATCATCTCCTCAATGGTCCATACGCCGGGGCTGGCGATCATCCTGCGGGGGATGGCGCCGCTGCTGGTTTTCTCCGCACTGGGCGGCATCCATGCGTCGATCCTCAAGCGGCGGCTGGAGTTCAAGCTGCTGGCGGTCCAGAACCTGGTCTGCACGATGGCGGGCGGCATCGCGGCCATTGTTTGCGCATTTGCGGGGCTGGGCGTCTGGGCACTGGTGATCCAGCAAGTCACTTACGCCGTGCTCTGCGCGATCATGCTCTGGTGCTCGGATCCGTGGCGGCCGCGGTTCAATTTCAGCTTTCAGGACCTCAAGGATCTCGCGCCGTTTGCGGTTCACATCACCTCCAGCGCGTTTCTCGATTTCTTCAACCGGCGCTCGGATGATTTTCTCGTCGGCTGCTTCCTTGGGCCGGTGGTGCTCGGTTATTACAGTCTCGCTTACAAGCTCCTGCTGACCTTCACGCGGCTGATCAATTCGCCGTTCAATAACGTCGCTTTCTCCGCCTTCTCGCGGTTGCAAGGGGATCGCGCGGAGTTGAAGCGCTTCTTCGATCATCTCACGAGGCTGACCGGGGCGATTGCGTTCCCGGTATTCCTCGGGCTCGCGGCGATCGCGCCGGAATTTCTGACGTCCCTCTTCGGTGCGCGCTGGCTGATTGCCGCGCCGGTACTGCGGATTCTTTGCATCGTCGGCATCCTGCATTCCGTTGCGTTCCTGCATGGGGCGCTGCTGCGGGCGGTGGGCCGGGCCAACTGGCAGATGTGGTTCACGCTGGCGGGCGCGCTGACGAATGTGATCGGCTTCTACTTCTTCGTGAAATGGGGATTGCTCTATGTGGCGGGCTGGTATGTCGCCAGCGCCTATCTCTGGCTCGCCGTCGATCTCGGGATGATCCGCCGGGTGCTCGGGCACTCGACGCTCAGTTACCTGGGCCGCTTCGCCGGGCCTGTGATGAAGGGCATCGCGGTTGCGGGCGTGGTCTTTGCCGTACGGGCGATCTGCCCCGCCACGCTCAATGAACACCTGCGTTTCGCCGCCGAGGCGATTGCCGGCATTTCCGTTTTTGTCGCGACCAACTCGGTCATCGTTTTCAACCCGATGCGGGCCATCCGCGAGATTGCCACCAAATGAATCCATTCAAACCAAGCCGCATCCTGGTCATCTCCCATCTGCCGATTCTCCCGGCCACAGCGGGCAACAAAATCCGTGTCTGGGCGCTGATGAACAATCTGCGGGCGCTGGGCCATGAAGTCTGGTTCATGGGGCTCGGCCTCAAGCCGGACGAGGAGCAGGCCATCCGCGCGGCATGGGGAGACAACCTGCATGTGGTCCCGTACGTGAGCGTGCGGGACGCGAAGCCGCGGCTGAATGCGCTCAAGCGCTGGGCGCTCGACCGCGCGGTGGGCGAAGGCTGGATCAAGCCGGACCTCGATTACCGCATCTGGCCGCACTGGGACGAGGCGATCCGGAAAGTGGCGGCCACGCAGCACTTCGATGTCGTGATCGTGGAGTATGTTTTTTACTCGAAGGCGCTGCTGCACTTTGAGGGAGCGGTGAAGGTGATCGACACGCACGATGTTTACACCGACCGGGCGAAGAAGATGGCGGCGCGCAAGATCAAGAGCCACTACTGGAGCCTTGCCCGCGAGCAGGAGGCGCAGGGGCTCGCGAGGGCCGATGTGATCCTGGCGATCCAGAAACACGAAGCCGGATTTTTTGACGAACTCACGGAGCACCGGAAACGGGTGCTCGTGGTCGGCCACACAGTGGCGCTGAAGCCGCTGCCGGCGCCGGAAGATGCAGCGCGGACGATGCTCTTCGTCGGGACCCGGTACCTGGCCAATGTGGACGGGGCGAAATACTTCATCGAGCGCGTGATGCCGCTGTTGCGGGAAAGATTTCCCGATGTGCGGCTGCTCGTGGCCGGCACGGTATGCGAGGCGCTGAACGCAGCGCCCGGCGTGGAATTGCTGGGCGTGGTGGATCGCCTGGAAGACGCCTATGGGCGCGCCGGCATCGTGGTGAATCCTGTTCTTGCCGGCACCGGGCTCAAGACCAAGACCGTCGAGGCGCTGGGCCATGCAAAACCGCTCGTCACCACCGCCTGCGGGGCGGAGGGGATTGAGGATGCGGCGGGGACGGCCTTCCTGATGGCGGACGAGCCGGCGGCGATGGCGGCGCATTTGATCAGCCTGATGGAATCGCCGGCAGCGGCGGAGCAACTTTCCAAGCGGGCGCTCCATTTCGCGACGAAGTGGAATGATGCGCAGATCGGAGCGCTGCGCACGCTCCAGCAGCCGCGAGCCGTCACGGCGCCGCCTTTGCCGCAGCGTCGCAACGCCCAGGAGGCGGTTTCCTTGCACTGATTGTTTGACCGATGCGTGTCCTAGCTCTCCCAGCATTCAAGAACCGGGCGGAAAACCCGTACAACGCTTCGCTCTACGCGGCGCTGGCGGAGATTCCCGGCGTGACGGTGGAGGAGTTTACCAATCGCCGGGTGCTGACGGAGCGCTGGGACATCGTCCATATCCATTGGCCGGATACGCCGCTGCATCGCACGAAGGCCGGCGGCGCGGCGCTCTATTCCTTCCTGCTCGTTGCGCGACTCTTCTGGGCGCGGCTGCTGGGGGCGCGGATCGTCTGGACGGTGCATAATCTCCGCTCGCATACCGCCCGGTGGCCGCGCATCGAAAAGTGGCTCTGGCGCGCATTTGTGCCGCTGGTCCATCTCTCGATCCACCTGAGCCATGCCGGCATGGAGATGGCACTGGAATGCTTCCCCGGCCTCGCGGCCAAGCCGAGTGCGGTGGTCCCGCACGGGCATTACCGTGACAGTTATCCGAATGAATCCGAGCGCTGGCAGGCGCGCCGGGCCCTTGGGATCGATCCCACCGCGCCGGTGATCGCCTTTGCCGGCCAGATCAAGGCGTACAAGAATGTACCGGCGCTCATCCGCGCCTTCGTCCAGGCCGACAATCCGGTTGCCGTGCTCCTCATCGCGGGGCGCCCGGGCGATGAAGCCATCGAGGCGGAATTGCGCGCCGTGGCCGGCGGGCATCCGCGGATCCAATTCCACTTTGGCCTCATCCCGGACGACCGGATGCATCTTTACCTCAATGCGTGCGACCTCGCGGCATTTCCCTACCGAGATATCCTCAACTCCGGCTCCGCGATCCTCGCGCTCTCATTTGACCGGCCGGCACTGGTCCCGGCCCGCGGGGCGATGGCGGAACTGCGCGAGACGGCGGGCGCCGACTGGATTTATACCTACGACGGCGAGCTCACCGGGGCGGTGCTCGCCGGCGCCCTTCAGAAGGCGGTTGATCCCGCGCGGCCGGCAGGGTGCGATCTCGCGGCTTTGAACTGGTCTTCCGTAGCTGCCGGGACCCATGCCGCATACCGTTCGGCGGCCGGTTTTGGCACGGCATCCGCTTACCCAGAAGCAGCGGTTGCGTGAGTCCCCTGTTGTAAACCGCTTTAGCTCATGAATACGTCCGCCAATACCGCCTACCTGCCTCAGACAGACCGGCTCGGTCTCCTGCATAGGGGAGTCGGGCTCGGGCTGCTTGCGATCCTGATGCTTTACCTCTCAGTATTCATCAACCAGATCGAGCCAAAATTCAGCGTACTGCTGACCACCGTGGCGCTCGTGCTGGGCGGCAAGCGACTGCTCAATCCCGGCATCTGGCCGCTGCTGGGGATCATCCTTTACGGCGGCATGCTGGATGTCTTCTTCCCGGGGCCGAAACCGGATACGGGCGTAGTGCTGGAGCATCCGCTCTTCCTGCTCGATTGCGTGCTGCTCACCGCCCTGGTGCTCGGCGGGCAATCGGTGCGCCGGCAGTACGTTTTGATGCTTGCGGTTCTCTTCATCAGCCTCGTCGGGGCGGTCGGAGACTGGTCGGGGCATGACATGACGGCGTTGCTCCCCTTCGAGATGCCGGACGACGCGGTCGTCAATACCATCATCCTCCAGCAGGGGGATGTGCTCCGCATCCGCGGCTTCTTCACGGAGGCGGGCGTGCTGGGCGCGGTATCGATCGGCATCGCGACGATTGTGGCGCTGGGATCGCTGGTACTGCTGAACATCCGCGCATGCATGCAGTATGCGTGGGTCGGCCTGCTGAGCGCGGTATGCATGGGCGGGGCGATCCTTTGCATCACGGTGACGAAGTCCGGGTTCATGATGATCTGCAGCGGATGCCTGGGATTTGGCGCGGTACTGCTGGCCTCGCGCAATCCGCGGTGCCGCTTCCTGGCGTTCGCAGTCTTTGGGACGATGATCCTCGGGACGGCGGCGTTTTTCCTCTTCGGGCCGGCCACCATCACCAACTATATGCGCGGCGAGATCGGTGCGGCGATCAATCCCTACGCGCTGAGCGCGGAGGATATCGCGGGGCACTCCGGCGTGGTGACGCGGTACAAGTGCTGGCTGCTGGCGTTCCAGAGCATCCGGCATTACCCGCTCGGCGTCGGGGCTTATGGCCTGGGCAGCGTGATCGAGGGAGCGGGCAATGCAGGCATGACCCATGAGATGCGTTACTTTTTCTCACGCGATAACTTCGGGCTCAAGAACGCGCTGGCGAACCTGATCGCCCAGACCGGCGTCGTGGGCGTCGGGATGCTCGGCTACTGGATGTGGTGCGCGATGATCAGACCGATCCGCATCTGCCTCGCGGATGGATCGGTGCGCGGCTCGCTGGTAGCCGGTTTGTATGGGGCCTCGGCGTTCCTTGCTTTCTTCTTCCTTTTCTCCTGCGAGCTCTATCCCTCGATGGCCTTCCTGCTGCTGCTCAAGTGCCATGCGGACGCCATCGCGCACGCATGCCTGAAGGAGCCGGAAACCGCGACCGAGTCGGTCGAGCTCATCGGATAACACCCATGTATTCCGTCGTCATCCCCACGCACAACCGCCCGGAGCTCGTCGCCCGGGCCATTCGCTCCGTGATGGCGCAGACCATCCCGCCACGGCAGATCCTGGTCATCGACGATGCGTCGCAGCCGCCGCTCATGCTCGCGGGCGATCTCTGGGACGACCGCATTCGCGTGATCCGGCACGAGAAATCCATCGGTGGCGCAGCGGCGCGCAATACCGGGCTGCGCGAGGCGCCGACCTCGATCGTCGCCTTCCTGGATGACGATGACGAATGGCTGCCGGCGAAGATGGAAATCCAGCTCGCCTGGCTGCAGAAGAACCCGGAGGCGACGCTGGTGACGTGCGGGCATTTGCGCTGCGAGGCGAGGCGGCAATACCGCGAGATTTTTTCCGAGCGGATGGTGGATCAGTATCGCGAATACGACAATTTCTTCGGATCGTTCTCCTACCTCGTGGTGCGGCGGACGCCCGGGATGCTCCTGGATGCAGGGCTGCCGGCGCTGCAGGATTGGGACTTCGCCCTGCGGGTGACGCGGGGCAATACCTTCGGCGTGATCGAGGAGGCGCTGGTGAAGTATCATGCGCACGATCTGCCGCGCATCACCACCAAGCCGGGCAATCACCTGCGCGCGCTGCGCCGTTGCTACCTCAAGCACCGGTTCCACTTCTCCGCGGATGCCCGGCGCTGGGTGCTCGCGCGGGTGATCTTCGAGCGGGCGCGCCGCATTCAAGCGCCTGGGCGGCGCTTCGTACGCGTGATGACCGCCATATCGCTTTCCGCGGGCTGCCATGTGCCATGGATGATGAAGACCCGGACGATTGGCCGCCGCGTGGCGAGCCTCGGGTTTTCACCCCGGACCATTGTTGCCATCCGCAGCACACTCATCGCGGCATCGCAGACCATCCGCCATCCGCTCCGCGCGCTGCGCCCATCCTCCATCGCCACATGATCCAGACAAGGCGCGAGGCGGGCAGCCCAACGGCGGGCGCGGGACCGGGAAAACATTCAGGCTCAAGCTTTTCTGCTTCCGCCGGGGCCGGGAAGGATGTAGTTAATCAAAGGGCAGCCCTGTCTATGGAACTTACCCGCGTCCTGGTCGCCGACGACCACGAAACCATTCGGAACGGTCTCCGGTATATTGTTAACAGTACGGACGGATTCGAGATCTGCGGTGAGGCTTCGGACGGGCGGGAGGCGGTCGATTTTGCCACGTCGCTCCAGCCGGACATCGTGGTGCTGGACATGGGGATGCCGGGGCTTAATGGCCTGGATGCGGCACGGCAGATCAAGAAGCATTGCCCGAATACCGAGATCCTGGCGTTTACGGGAATCGAGGAGGAGAAGCTGATCCACCAGATGTTCGAGGTGGGGGCGCGCGGGTATCTGCTGAAGACCGATACGCGGGATACCATCCAGGCGGCGCTCAAGGCGCTGGCGCAGCACAAGTCTTACTTTACCACCCGCATCGGCGAGGTGCTTTTCGCGCGGTTTTTGCATGGGAAGGAAAATGTGGGGCAATCCGAGGCCGAGCCGGGGCGACTGACGCCGCGGGAGCGGGAGATCGTGCAATTGCTGGCGGAGGGAAAGAGCAACAAGGAGGTCTCGGCGATGCTGGGCATCTCCATGAAAACGGCGGAGACGCATCGGGCGACGATCATGAAGAAGCTGAGCATGGACAGCCTGGCGTCGCTGGTGCGGTACGCGATCCGGAATAATATCATCGCGGCGTAGCGTGGTTTTCGGGGGGCGGGTGGAGAGCGGGCGGTTTGGGTTTTAGCCTCAGATTAACGCAGATTAACGCAGATTATTTTGAGGGAGTAGACCGGGGCGGATTATTCGCCAGACGCTTATGACGCCATAGCCGATGACGATGATTGGGTTAAAGGTTTAGAGAGGGCGGGAGCGAAGGCCGAGCATTAGGCCGCGGAGCTCGGCGAGGCCGCGCATGCGGCCTATGCAGGAGTAGCCGGGGGTGATGCCGGGGGGCTTTACGAGGTCGTCCATCATGGTGTGGCCGTGGTCGGGGCGCATGGGGATGCGCCAATCGGCGCGATGGGAGAGGCGGCGGCGGTCCTGCTCATCGAGGAGGGTACGGACGACGGCGGGCATGTCGACGGAGCCGGCGAGGTGATCGGCCTCGTAAAAAGAGCCGTCGGGCACGCGCTGGGTGCTGCGGAGATGGACGGCGTGAATGCGCGGGCCGAACTCCGCAGCCATGGCGGGCAGGTTGTTATCGGCGCGCGCGCCGAATGAGCCGGTGCAGAAGCAGAGGCCGTTTGCGGGGCTGTCGACAGATGCAAGGATGGCGCGGACATCCGGGGCGGTGGAGACGATGCGCGGGAGGCCGAGGACGGAGAACGGGGGATCGTCGGGGTGGATGGCCATGCGGACGCCGGCATCCTCGGCGACGGGGATCACGATATCGAGGAAGCGCATGAGGTTTGCCCGGAGGGCGGCGCCGTCGATGCCGGAGTAACTGGCGAGCCGGGCGCGGATATCGTCGAGGGAGAGGCCCCATTTTACGCCGGGGAACACGTCGATGATGGTGCGGACGAAGGCCTCGCGGGCGGCATCGTCGAGGCCCTGCCACCAGAGAGCGGCGCTCTCGAGTTGCTCGGGCGAGTAATCGGCTTCCGCGCCTTTGCGCTGGAGGGCGTTGATCTCGAAGGCGGCGAAGCGGACGGGGTCGAAGCGCATGCATTCCGAGCCATCGGGGAGGCGGTGGTTCATCTCCGTGCGCACCCAGTCGAGGACGGGCATGAAATTATAAATGACGAGGTCGATGCCTTCGGAGGCGAGGTTGCGCAGTGAGGTGGTGTAATTCTTGAAAAGCGAGCGCAGGTTCCCGTGCCCGGTCTTGATATCCTCATGCACCGGCACGGACTCGACGGCGCACCAGCGCATGCCGGCGGCCTCGATGGCCGCTTTGTGCTCGCGGATGGCCTCGCGCGGCCACGGCTCGCCGTACGGGATGTGATGCAGGGAACTGAAAACGCCGGTCGCGCCGGCCTGCCGGATGTAAGTCAGCGGGACAGGATCGCCGGGACCGAACCAGCGGAAGCCTTCCTCCATCAGGGTCGGATTGCCGTGGCTCATGGATTGGCCGCGGTCTCGGGCGGGCCGGTCTGGGTCGGTTTCAAGCCGCCGAGGTCGATGACCACTTTGTCAAAAACCACGCCGGGATCGAGCGGGTGGATGGTGAGCGTATGCCGGCCCGGGGTGGCGATGACGTGCTGCGTGGTACCGATGGCCGCGCCGCGGAGGACATTGGTGCTCCATGGCTTGCTGAACTCGACCGTGTCGATATCGACGACCTTTGGCGGCTCGCCATCGATGCTGGCGGAGTAACGCAGGCTCATCCCCGGATACAACGCGTGGGTGGGGATGCAATAGACGAGGACATTCGCGGAGCCGGATTGTGCGGCGGTGAAGGGATACTCCAGCGATGCGGCGCCGGGGACGGCGGCGGTGGTAGGAAGCAGGGTGATGGAGTGGGCGGAACGGCCGAGGCCAACGATCACCTTCCACGCGACGCCGGGCCCGGCTGTCTCATGCGCGGCGTGGGCGGCATCGATGGAAATGTAATTGCCGCCGCCGGTTTCGTCCTGCGGCGCGGCCGCGGTGCCGGTGGCTGCGGGAGGGCCGAATACTGGCAGCTTGTGTGGACTGGCGGACATGATGTCGTTCCATTTACCGCCTGCGAGCTGCTCGTTGTAGTATTTGGTCTCCTGCTGGATTTGATCGTACGCCTGCTGCGCCTGTGCGGGGTCGGGGCTGAGAACTTTCGTATTCAACAGCGCTGAGCAGCGGACGGGGTAAACGACCAGCTCATACATGGCGTCTTTTTTCTGTGGCGGAATTTGCGCGTAGATGGCGTTGGTCTTTGCCACGAGCGTTGCGAAATCCTGCAAGCGCTGCTTCTTCTCATCGTAATTGTCCGTGAAGTGCGCTTGCGCGAGGTGCTCGGGCCTGGATGGGTAATTGAGCCGGAAATACTCGGCCATGATCGCTGCGATGTCTGATGCGTGATCCGGGCCGAAGTTTTCCTTCGCCCATTGCTGCAGGAATACCGGCTGCGCGTCCTCGTGCCATGCATCGATGTCCCACGCCATGCGCAGGAAGAAATCCATATCGATGGCGGACTTCTTGAGACCGCCGACATTGAGCACCCAGACGGTGCGGGCGCCGTTGTCGTAGGCCTTGCTCATCTCTTCCCAGATCAATGCGGGCGAGGTGGTGCAGAGCCAGAGGTAATCCTGGGGCGCGCCCCAGTAGGAGACGTGGTAGTAGACACCCGCGCCGCCGGAACGCTTCTGTTCATCAGGGTTTGAGAGCTCGCGGATGTAGCCGTGATTGTCGTCGGGCCAGTTGAGCGTGACATCGTCGGGGACCTTGAGCCCGTGCTGGTAGAGGCCGAGCACTTCCTTGTACGGCGTGAAGATTTGCGCGATCTGCGTCACATCCGGATTCACGTCGCGGGCGAGCAGGGCGCGCTGGTCGGTGATGACCTGCTGCAAGCGCGCGACTTTCTCGGCCTCCGTGCCGCCGCCGAGCATCGGGCTGTCGTGGATGCCGCGGATGCCGAGGGTGTAACTGTTTTCGTACCGACCATTCTCGAGGAGGCGCTGCTCCCAGTACTTGAGGATATCATCGCGGTGGGTGACGTAATTGTACTCATCCTTCGGCAGCGTCCACTCGGTGACATTATCGCGCAGCATCGGCTCGGCGTGGGAGGAGCCCATGACGATGGCGTATTGATCGGCGACGACTTTGTCTTGGGGGTAGAGGTTGAATGCCTTCGTGCATGGGTGCATTGCGGGCCAGAGGTAATTGGCCTTCAGGCGCAGGAGCAGCTCGCAGACTTTTGCATAGGTTTTCGGGCCGATGTCCTTCGTGTCCGGCTCGTAGGTCTTCGCCGCCCATGGCTGCAGGCTCCAGTCCTCGTCATTGATGAAGATGCCGCGATACTTGACCGACGGCGGGCCGTGTAGAAACGTGCCCGCGCCGATGACGAGGGCGTCGCGATGGGTGGGCACGACATCGGACCACCAAACCCATGGCGAAACGCCGATGGCCTCCGAGATATCGAAGACGCCGTAGGCTGTGCCGCGCCGGTCGCTGCCCACGATGACCAGGCCGGAGCGGACGCCCGGCCACGGGTTGGGGACTGTCGCGATGAGATGGGACTCCCATTTCCCGCGAATGGCCGATACGTCCAGCTTGTGCTCGCGGACCATCGTGTCGATGAACGCGCTTTTGCCGATGGTGCCGATGAAAACGACATTCTGCGCAAGGGCGTTGATGACGATATGCGGCTTCACGCCCGTCACGCTCTGGACATCGCCGGCCAGGCATTGCGCCGCGATGCTGGTGACTGGAAAATCGTCGGTCACGAAGATGGCGGCTGGTGTGCCGCCCGAGACCAGTTTGAAATCGCCTGGATGATACTGATCCACGAGGTGCGGCCCGTCCGCGCCCATGGCGCTTGCGGCGAGGAGGAGAAGAAGGACTGCGGGGAGCTTGAGCGAACGCGTCATAGAGGGAGGGAGGTCACGTTACTTCTACCGGTATCCGTTTCACACTCAGAAAATTCCGGCGTGGTGTTTACCGCGCGGCGGTTTTGCGGGTAGGCTATCCCGGCTGGCAAACCTTTAACCTCCCAATGCGATGTTGCAATCGGCAGAAGACGTCATTCACCAATTTCTTGACCCGGGCGAGCAGTTGCTCTGGTCCGGGCAGCCGCGCGGTGGGATCCGGTTCCGGTGGCAGGATTGGTTTTTGATCCCGTTCAGCCTGGTGTGGGGAGGGGGGATGCTTTTCGGCTTCGGGGCGGCACTGGTGGAGGGGGTGCGGGGGCCGGACCATACGCTGCTCTTTCCCGGGGTGATTCTGATTCCGATAGCGGCGGTGGTTTTTTACGTGGTGTTCGGTCGATTTATCGTGGATGCGAAGGGGCGGGAGCGGACTTATTATGGCGTGACGAATGAGCGCGTGGTCATCATCCGGGGATTGCTGAGGCAGCAGATCAAGAGTCTGCAACTCCGGGCGCTGCAAGAGGTTTCCATGAGCAAGCGGAGCGATGGCAGCGGGACGATTACGTTTGGCCAGCCTCCTTTCTTCGGTGGGTTTGCCATGGGTGGCTCTTGGCCGGGAAGCGGGCGGTTTGCGCCGCCGAGCTTTGAGATGATCGAGCGGGCGAAGGAAGTCTACGACATCATCCGGAACGCCCAGCGCTCGGCGTAGTGGCGGCACGGACTTTTCCCGATGGAGATCGATTGCGGAATTGGGTTTAATGTTAGATGAGGGACCATGAGCCGATCCGAAACCGCAAGGCACCTGGAGCTGAAGCGCCAGGCGCTGATCTGGGCGCAGGCGCATGGGTATCGCGCGGCCGCGGCCGAGGTGTCGCTGCCGAATTACCGTTTCCGCCTCGATGTGGCGGCCTACCGGGCGGACCGGGTGCGCGAGGTGCAGCCCGGCGGGCGGGTCAGGCAGCGGCCGGCGGTGGGCGTGACCGCCGTCTTCGAGTGCAAGGCGTCGCGGCCCGATTTCCTGCGTGACGCGCGCTCCCTGCAGGTCACCGCCGAGCGGCTGAGAGTGCTGCACGAGCGCCGTGGCCGCATCGAGGAGGAGCTTCTGCTTCATTACCCGTCCATCTCCAATGGCGACTCGCTCTTCCAGGAGTATCACAGCGTTGATTTCCAGCGGCCCGGCCACGAGCGCTACCAGCGCACGCTGCGCGACATCCAACGGCTGAACTCGCGGCTCCTTGCGAACACGAAATTCGATCGCCTGGTCAAATGGGGTGCGGCGAGCCTCTTCTGGGTGGTCGCAGATCCCGGCGTCATTGCCGCGCACGAACTTCCCGCCGGCTGGGGCCTGCTCCTCAGCGAAGGCGGGGTTTTGCAGATCGCCACCAAGCCGCTGCTCCACAACATCCCCGAGCATGAGCGCCTCGCGCTCCTGCACCGCATCGCACTCGCGGCCAGCCGCGCGGTGAACCGGGAGCATGGGATCGGGTTTGAGGATTTAAAGGGGTTATAAGTCGACGGCGAACGTTCAAAGTTCTCGCCGGCTTCCATTTGAAAAGGAACATGCTCCGCCGAATCCTGGCGATTCTCCTTACTCCTCATAAGGGATTTTTCAGGCAATGAACCAGTGCGCGCCCTTATGTGAAATTACTGTTTTTAACGCATTAAAACTGGCATCTGGTGCATATGCCAATCGAGACAACTTCCCCCCGAGTCGTCCACCCTGGATCCTGCAACATCAATCGGCTATTGAAGCTCCGCTAGTATGTCGGAAACCGATTTAGTCGATCGCCCTGAGCCGTCCGGGGCTTTACCCGATCCCTCTATCTGTCGAACGGTTGGCATTCCCGGCATTGTAACATTCGGCCAGTGCCTTGTCGCGAAGCCGGAAAGGTGTGTGCATCTTATCGAATACGGCGCAACGAACCTATGTAACCATCCTGGCTGGAAGGAGTTTATTCAACCCCCAAAATCGACTTAAAAGATCATGGAAAATCCGTCAGAATATCTATATGCGACCTTATTAACGCCCGAGTTGTTTGCGCAGCAATTTGGCTATCCAGCGGGGATGATCCGGCTGGCAATCGATTGCGGCCTGGAAACGTCGGATGGAAGAGTGTCGGTGAGCGCATTTTGTCGCTGGCTTGCATCGCATCATAATGTCCTGCGGGAGCGGGCGGGATTACCGCTTTTGGCCAGCCCCAGCGAGGCCATGACAGCGGAGGAAAAGGACTTGTTAGTAATGTGCAATGTCTTAAGAACTCATGCAGACTATTTTGCCTCCCGCACTTCGTCTCTGGAGTATAAGAAGGAATGGGTGGAAATAAGCGAAGCTTTCGCTCAATGTGTGAAACCCGGGATATTCGGTACTGAATAGGGCTTAATTACGATATAGGGGCAGGCCTCCCACCGAATCAAATCGGTGGCATCATCGTGCGAGAGCGGGACCGGAGTTTGACATATTCCAGGATGCATCCGAGGTCTCGACGAAAAACGATACTCGTCTTATGAATGCAACAGCCGTTCCCCCCATGATCCATGCCCGGGTAGTGAGGGCTTTGCAGGCAGTCCCTTCGGGTGACATACGGGACCAGAAGATGATCGATTCCCTCAACCGAGAGTTTCGTATTTTTGGCATCCGCCTCCATAAGTGTGACTTACGGCACCTTGACTCGATCTCCGAGATTTCCCGGATGATTGCGCGGAAAATCGATTGATCGCGCCGCGGCCATCCCGCTCTGTCGCCATAGACCGGCCCAGCGTCATGGCGGTGCGACGGGGGTAATTGTACCGGGGAGGGGCCAGCCGTCCTTGTCCCAGGCGAGCTTGCGAATGCCGAGGGTGGGGATGCCGTTCCGGGTGGCGTCGTAATAGTGATAGCTCAGCCATTCCTTCGTGCCGTCGCGGAAGACTCCGGCCTGGCCGGGGCCGATGCGAGGGCCCTCGTTGCCAAGGAAAAGAGTGCCGCCGCCAGCCATCATATCGACGCCGTTTTTGTCAAGATAAGGGCCGGTGACACGCGAGGCGCGTCCGACATGGATGGTGTAGGTGCTGTCAACCCCGCGGCAGCAGAGGCCCCAATTGACGAAGAGATAGTAAGCGCCTGCGTGGGTGATGATGCAGGGGGCTTCGATTTGTTTCGCGAAGGCGAGCGGGTAAACCGTGGCGCCGGGCTTTCGGAGGCCCGTGGAGGGATCGAGTTCGACGAGCTTGATGCCGCTCCAGAATGAGCCGAAGGCCATCCACATGCGGTTATCGGTATCGACCATGACGCTGGGATCGATGGCGTTGAAGTTGTCGCCATCGGTCGAGCGGATGACGATGCCGCAGTCGGTCCAATGCCAGCCGGGGTCGAGGGGGTCGAGGGTCGGATTGGTGGCGAGTGCGATAGCGGAGTTTTTGGAGGCCCATTGCGATACGGCGTAGTAGAGGCGGTATTGGCCGTTTGAATAGATGACGTCGGGCGCCCAAAAATTGCCTGTCTGCGCGGGATCGATCTGGGTGATCCAGGATGGAAAAGTGGAGAACACGGGCGGCCCGGGTCGCCACGTGACGAGGTCATTGGAGCACCATGAGTGAATGCCCCGGCCAGTGGCGAAGAGCCAGTATTCGTTATTGCACCCGACGATGGGGGAGGGATCGTGGATCGCGCGAGGACGGGCCTGCGAGACGCAAAGCATCGGCCCCAGGACGAAGAGTGCGAAGATAAGTCGTTTCATGGGGGTCTTCGGCTGCGAAGGTGGGTGCGCGCCAAGAATTGCAGCAGGCGCGTCGATTCATCAATGGGAAAGGAGCACCATCGTCTCCACTCTTGGCGACAGCCCGCCGGTGAGCGATGATGGGGATCGCCCGTCAATTTATGACTCCACCGAGTTCACTCATCACCCTGGAAGCTTACGATGCCGAGAGGGCGGACTTCGAGCGCGTCCTGAAGGCGATCCGCCGATTCCATGCCGCGACGGTGGGGGAAATGCACGATCTCGATTGGGTGTGCGAGGTAGTCGGTTCCGTGGGTCTCGCCGCGCTCCATCCCGCGGAGGAGATATACGCGGACGAGGCCGATCTCATGAACTCCTCGCACCAGGGCATCACCCAGTACCCCCGCGAGTTCGCGCGCTGGCTCCTCCTGCTTGGCGCCGCCCCTGTGAATACCTACCTCGAGATCGGCTGCTACAACGGCGCGACCGCCTGCCTTGCCACCGCCTATCTGCACCGGCTCAATCCCGGCCTGCGCGCCATTACGGTCGATATCACTCCCTGGTTTTTCTTCCATCCCCTGGTCAAGGATCTGATCCCGCTCGAGTACCACGTCGGCAAGACTTCATACGACTTTCGAGCCGAGGCGTTCGATGCCGTATTCATCGATGGCGATCATTCCTTCCCATGGGCGCTGGCCGATTTTCGCAACGCCGGCGAAGGCGCGCGCATCTGCGGCATTCACGATGTGAAAAGCCGTTACTTCCTGGAAAACGAACCGCTTGGCGGCGTAACCGGTGTGTGGGAATTGATCAGGCGCGACACTGGCGGGCCCGGGATCGAATTCGTGGAGCTCTTTGACCACCCGCTCGAACACTTTGGCATTGGTGTCCGTGTGCGGCGGCAGCCGGATGTGAGTTGATGCGATTTGCGTCGAATGCCGGGCAGGAGACGCGCAATCGATGCCTCGTCTGAATCGCCTTTGCGCACAGACCTTTCAAGGTCCCAGAAGTGACTCGCCCGCTCACCGGAAAAGTGATACGTTCGCGTCCATATGAAAGCGAAAACGCTGTTCCTGGTCTTTATGGCACTCATTTCAGTTCTTCATATGGCGCATGCCGACACCCTTGTTGCTGAGAATATCATCGTCGGCGGGAGTATCGAAGTATCGTCCTATCTTAAAACCGGGAAGACAGCAGTGCTTCCGCTGACCATTGCAAATATTTTGTATTTACTCGGCGTCAGTGGCGCTGCGAGTGACATGCGGTATTATTATGATTCCACTGAGCGCGGATATGTCATCGCCCCCAAGACAGATGCAAGCACCGGCAGTGGAACTCCCGCTGTAATACTGCTAACAATAATCCCAAGCGGTGTGCTCGGGACGAATTATCTGTATTGGTACCCGAATAACTATTCTTACGCTGATGCCTTGAGTGTGACAGGATTCGGAAACAATTTAAGTGGAACCGCTTTGCAAAATTCCACCTCTCCGCGTGCAACCACGACGACAACGACCAGATTTATCATGCTCGGCACGACACCCAATGGATCACAAACCGTCGTGTCCGGGTATGTTGTTGAAAGTTTCCCAGCCCATTGAAGTCTTTCGAGATTTTCCGTCCCGGTAGGATTGGAGGAGAATTTATCTTCCACAGGGCGGGGAGCCGACAGTCCCTTCCGCATACCGGAAGTCGAATCCAGCCAGACCAAAAACATAAGATAAAGAAAACGATATTTTAAACTTGCAAAGTCGATATAAAGCATAATATTAGATGCTTTATGGATGTCTTAAACCTCTGCGAAGTGCTCGCTCAGCGCGTCCGTCAGGCGCGCTTCGATGCCAATTTGACCCAGGCTGAGCTGGCAGCCCGGGCGATGGTCTCCCTGCCTGCCTACCAGCGGTTCGAAGGGACTGGGCGGACCTCGCTGGCGACATTCGTCAGAATCCTCGTCGTCCTGGGCCGCGAGAACGACCTCCGTGGCATTCTGGCCCGGACTGACACCGTGTCGTCGCTAGACGAGTTCGAGCAACGGCACCGCCCACCCCGTCTTCGTGTCCGGAAGACGAAGACCTCTGCATGAAACGCATCGAGGTCTTTTACCAGGACCGCAAGGCGGGTGAACTGGCCGCAGCCGGCAACCAGACGAGCTTTCAATTCGCTCCGGACTTCATCCAAAGCGACATCCAGCTTTCACCGCTCCGGATGAAGCTGCGGCCGGAGCCTTACATTTATGGCGAGGCGGATTTTGGCTACCTGCCGCCCGTGTTGAGCGACTCGCTGCCGGATCTCTACGGGCGGGCGGTGATGAACAGATGGTTTGCAGCGAAATTCGGCGCGGAATACCGTCCGACGCCACTCGACAAATTGGCATACGTGGGAACGGGTGGGATTGGAGCGCTAAGTTATCGACCAATGCTGGACGCGTTTCCGCCCGAAGTGTTGCGCGAGATGGACCTGCGCGAGGAGCGAAGACTCTCCGCCGCCGCAATTGGACAACAGCCGCTTGAAATGCTGGAAAAATTGCGGCGGGCAGTCCACACCGTTGGTGGCCGTTTCCCGAAGGCGCTGCTCGACATCAACCCCGGCACGGGATTGTATTACGAGGATGATCCGCGGCTGGACCCGCGCTTTGAGCGATGGATTGTCAAATTCGGAATTCCGGCCGCGGAGCGGGACAACCTGCTTAATTACCCGGAAATCGAATACGCGTACAGTTGCATGGCACGGGATGCGGGGATCCGCGTGCCGCGTACTCGTCTGCTTACTACGGAGAGTGAGGAAGGGAATCTCGTTCACTTCGCGAGTGAGCGTTTCGACTTGATTGATGGAACAAGGCTCCATGTTGCCAGCCTTGCCGCATTGACTGAAATTCCAGCGGGGCGGCTGGAACTCGATTACCGCGACCTCTTCTCCGTGGGTCTCGATTTATGCAGGGACTTGCGGGAGGTTCGCGAAGCGTTCCGGAGGATGCTTTTTAATATCGCCATGCATAACGTCGATGATCACGGCAAGAATCACGCATTTGTTTTTGATGAAAGAGGCTGGAAGCTGGCTCCAGCCTATGATCTTACGTTTTCCGATGTCAGCGCGCCCAACGAGTACACGTACGCTTCGCGCGCAATGCCGGTGAACGGAAATCCTCTTAATCCGAAGCGGAAGGACCTGGTCAACCTCGGAGAGCGGTTCGGGCTTCGCCGTGGCGATTGTGAGGCAATGATCGACCATGTGGCGAAAATGGCGGCTCGCACGCGCGAGTACCTTGAGCGATCGGGAGTGCCTGCCATCCACTCGGAGGTAGTGGCATCCGCAGTGGATCGATCCCTCCATGAATCATTCCGATGAACCGGGTGCAGCCGTTACCGCCGGACGATCGGCGCGAACATCCAAATTCGTCGCCGCTTCAACCGGTTCTCGATCCCAGTGCCGGCGCCCGCAATCTACGGACGCTGAATAAATATGAAGCGTCAGTAATGGGATCAAGACGTACTGCCGACGGCCTTCTCCCGTAAAGGGATCAACTCAAAATACTTCCGCGCCTCAGCCTCAGTAACCAGCCGCCGGTAGTGACGGAAGATCACATAAGGCGAGTTTCCCATTTCCAAGGCCAGGGCATCGGCGGATTTCAAAATCGGCAGACGATATGTGGCGAACGAGTGGCGCAATAGATTGGTCCTCCATTGCCCCATACCCGACGACTTCCAGGCTTCGCGAAACCTGCGGCGTGAATATCCCACCGGTCCGCTTTCACGCCTGTGGGATTCCAGCCATCTCACCAGATTCGGCTGCATGGGAACCAAGCGATAGCGCCGGGTCTTGGAATGCCGCGCCTTAACCTCAATTTGCAAGGAATCGAAATGAATAAGGGACGGGAATCAGAGAGATCGGGCCGACTGGATTCGAACCAGCGACCTCTTGAACCCCATTTAATTGTTGATATCGTATAAGTAACACATAGCTATGTGATTAGGAAGATTCAGAAAAATCGAAGGTTGAAAGTTGCCGCAAAAGTTGTCATTTTCGCACCGATATGGGCCGTAAAAAACGAATCGAGCGGTTCCGGATTCTCTTATTTGTGAACGCATCCGGTACCCGATCGTGGCGTGTGGTCGGTACAAAGAGCGACGGCACAAGAACGATTACTAAGGGTCCAGGAACTCGGGTTAACAGTAGGGAGCGGCTCTTTAGCCCGCAGGTTAGTTTCTGGGCTTTCGCTGCTCAGATCCTGAATCCCGGCACCGCCTGTCGGGAGATCGCGCGATGGGTGGAGGCACGGTGGCAGGAGACTTCCGCGAGCGGCACGGCGCCCAGTACTTCGGAGAGCGCCTATTGTCGTGCGCGAGCCCGGCTTGATCCCGCCACCCTGAGAATGTTTTGATAGCCTCCGCGAAACCGCCACAGAGTCCACTCTGCCGCCGCGGGATATCCTTGAATCCATTTTAGTTGACGGTGATCTTGAATACCGTCGCGATGTCGGAAACCTTGCCCTGCGGCGCTTTGATAGTGAGCCCGTCCGGGTTCTGCGTCCACTGCGGTTGTGTCGGGCTGCCTAGCAGGGCTACGCTTTGGATCGGGGCGCCCGCCAGGTTGGCCGTGGTACCGAGCGATTTGAGCTGTAAATCCGCGCCCGGCGCCCCGAGTACGATTGCGTAGATTGCGTTCCCTTTGGCAGTGTAGCGCACGTCACTGGCGGTAAATGGCTTCCGCTTGCTTTCGTTCATCCCGAATGGGTCCAATTTCGGGCCTTGCGCGGAAGGTCCTTCGCCAAACACTTTCCATGGGCGCGTTCCAAAGATGCACTCTTTGTTTACATCCATCCAATCCCCGATGCCATTAAGCACCGCCACCTCCTGGTCATCAATGGTGCCATTGCCACGGACAGGGATGTTGAGAAGGAGATTTCCGTTTTTGCTGACAATATCCACGAGGGTCTGAATGACGCTCTTCGCGCTCTTGTAATGGACACCCGGCTTATAATGCCATTGGCCGATGCAGGTATCTGTCTGCCAGGGGAGAGGCTCAATCTGGTTGGCCGCGCCGCGCTCGATATCCCACACCATGCATTGCCTCTCATCGGGAGATAGCCGCTTGTTGAGCATGACGCCTTCGTTTTGACCGCCGTGCTGCATGGCATTGAAGTTGTAAAAGTCCGCAGCGATATCCAGCCCTGCGTTGCTTACCGGCCATAGCGGCAGGGTATCGTCGTCAAAGTACAGGAGGTCGGGCTTGTATTTATGCACCAGGTCGAGCGTGCGATTATAGAACTTCTGGCAAAACGCCTGATCCGGGATGCTCGCCCCGTTTGTGAAATTCCACTGCGCGTGGATGGCGTTTGCCGTATCGTATCCGACGCTTGGGGTATGATGCTGATCGTAAAGGTCCTGGGGATCGAGTCCCTCCCACCACTTGCCATTGCCATCGGCCTTGGTCAGTTTCCCGTCATAAGGCACACCTGCAAGGGGGCCGGTTTTATCAGCGCTCTGGGTAATTTCGTACCAGTTCCATGCATGCGACGCGTGAACGGTCACCCCGAAGCGCAACCCCTGGTCATGCGCCGCCTGCGCGAATAGCCCGATGATGTCCTTTTTCGGCCCCACGTTCACCGCGTTCCAGGGCTGATATTTGCTGTCCCACATGTCAAAGTTGTCGTGGTGATTAGCCATCGCGCAAAAGTATTGGGCGCCCACCCGTTTGTAGAGTGCAACGAGCTTTTCTGGATCGAATTGATCAGCCTTCCATGTGTTGATAACATCCTTGAATCCAAATTGCGACGGCGGCCCGTAGTGCGCGAGGTGGTACTTATTCTGCGCGCTCCCCTGGATATACAACCCGCGCGCGTACCAATCTCCATCTTCAGCCTGGCTCTGGGGTCCGAAGCAGGCCCAGATGCCAAACTTCGCATCGCGAAACCACTCCGGCGCTTCCTGGTATTGTCTGAGTGAATCCCACGTGGGTTGAAACTTGCCGGGAGTGATCGGTTCCGTGCCGGTGTTGATGATGACAGTCGGCGTGGCCGCTTCTGGAATTGGCTGCTGGCCGTTGATGCGAGCCAGGGGAGCAAACGCTAGGAGGACGACCAAGGAGGGGAGGAGTGGCTTCATGAAAGTGGGGACCAGGGGAATTCGACTTCGTGCTCCCAACCTACGGATTGAGTGGGCAATCCGCCAGAATGAGAGTATTGCAAATCTTCCGAAAATAATGGACTTTCTTAACCTTGCTAAACGTCCGAAGGAAACCAGGCAGGAAAAGAAGACGTGCCTGGCGACAAATTCGCCATTGTTGGAAATATAAACCTGAATCTCCTGTTGGGCAGATACTTTCGTTGCGATCCCGCATGGACGCGCAGGGCGAATGCCCTTAACTGTTATTACAAGGACTATTTATCCGTTTCAGGCGGGACGCGCCTCGCGAAGACATGCGCGGATCTCAATTGAATCAGATGGGTCTTGACGCAAACGCTGGCATTACCACAACTGAACCTGCACAGAACCTTCGTAATTCCCCCTTATGATTCTTCGCTTTATTATTGAATCTCTCCCGGGCGCCGTGATCGCTGCGTCCTGACATTTATGGCTAAGTCAATTTTCACCACGCCTGATGGCAAGAATCGAACTGTCACCTTCGCCTTGGTTTGCACACTCTTTCTGTTGTCCGCCTTGTGCAACAGCATGATCGACGTGCTCAACAAGCACTTCCAAGACTCGCTTGGCATCTCGAAGGCGCACTCCGCATTCGTGCAGGCCGTCTGGTACGGGGCCTATTTTTTCATGGCGCTGCCTTCGGGGTGGGTTGCGAGAAGATTTGGGTATCGGGCGGGCATCCTGACCGGACTGGTGACGGTCATCGCCGGTTCGCTCCTGTTCATCCCGGTAACCCGTCTTCACGCATCGCAGATGACTGTTTTCGCGGCGTTTCTGGCAGCTTTGTTTGTCGTGGGCGCGGGATTGACCTTCCTCGAGACAATTGCCAATCCCTACGCGACCGTGCTGGGGCCTCCCGAGTCCGGCGTGGCGCGGATCAACCTGGGACAAAGCTGCAACGCGGTGGGATGGATTCTCGGACCGCTGCTTGCGAGCAGTTTCATTCTCTCCAAGACCGGGTCCGTCAATACAAGCAATGGGTCGCTGTTCCTCCCGTATCTTTGCGTGGCGGGCATCGTCACTGTGCTGGTGCTGGTCTTCAGCGTGGGACCGGTTCCTGAGATTCACGCGCCGGCGGAGGCGGTTCCCACGTCATCTGACGGCGGAGGGGACGTTCCGCTCTACAGGGAGTGGCATTTTGTCCTGGCAATTGTTTCGCAGTTTCTTTACTGCGCGGGACAGACCGGCATTTTCAGTTTTTTCGTCAATTACATGAAAGATGACCGCTACATGCCCGCGCTGCCGCTGTGGGCGGCGGGACTTTTGCCTGCAGCGATGAAATTCGCCGTAGCGCCGGGAGTCTGGAGGATCACGGAATATGGTGCGGGCGTATTTCTCTCGGTGGCTTTCGGGTTTTTCACCGTGGGCCGATTCTCAGGCAGCGCCATTACCCGCTATTGCGCGCCACACATCACGCTGGGCGTCTATGCGGTCATCAATGTCGTGATGATGGCGCTCGTCATCCTCCCGCTGGGCTGGCTGTCGGTGATCGCGTTATTCCTCAGTTATTTCTTCATGTCGATCATGTATCCCACGCATTTTGCGCTCGGCATCCATGGTCTCGGGGAGAAGACCAAACTGGCCTCCTCATGGATGGTGACGGCGGTAGTGGGGGGCTCAATCATGCCCATTTTCATGGGCTGGCTGGCGGATACTTACTCGATGCGCATCGGGTTTGTCATGCCGCTGTTTTGTTTTGCCTTCATCGCTTTTTACGGGTTTTCGTGGCGGCGCTTTTATCGCCACGACCTGGAGACGGTGAAGATGAGCGCGGCGGCGCATTAAAGGCGGCGCTTACAGACGGACGTGAATCTTGGTAACGCTTGAGGGGTTGTCTGACCAGTCCCGGAGTGCCGCGCCGGTCTCCGCGAATGGGAGAGTGCTGGTCACGGTACCAGCCACCGGGTAAGCGCCGGACTCCAGCACCTGAATCACATTTTGGAAATCCCCGGCAAGCGCGTTCCGCGAACCGAGGATGTCGAGCTCCTTCATGACGAAGTATTTGGTCTCGTAGGCAACAGGGCTCTTCGCATAGCCGATGTAAACTACACGGCCCGCGAAGGCGACCTCGTCCACGGCGGCAACGAATGTCCCGGCAGTGCCCACGGCTTCAATGACCACTCCGGGGCCGTCGCCGCCTGTCAATTGCGCGAGGCGCTCATGCAGATTCTCTTCTCGAGAATTGATGACCTCGGCGGCGCCAGCCTGGCGGGCAAGTGCGAGTTTTTGATTATCCAGATCGATTGCGATTACTCGCGCGCCCTTTCGCAATGCGGCGCCGGCGATGGCTCCGAGGCCGATCATCCCCGCGCCGAATACCGCCACGGTATCCGCGTGGGTAACGCGCCCGCGTTCGACCGCGTGAAAGCCGACGGACAAAGGCTCGACCAGTGCGTACTCCTGGGCGGTGAGCTTCTCCGAGTAGAGCACCTTCTCCCACGGTACGACCACGTACTCGGTCAGGGCGCCGTCGCGCTGGACACCGAGCGTCTGGTTAAACTGACATGCGTTAAAGCGGCCTGCCCGGCAGGAGGGGCACCGGCCGCAGGTGGTATACGGGATGACGGTGACGAGCAGCCCGGGCGTCAGGTGCGCGGGCACTCCCGCGCCCGTCTCCGCGATGGTCGCCGCGATTTCATGGCCCGGGATCCGTGCGTAGGACACCATCGGGTTGAGCCCACGCCATGTCGTGAGGTCGGAGCCGCAGAGACCGATGCGTTCAATCTTAAGGAGCACCTCGCCGGTCCCGGCGGAGGGCATTTCTATTTCGCCAAATCGGAAGACTTCCGGTTTCTCAATTAGAAAGGCTTTCATGGGGAATTGATTTCAAAAACCGATGCTCGCGCCACCGTCAATGGGCAGCGCCACGCCGGTGACGAACTTCGCCGCCGGCGAGCAGAGATACACCGCCGCCCAGCCGATATCGTGTGGCTCGCCCATGCGGCCCATGGGTGTGCGGCTGATGATTTTTGCGCGCCGGGCGGTGTCGCCGGCCAGCGCTTTCTCGAGCATCTCGGATTGGACCCAGCCGGGCGCGATGGCGTTGACGCGGACGCCTTTGCCCGACCACTCCGCAGCGAGCGCGCGGACGACGCCAAGGTAGGCGGACTTCGCGGCGGAATAGGCGACCACTTGCGTCATCCCGATAAAGGAGGTCATCGACGCGGTGAAGAGGATGCTGCCGTGACCGCGTTCCAGCATGCCCTTCGCGGCTTCGCGGCTGAGTGAGAACGCGGCGAACAGGTGCGTCTGAATGACCGACTGGAATTCCGAGTCGGTCGTGAGCGCGGCCGGTTTCTTCAAATGCACGCCGGCATTGTTGACGAGGATGGTGAGCGGTCCGAGTCCGCTTTCCGCCTCCGGGACCAGGGTGGCGACCCGCGCCGGATCGGTGATGTCCGCCGCGAGCCAGGCCGCGTTTGCGCCCAGCGCCGCACAGGCGGCCTGTAGCGGTTCGGGACGACGGCCGACTATCGTCACGCGCGCCCCGGCCGCCAGGAAGCATTCCGCCATAGCGAGGCCAAGACCGGTGCCGCCGCCGGTGATCAAGGCGTGCTCGCCTTCCAGGGAAAATGACTTTGGAAACGCGGGTGTTGCAGAGGACATCTTACAGGATTCCGTATTTCTTGAATGCGGCGGTGCTGGACATGCCGGCCTCGATTTCCTTGCGCACGAGTTTTTCCCCGCGCGCTTTCTCCAGCGCCGCGGAGATGGTTTCCTTCTCGTGCTTCTGGGGGACGATGACGACGCCATCCTGGTCCCCGAAGACCAGGTCGCCGGGCGTGATCCACACGCCTTCGACTTCCAGTGGGCATCGGAAATCCACGACCTTCGTGCGCACGCTTGAGTCCTGCGCGAAGCGGCCGCGGCTAAAGACGGGCCAGTTTTGCTCCAGCATTTGCGGGGTATCCCGGTGAAAGCCGTTGATGACCGCGCCGACTGCCCCGCGCGTGCGGGCAGTGGCCGTAAGGATTTCGCCCCAATAGGCGCAACGCATGTCGCCGCCGGAGGCAACGTAAACCTCGCCGGGTTGCAATTGATCGAGCGCCTCGGTCAGCAGCCCGAATGGTTTCTTTTGGGGGCCGTGGACATCGATCATCACCACGGGCATCGCACGCCCTGCGATTTTCATTGTGTTGAGGGCGGGCTGGACAGGCTGCGGCAGGAATTGATGGAAGCAGCCGAGGCCATCGAGGATGTCGCCGACGACAGGCGTGTAGAGCACTTTCTTCATCAGCGAAAAAAGTTCCGCGTCATTTTTCCATTCCGTTCGGGTCTTTTTCATGGAGTTCATTGAGGTCAAATGGGGGTGCTGATTCAGATGCGCTCGTTCTCAACCGGGTTGGTGAGCGTGCCAATCTTTTCGATCTCGATGTCCACGCGGTCGCCCGGGCGCAGCCAGCGCGGCGGTTTTTGCGCCATGCCGACTCCGTGCGGCGTGCCGGTAAGGATCACCGTGCCGGGCAGCAACGTCGTGCTGCCGCTCAGGAACTCGATGAGCGCGGGCACGTCAAAGATCATGTCGTTTGTGCTCCAATCCTGCATCACCTGGCCATTGAGAATAGTTCGGATTTTCAATGCATTGGGGTCTGGAATCTCGTCGCGCGTGACGAGGCACGGCCCGAGCGGGCTGAAAGTGTCGAAGCTTTTTCCGCGGCTCCACTGCCCGCCGCCGCGCTTAATCTGCCAGTCGCGCGCGCTGACATCGTCCGCGCAGGTGTAGCCGAGGACATGGTCCAGCGCGTTCTCCCGCGTGGCATTCTTGCACTTCTTCCCGATGACAACGGCGAGTTCACATTCGTAATCCACCTCGTCGCTGGGCAAATATCGCGGAATCTGGATCGGTGCGTCGGGGTCCAGAAGCGTGTTGACGCCCTTGAAAAAGACCACCGGCTGCGCGGGAAAACTTGCACCGGTTTCCTCCGCGTGGCGGCGATAATTCAAGCCAATGCAAATAATCGAGCTCGGAACCAACGGCGCTAGCAGCTTTGCAACATCGGCTTTTTTGCCTGTCACTTCCGGGTTGTCAAAGATGCCGCCCGCCAGCTCAAGTGCGGCGCCATCCGCTTGCTGAGCGGCATGGGCGATGTTTCCCTCGGGGTCCTGGTATCGAATGATTCTCATCGGTAAATCTATTTTCCCGCGCTCCAGCCGCCGTCGAGGGTCAGTGTGCTTCCGGTGACCATCGCGCTCTCGTCCGAGGCAAGGTACAGTGCGGCGGCGGCAACCTCCCCGGGCTTGGCCATGCGGCCGTTAAGCTGGGTTGAGGCCATGTCGCGATACGCCTTTTCTGGATCGGGATACTCCTTCAATCGCGCCAGGACAAACTCCGTCTCGACGCGGCCAGGACAGATGCAATTGAAGCGCACGCCAGTCGAGGAATGATCCAGTGCGAGGGCCTTGGTCAATCCGACGACGGCAAATTTTGTCATCGTATAAGCCAGCCGGTCGCGCACAGCGAGGATGCCGGCGATGGAGGCCATGTTGATCACGCTGCCGGATTTGCGCTCCAGCAACGCGGGAACAAACGCCTTGCAGCAATTGAACACGCCCCGCACGTTCACGGCGAATAACCTCTCCAGGTCGGCTGCCGTCGTGTTGAGGAGAGTGCCGACATGGCCGATTCCCGCAATGTTCGCGAGCACATCGAGCGTTCCGACGGTTTGCGCCACACTTGCGCATTCCGCTTCGCTCGCCACGTCCAGCGGCAGAAAATTGCCGCCAATACTTTTGGCCATCGCCGTGCCGCGGGCCTCGTCGCAATCCACGATCCAGACTTCTGCGCCGGCCTCGGAAAAAAGGGCGGCGATGGCCGCGCCGATGCCTGATGCGCCGCCGGTGACCAGCGCGGTTTTATTCTTAAGGTCAAACACGATATATCCTTTCGGCGTTGGTTCGGAAGAGTTTGTCCGTGGCGGTCAGAGGCTTGTCGGCGACGATAGATTCCATGGCCGCCAGCCAGGTTTCGAACGGAGCGGCCAGTTCGCACACGGGCCAGTCGCCGCCGAAGAGCACCCGGTCAAACCCAAAGCAGTCGAGTGCGTGCGTGACGTACGGCTTTAGATCGGGCGCGCCGCATTGGCCCGGGATTGTCTCGGTGAGGAGACCCGAAATTTTGCACGCCACATTCGGCAGTGCGGCCAGTTCCCGTAGATGTTGCCGCCATGGATCGAGTGCGCGGTCCCGGATGGCTGGCTTGCCACAATGGTCCAGGATGAAAAACACTTCCGGGCAGCGTTTGACGAGCTGAGTCACCGCCGGCAACTGGGGAGCGATGATGCACAGGTCGAAAGTGAAATCATATTCGGCCAGCGCGCGCACCCCCGCGATGAAATCCGGCTGCAAACAAAAGGAGGGGTCGGTCTCGGCCTGGATGTTGCGGCGGATTCCCTTGACGAGCGGGTTTTTGGAGAGCGCCTTCAATTCATCGATTGCGCCGGCGCCAAGCTCCACTGATGCCTGCGCGACCATGCCCTTCAGTCGCGGCTCCCGCTCGGCGAATTCGGTTATCCAGCCTGCTTCCTTGAGGCTTTGAGCCGGTTCGCAACCGCACTCGACAAAGATCATTTTTTCGACCGCGGCCGCCTTCGTCGCGGCGGCGTAATCGTCCGGCAGGAACGGACGGCTCAATGCGGGAACGCTCGCGAGCCATGGATAATTCAGCCTGTCCGGGTTCCAGAAATGCACGTGCGCGTCGACGATGGAAAAGGGTAATTGCATCTACGCGCCGGGCAGGCAGGAGGGGCCTATGGGTTCAAACGATTTGTAAGTGAGTACAAATTCCTGGTGACCGAGCGCCTCGGAGCAGGTCGGCGCGCCGCCCGCAACGGATAGGGACAGATCGAGTATTTCAAGGCCGACCTCATCCAGTGATGCGCGGCCTTCGAGAATCCTCCCTGCGTCCACGTCCATATCCTCGCTCATCCGGCGGAATGTTTCCGGGTTGGCGCAAACCTTGATGACCGGCGAGATCGCGGAGCCGACCACGGAGCCGCGGCCGGTTGAGAATAGAATGACATGGGAACCGCAGGCGATAAGTTCCGCAATCTCCGCGTTGTCATTAATGTTCGGGAAGCCAAAACGCACCTCACCGTCGGGCACGACGTCTAGCAGGTACAAGCCGCCCCGCGGCGGAGTGTCGCCAGGCTTGAGGAGGCCGGAGATGACTGAGGCGCCGCTCTTGGCATAGGCGCCCATGCTTTTTTCCTCGATCGTGGTGAGTCCACCCTCGGCATTGCCGGGAGCGAAGCTGCCATGGCCGAGCACGGAGTAATAGCGCGCGGCCTTCTCAACGGACGCGCGCAAGACGCCCGCCAGCTCGGGCGTGGCGGCGCGGGCCGTCATGATATCCTCGCAGCCGATCAATTCGCCCGTTTCCTCGAAGATGCAGGCAGCCTTTTGTTCCACCAGGCGATCGAAGGCGCGGCCAATCCCGGGATTCGCCGTGATGCCGCTGGTGGCGTCGCTGCCGCCGCACACGGTACCCACAATGAATTCGTCCATGTGCAACGGAGCGCGAGGGACCTGCGCGACAGCGGCCAGCATGGATTCCATTAGGCTGCGTCCTTCTTCGATGGTCTTGCGGGTGCCACCTTCTTGCTGGATGACCAGCGTCTCCACGGGCCGCCCGGAGGCGGCGATGGCTTCGCGGAGGGAGGCGCGGTTAAAGCTTTCGCACCCGAGAGAAAGCAGAATCACGCCACCTACATTCGGATGGGTGCAGAGCGCGCGCATCATGCGCGCGGCGTAATCGTTCGGATAACATCCGCCGAAACCGATGAGATGCACGCCTTGCTCGCGGTAGGGATGGACGATCTCGCGCGCGACGTGGTGCGCGCACTCGACAAGGTACGCGACGACAACGTGATTGCGGATGCCCTTGCGGCCGTCGGAGCGCAGGTAGGCTTGGTCAGTGATGATCATTTTTCGTGGAAAATGTTTGGCCGCTCTCGAGCGTGTAAGTTTGGATGTAATCGCTCTTCATGTTATGCAGGTGAACGTGTTCGCCCGCGGCGATGTCGCGCGTGGCGGAGCCGATTCCCACCCGATACTTGAGGATTTTCTCGCCGGCGCGGATTGGCCGGGCCGCGATCTTGTGGCCGAGTGCGAGTGACGCCGGAACGGTCACCGATTGGCCGGCTACCTCCAGCACGTCACCGGCGCGCAACGCCTGAATCGCAACCAGCACGTTGTCGGCGGGATCGAGGAGCAAAAGTTTGCTGGTATTCATTGGCTCAAAATTTCCGGTATTTCAGATAGGCGTCAACTGGATCAACACCCTCGAGAATGGCGGTGCGGACTTTGTTTTCGGTGAGCAAGACTTGCTCCACGCGTTCCGTAACCTCTGCGACGAACTCCCCCGGGATGATCACCACGCCGTCGCGGTCAGCCATCACGTAATCGCCCGTGCGGATCGTCACACCGCCGATCACTATCGGTTCGCCAAAAGCGTCCGCCACCCAGCGGCCCACAACATCGCGCGGCGTCAGGTAACGACACCAAACGCGGAAACCAATCTTCAAGATAAAGCCGCTGTCGCGGCAGCCCCCGTCCACGATGTAGCCGCGCACGCCGCGATAGGTGAATGTCTCGCTTGAGAGCTCGCCCATGTGCGCAAGCGTGGAGTCATTCGGCTGGCAGACGACTACGCTGCCGCCCGGAGCGCGGGACAACAGCCGCGTCCATTCAAGAAGGGTCTTGTGCGGGTCGAGCGTGGTGTCCAAATGCCCGCTCACGGTGAATATCTTCCCGGCCAATACACGCCCGGGATCGAGTGGACGAATCGTTTGCGGAAGCAATTGATCGGGTAAACCCATGGCGCGAAGCGTGTCATAGACCGCGCCGGTATAGCATTTCTCCAGGCGGTCAGCCCATGGGTCGCTGGAGTCGATTTCCGCGACCGGATTCATGCCACGGCCTCCAGTCGAATGCCGCCCCGCTCGTCTGCAACATAGCACGCCTCCACGAGCTGCATCGTTTGCAGGGCGTCCTGGACGGGCGACACCAGCGCGGCATCCTCGCCGTCATCGAAGCGTTGCAGGTTTGACATGGTGCCAATAAATGCGTCCGGAAACCAGTTGCCGATGAGCGGTACATCAATCCACTCCCTCCGTGAGCGGGTGTAGATCTCCAGCCGGTCCGACTGGCCGCGCGGATAATCAATCAAGGCTCCAATGGTCGCCATGGCGCAGCCTTCCGTACCCTCGACGCGAATGGACGCGGCGGCGTGGCGTGTGCCGAACGGGTGGCAGTGGTTGATCGAAAGACAGCAGCGAATCATGTCTCCGTAGTCCAGGATGATGCTGGAGCGTGTGCTGGCGAGCTTCGGAAAGCGGGGATGCCTCACCGTGCGCGCGAATACCCGCAACGGGTCGCCGAGCAGCATCCGGATGGTGTCCAGATAGTGAACCGTGTGAACCTGGATTTCGACCCGTGACTCCGAAAACAGAAATGGAAAGGTGTCCCATGGTGTCTCGATGTTCAGGCGCACATCGATCTCGGCGATCTCGCCAAGCTCGCCGCGTTTCATCAAGTCGCGAATGGCCAGTACCGAAGGGCAGAAACGGAATTGAAAATTCACCGCGGCGCTCAGTTTTTTCCGCTCGCAGATCGCAACGATGCGCCTCGCCATCTCCAGCGAATTGCCCATTGGCTTTTGTGACAGGACAGCCGCGCCGTCGGGCAGTTGCTCCAGCGCCGCTTCCTGTGCCTTTGGTGGAATCCCCATGTCAAAGATGGCGCCGGGGACGGCAATGGCTTCCTCAATGGTGTCAAAAGGGCGCGGGAGGTTGAATTCCTTCGCCCGCGCTTCGGCCACTTCCCGTCGCAAATCAAAAACACCCGCCACGGGAAAGCCCGCCTTGCGATATGCCGGCAGGTGCGCGTCCCGCACAATATCTCCCGTGCCGATAATCACGATGGGGCGGGGGTGTGATGGCCTCGGCCACTGCTGGAGCAGCTCTAAAGCTTCATATTTCATGTGGGGAACGCAAATAAGGGGAGAAAGCGCCTTTTCAAGATTACGAAGGCTGGGACCAGGAGGAATTCGACTTCGTGGCACACTCTATGGATTGAGCGGTCAGCCCGCCAGAATGAGAGTATTGCAAATCTTCTGAAAACAATGGACTTTCTTAACCTTGCACAACGTGCGTGAGAAACCACGCACAACAGGAACACGCGCCTGGCGACACCCCCATGGATGAAAATATAAACCTGAATCTCCTGTCGGGCGGCTACTTTCGCTGCGATCCCGCATGGACGCGCAGGGCGAACTCCCTGGACCGTTGTTACAAGGTCTATTTTCCCGTTTCAGGGGGGGCGCGCCTGGCGATGGATTCCGGTGAAAGTGAGATCAAGACTGGGCGCGTTTATTTTATTTCCGGCTTCAGGCTCCGCCGCCAGATCTGCCCCCGGGAGATGAAGGTTTACTGGCTCCATTTCATCCCGGAATCGTATTACCTGCGGCACATCCTGGATCAACTGCCGCCGGTTTTGAGCTGGTCGCGCGCGGAAGAAGGTTTTCCGTCAAAAACCTACGAGAACGTCTGCCGTCTGTTTGAGCACCCTTTTAGCGAGCAGACCCGGCCGCCGGGCGACATTTTTCCAGCCACCCTTTGCCGCATTTCCGCGATCCTGCTCAACCTGGTCGCCCTTTGCCTGGATGGCATTGACAAGAATGCCTACCGGGAACTCCACCCGGATTTTCACAGGCTCAAGCCGACGCTGGATTTCATGCATCAGCATTATCGGGAGAATCTCACCTTGTCAAAAATGGCGGCAACAGCGGGAATGGCGCCGAATTATTTTCACCGCCGTTTTAAACGGGTTCTGGGTGTCACGCCGTTTGAGTACATCCTCGGGGAGCGCTTGAATCAGGCCCGGCATCTTCTCGCCAGCACTCAGTTGACGATCAAGGAAACGGCCGATGCCGTTGGTTACCGCGATGCGCTTTATTTTTCGCGGATCTTCTCAAAGCAACTGAAAGTGACACCGACAGCCTATCGGAAAATGCATCAGTTCAGCCGAATCTAGGCCTCCCGGTACGATCAGCCCCTGCGGACCGCTAAGGCTGGTTTTCCTCTGGGACCATGCGATAGACGGAGTTCGATGCGCCCAGCGTCTAGAAAGGTATCTGAAATGGATAGAGGAGACGGCGAAGGGGTTCGGGTCGCTGCCGCGGCTGCTGACTTTGGGCAAATGCGCGGAAACCCTGATGAATACAAGCTGCCTCGCTAGGACTCGAATCGAAGCCGCGATTTCTGCTCCTTTCCTAAGTTGTTGGTTTCTTGCGCTTTCTGACGCACTGGATTTTTCCGATTTTGCACGAAAATGAACCGAACGGAAGAATTTTGTCATGCATTTGTGATGCAAGCGGATCGTCTAGGAGAGTCATTCCCTGCGGAAATGCCACCCGTATCCAGAGATGCATTAGTTGTTCACTATGGAAGAGGTCTGGACGAGGTGTTCGGTGCGCTTGGCGCCACTGCGCGGCATCTCATAGCTCTTACAACGGCTGGCAAAGTCATATCGGATTATGTCGGAGCTGCGGGGAGCGTACCGGAATGTCTGGTGGTCGCTGGCCAATGAGTGGGACTTCATGAAGAAAAAGAAGGAGTCGGATTTCGTCCGGTTCGGCGAGATCGTATCCGCCAATGATGTGTCTCATCATCTGCTCTCGATTCATAACGGATCGCTGATTTTTAACGACACGCTGCCGTGGATCACGCACGCAAGCATCCAGAACGGCAAGGCGGTCGAGGATCCGGGGCGGGCGGAACTGTACCGGGATGCGTATCGCAAGCCGGTGGTGTACGACGAGGTGCAGTATGAGGGGAACATCCCGCGGCGTTGGGGCGCTCTTTCGGCGCAGGAGCTGGTGTTCCGATTCTGGAATGGGGTCGTGGCAGGGACTTATGTGGGTCACGGCGAGACGTATTTAAGTCCGGATAATGTACTGTGGTGGTCCAAAGGCGGGGTTCTGAAAGGTGAAAGCCCGGCACGCCTGGCCTTCCTGAAGAGCGTGCTCGATACCGCGCCGCCGGAAGGCATCGATCCAGTCAGCAAATGGCAGGATCCCGAGTACGGCGGTCAACCGGGCAAATACTAGCTGGTCTATCTCGGCAAACAGACCCCGGCGTCGTGGGGATTCCGCCTTCCCGCAGCGTCTAAACAGAGCGCCCCGCTGGCGGATGGAATGAAGTTCAGCGCCGAGGTGCTGGATACCTGGAATATGACGGTCACGCCGGTACCAGGGACGTTCACGCTCAAAAAGGATACCGCCTATTATTATGCGGATGCGGGGAACCGCGCCATCACGCTGCCGGGGAAACCGTACATCGCCATCCGCATCAAGCGGGTCGAAGACCAGAAGTGAATGCCTGGCTTTCTGGCGGTGCTTCGCGCATTGCGCAAGCCGTTGACGAAGAGTGGTGCACCCGTCAGGAGTTGAACCTGTGACCTTCTGATTCGTCGTCAAGTTTTGAGCATGCGCCATCTTAGGCAAGCTACTGAGGTTTCAGGCTCGAATTTGCGCCCGAATTATTCGACGGCGAATTTTCTGCTAGTGTGGTGTCACGCAAGTTTCTTAAATCTCCGTTGCTCCGGGGCGTGGGTGTTGGGTGATCCAACCGGGGGCTTTCGCCCCCGGTATTTCATGCAGGCCCTCCGGGCCAACAAGAGAGACGGCGCAAACACGGTTTTACTAAATCAATGAACTTGGGTGACACCACACCGGGTTGTAACAACCGCCTCGTTTCGCTTCATTGCTTCCGGTATGATTTCCGTATGAGCAGCGAGCTTCCCTCAAGCGGAACGCCGCGCGTTTTTCCCCATACGCGCTGGTCGCTCGTGCTCGCCGCGCGCCAGGCCTCGCCCGAGTCGTCGGCGGCATTGGAGACGATCTGCCATGCCTACTGGTATCCGCTGTACGCCTACGTCCGGCGTTGCGGCAAATCCCCCCACGATGCGCAGGATCTGACGCAGGAATTTTTCTATCGCCTGCTCGAAAAACGCTGGCTCGACTCTGCCGACCGAGAAAAAGGCCGATTGCGCTCATTCCTCATCGTTGCGCTGAAAAATTTCATGAGCAACGAATCGGATCGCGCCTCTGCCCAACGGCGTGGCGGCGGACAGGCACACGCCCAGTTCGACACGGCGTTTGCCGAAAGCCGGTTTGCGGCGGACGGCCATACGCTCGCGCCCGATGAGACGTTCGACCGGCAATGGGCTTTGACGCTCATCAGTCTCACCACTGCCCGGCTGCGGGCCGAGTTTGCGGCTGCCGGCAAGGCGGGCGATTATGATGCGCTTAAAAACTGCCTGCTCGCCGGCCGGGGCGCGATTGACTACGCCGGAGTGGCCGGACAGCTTGGAGTGAGCGAAGGCGCGGCGCGGGTGGCGGTGCATCGATTGCGCAAACGCTTCCGGGAAATCTATCGGCAGGAAATCGCCCAGACGCTCGCCGAAAGCGCGGATTCGGATGCAGAATTGCGCCATCTGGCTGCTGCTTTGGCGCGGCAGTAAAAATCAGATTCCATGTAACAGGCCCGATCCAGTTCTTAAGTAACGGCCATGAACATAGACGCGACGCTGAAATGTACCCGGTGCGGGGTGTCCGTGCCGCCCGATGCGCCGGACGGGCTCTGCCCGCGGTGCGTCATGGCGATGTGCATGATGACGGGAACAGCCTCCTTCCAAGATGCCGCTCCGGTGCAACCGCCATTACCGCCGGAGCAAATCGCCCCGCACTTTCCGCAACTGGATATCCTCGCATGCCTTGGCCGCGGCGGCATGGGCGTGGTGTACAAGGCGCGTCAGAAGTCACTGGGCCGGCTCGTGGCGCTGAAAGTCCTCGCACCGGAGCGGGTGCGGGACTCGCGATTCGCGGAACGTTTCACGCGCGAGGCTCATGCGCTGGCGGCGCTCAATCATCCGCACATCGTTACGGTCCATGACTTCGGGGTGGTGTACGGGAGCGACGATGCGCCGCTCTATTATCTGCTCATGGAATTCGTCGATGGGGCAAACCTGCGGCAATTGCTGCGCGCTCAGACGTTCTCCGCAGAGGAGGCGCTGGCCATCGTCCCGCCCATCTGCGAGGCGCTCCAATACGCGCACGAGCACGGCATCGTGCATCGCGATATCAAGCCGGAGAACCTGCTGCTGGACAAGGGGGGGCGCGTCAAAATCGCCGATTTCGGCATCGCGAAGATGTTGAGCGCGGACGGCTCGGACCTGGGTCTGGCGGAGACGCAACCCCTCGGCACGCCGCAATACATGGCGCCGGAGCAGACGGCGCATCGCACGACCGACCATCGCGCCGATATCTACAGCCTCGGCGTGGTTCTCTACGAAATGCTTACTGGTGAGCTGCCGGGCAAACCGCTCGAAGCCCCATCAAAGAAGGTGCTGGTGGAGGTGCGCCTGGATGAGATCGTCCTGCGCGCACTGGAGCAGGACCCGGAGCGGCGCTACCAGACGGCGGGAGAATTGCGCACGGAAGCGCAGACCGTGGCGCAGACTTCCGCCGGGCCTCGCGGGAGCATGGCTGCCCCGGTTCGTACCGCCCTGCAAGATTATCGGCGGGCGGCGCTGAAAACGCTTGGCCTCGGAGCCTCGTGGGCGCTATGCATGGTTCTGATTCTGCCCAAGGTGCGGGAAATGGTCGCGGATTTTGACGCAACACGCGGTCAGGCCGTTCTCGATATCGCACGGGTCGCCCTCACGTTTTTCGATCCTGGGATTTGGCAGGCGCTTTTCCTATCATGCATCGGGATGGCGCTGGCGGAATGGCTCCTGCCGGCATGGCGGCGTCATCGCGGCAAGTGTCTGGCGGTAGTTACGAGCGTCTTCAATGCCCTGGCGCTGGCAAGTTTGCTATCGCTCATCCTGCTCATCGCCGTGCTGGCAGGCGCCAGTCCGCCGCAAGAGGCCACCGCGACGTTCCGCACCCGTGTCTTTGAGGAGGACGCTGCGGTGGTGAATCAATGGATCCCGGTGAATCAACGGGCACCTGGGATGCAGCCTGGCCTGACGCCATTCATGCAAGGGATGCAGTACGGTCCCAATATCAGTAGTGTAAACGGGGTTACCGTCGTCAAGCGGGGCGCGGTGATTACCGACTCCTCGCTGGCGATCGTAGGCCGATCGACTGTTGAGCGCCTGGTCTCCGCCATCGCGGCGCGGCCCGGCATGCTGGAGGACAAAGGCGTAAACGTCTCGACGGCATGGTGGCGCCCCGGGCTCGCGGATGTGTGGTCCTACACCTACTCAGACTTGCCCAGTCTCAATGGCGCGCTATCTGGCTCCGGCGGCGCGGATGGATTTCTCGGTTATCGCCGCCGCAATGGGCATGATGAGATCCGCATCGAAGAGCTCATCCAGCATTCCATGGATCTGCCGCTCAAAGAGGGAGCGGAGACCAACTCGCAAATCCTTTACGAAGGCCCTGTTCCGCAGAACCAGGATCTGGTCTTTCTGGTTCCCTTTGTCCGAAGTGATGACTCGGCCCACTATCTGGTGATTGATTATCAAATAGGCACGCCGCAGGATCCGCTCCCACGCCCAGTCGCGTGGACTCCTCCCCCGGAACCTGCAACTCCAGTCCCAGCACCCATTCTCCAGGCGCCGTCGGTCACGCGCACCCCTGTCCTCCGCTTCCTGGTATGGCAGGATGAAAACCACGACGGCTTCGGAGCGCGCACCATCGCATGGCGGCCGGACGGCTCCCAGGCAAGCTCTGCTGAAGAACGGGCGCTCCTGCTGACACTCGATCCCCTCCGGATCGATCTTTCCAATACGGACCATGGGAAAGCGGTCCGAATCGTGGACTTCTGTTTTACGGACCCCGGCATCGATTCGCACAGCCTCGGCAAGCTAACCATATCCGACACCGGCGGCACGATCCTTCCGGCATTCCCCAATAGCATGGTGACCGAGTACGTGCGGAGCGATTACGGGACCGAAGGTTCCCGCCCATTCCTCGTATGCTCCTACGCGCTCCCACCGGGCGTGCAGGCGCCCGCCGTGGTAAATGTGCGCCTGGATTACACCGACGGGAATTGGAATTACCGATCTGGAATCTCCATCCCGCCCGACGGCAGCGAGGTCGCAGACGTGGAGGCAGGGCAGGTCAGTCAAGTGGGCGAAACTCCCACGGGCCACGCGTTCATTGATCTGACTTACAGCCGGGGGCGACGGCAAGGCATCCAATATGGATTTGGGGCGCGCACGCTGGATGGCAACATCGTGGGGCCGGCTCGCGGTGCGCTGAGCGCGGACAAGGATGTCAACCCGGACATCTTTGAATTCGGCCTGCCACTTAGCCATGTGAAGGAGTTTCTCTTCCGCAGCCGCAAGATCCATATGGTGGAGTTCATGGGCGTGCATTTGCAGCATTCTGCGGCGCTTTTAACGCGTACATTCACCCATACTGACAAATGATGAATTCGTCGCCCGTTCATGAAAACGGAATTGACCTGATCGGTTTGGCGTTTTGCAACTAGACGCCACACCAGTTTAACGCACTGATCGCCCGAATATCTTCACTTCATCGATCACGAGGACGTTGCTTGTTTGTGATCCGGTAATAGTTAGTCTCACGTAACGGTATTGTGAATTCCCGGGGCACCGATCCTTGCGAATTCTGGCGGTACTGGTTGATTTCGTCTCATTTGCCAGAAACGTCCAGGTTGCCCCATCGTTTGAGCCTTCGATCTTGTACTGGCAAGCGCCGTCGTTTGCGAAATCGACCTCCACGGATTGGATCGCCGGCGCTTCTTCCAGGTCGACCTGCCACCATGCGCCGGGGGCGGCATTGGCGGGCTCCCAGCCGGTCGAGGGATCGCCGTCATTCGCCATGCCGGCCTCGTGTCCCGGTGCATCACTGCTGCTGTGCACCGGGTGATTGATTGCGACATCATGCACGTTGCCTGTCTTAGCAAGATCCGGATTCACGAATCGTACGTAGGGACGGGAGGGCGCGAGCGGCGTCTGGCCGGCTACGAATTGCGGATTGCCGAGCGTGGTAATCGTGATCACTGCATCCTGCAATCCGGGCGAGGAGGCACGGATTACGGACTTGCCGCCATAGTAAGTGCGGAACTCAATTGCCGCCATGCCGTCCCGGATCGCGATATCAGATTGCGGATCGTCCGATGGAGGATTGAACGTAATGGTCCGTCCGGTCGGGAATTCTCCCGGCCCGGATTCCACGGTGAAGGTCACGGGCGGAGAATTTGAGATCGGTCTTCCACTGGCATCCTCAACGGTTACCAAGAGTTGGGAATCATCCGTGGCATTCACCCCTTGAATTACGGTCTTGTCCGCTGTCAGTTCCAGCTTTGCCGGAGTGCCCGGCTGAGGCCAGGCAGGCGGGGGGATGTGGAGGTATTGATTGCGATACCAATACCATGCCCGCTTCGGAATGCGGAAGTAATCGACAAAACCCATGTCGCCGAAATGCCCAAGGATGGTGCCGTAGTCGAACGCACACCAGAGGCATTGCCCGCTGCGCCAAGGATACTCAGGCGTGCTCTCAGTCAGCTCCCGTGCGTGGAACATACCATCGTACAAGTCCGTCCTGGCATCTCCGCGATCCGAGACATGGCTGCCGTACTCCGTCACCATGTTCGGGATACCTGGATCCTGGTATTTCTTGATGCTCGCGCCGTCTCCGTTATAGCCTGCCACGTCGCCAATCTTGTCGATATCTCCACGCTGGCAGCCACCGATTGCCGCAGGCCGCGTCGGATCAAGAACATGGGTCTCCGCCACCAGTTTGGTTAATAGTCCTTTGACCTTGTCCGGCGCGTTGTTGAAAAAGACCTCGTTGCACATGCTCCATGCAACGATGGAGGGATGATTGCGGAAAATCCGAATTTCATCGCGCAATGTATCGAGCGCATTTTGCTCAAACGGCTGCTGGTCTGCCGGGTTTGGAGGATATCCGTATGCAGTCCAGTATCCATCCGGGCCATGGCCCATGCCCCAGAAGCAATTCTCCGACCAAAAGAATACGCCAAGCCGGTCGCAGGCGTCCGCAAACGCCGGGTGATGGGGATAATGCGAGCCACGGATGAAATTGAGACCTGCATCCTTAACGAATTTGACATCCCGCCACGCGCCGTAATCAGTAATCGCATCCCCCCAGCCTGCGTGATCCTGATGCACGTCCGCACCGTGGAAATAATAGTGCTGGCCATTAAGGAAAAATCCCTGCTCCGCCGTCCATTTGATGGAACGGATCCCGAATGTGGATGGAAACACATCCAACTGCGACGGCCCATCGGAAAGCCTGGTGATGGCCCTGTAAAGCACCGGATGCTCCGGGCTCCAGAGCTGAGGCAATGGAAGCGCGGGACTATCCTGGTCCACCGTGATGGTGTCCCCGGGATCAATTCTGCGCTCCGAGGAGAATGTCGCCACAGTCCTGCCAGCCGGATCGCGCAACTCCGTAGATACTACGCAATTACTCGACGTTGCACCCTGGTTCTGAATTTCCGTCTGAATATGCACCGTGGCAGATTGCGCGGAAACCTGCGGTGTGGTGACAAACGTCCCATACCAGGTCACATGGAGGGGATTCACAACCACCATTCGCACATCGCGATAGATGCCCCCCATGAAGTTATGATCGCCTGAACGGGGCTCAATCTCCGGATTCCAGTTATTGTTCAACCGTACTGCCAAAACGTTATCCCCCGCATGAACCTCCTGGGTAATATCCAAGGTGAAGCCGGTAAAACCTCCCTTGTGCTCCCCAATCTTCGTCCCATTGACATAGACCTCCGCATTCTGGAAAGCCCCATCAAATTCGAGATAAATCCGCTTCGAAGCCCATTGCGGCCGGATATCAAGATGCCTTCGGTACCATCCGTACCCCACATAGAAATCCTTCGATTGAAAGTACGGCATGCTGAAGGAATGGGGGAGATTCACGGGGCCCCAAGCCGCGTCCGTATAAGTGACCGCCTCCGCTCCAGGGTAATCCCCAAGCATGAATTTCCAATCCCGGTTGATATCTACGATTTGCCGCAGGGTCTCTGCAGCGGAGGCGCTGCAACACCCGCATGCAATCAGAAGGAGAGCGTACAGTAATTTCCTCAGGTTATCCATTGTGATGCGAATTTTCTAAGGCCCGACGCCTACCTTATAGAATGTGCTACCCGATGTCGCGCCGGCGTCCGTAAGTACCAGGGGGGAGCCGGTTCCACCAAGTGGGGAGCCCACGGTGTACCAGTTGGTCAGGTTAGAAGACTTTTCCAATTGATACGTGTGCCCTGTGTAGGACTGAAGGGTCACCGAGAAGGAGCCTCCGCCTAGATGGACGGAATTAACGGTCACAAGAGAGGAAGTAAGGATGATTCCGTTGTTAATGTAACCAGCCGGCAGCGCGGATTGCGGGCTGTCCATGATGTCGAGGAGCTTGTTGTTGGAAAATGAACCAGAGCCGTCGGCCGGCAGGTTGACGACGAGGACGGAACCGCCGTCAACCATTAGCGTGCCGTTATTGACGAAGGAGCCGGAGTTATCAACCGGGACATTGACCACGAGAGTGGTGCTGCCGCTGACCGTCAGCGTGCCGTCATTTTCGAAATTGCCGTTTACCGTGAGGCTGCCGCCGCCGCTCACGTTGGCCGTACCCTGAGCCAGCAGTTCTCCGTTTATAACTCCATTCCCGGTGAATAATGCCCCGGCGTCGATCTGGACTATTTCGGTGGATACGGTGCCGCCGGCAAGAGTCAATCCGGCACCACTCTGTGCCTCGAATGGCAGGCCATTGTTATTGAGTGATCCGGAGACCGTTAGAGTCCCCGCCGCGATCCCAACGATGCCGGTAAAAGTGGACGTGCCGGTCAATGTCCAGTTTCCCGTGCCCACCTTCGTAATATTGAGTCCACCCAAATCGCCGCCTGTGGTGATGGTGCCCGAAAAGGTGCTATTCTGGTTCAGGGCGCCCACCACATACGTGGAACTGGTCTCCCCGCTGCCGGCCTGCCGGCCGCCGAGGGTGGTATTCGGACCGCCCTCAAGACCGCCGAAGTTCACCGTGACCCCGCCGTTTCGGTTGGCAAACCAACCTGTGGAGCTGCCGATATCGAATAACGCACTGCCGCTTCCGTCGCCGTCGAATCGCACCAGTCCACCGCTGTTTCCCATCTCAAAGGTACCCTGGAATCCGTCCATGGCGCCGGGAATTGTCAGTGCGGAACCGTTTGCCACAACGACATTGAGCGTTACCGGCTGCGTGCTGGTGAGCGTGGCGCCGACGTTGTTGGTAATCCAGTCGCTCCCATTGATGGCATTGATCGTACTGTTTGTTTCGACCACGATGGGATTTCCGAGATAAGTGCCGTTCTCAACGGTGAGTGTGCCACCGCTCAAGTAGATCGTTCCGCTGCCAAGATAGGCGTCGGCATATAGTGTCCCGCCGTTAATGTCAATAGGACCATAAAATGTGCCTACCGCCGAGATCGTCAGGGAGGCGGAACCGGATTTGATCAATCCGCCATTTCCGGCGATAACACCCGAGGTTCCGGAGAGGGTATAATTGGTTGTGTTGTTCGTCACATAGATCTCGCTCGGTTGAAGTGTGCCGCTGAGTATGACACTGCCGTTTGGATTGGAGTCGTTGAAGGTGACGGAATCGAGATTGTAAAAGGTGCTGGGTGAGGCGCCGGACCAATCGGAGGAGGTGGTGTCTAGATCCCACGTCGCGCCGTTGCTCCCCGTCCACGTGAGTGCGCCGGCAGAGCCGGTCACGGAGAGGGCGACGTAGCCGGGATTCGTGCCGGATGCAGGCCGGTAGATATAAATACCCTGCCGATTGGTCCCCGGGATATTCGTGTTCAACGTCAGGCCACTGACGCCGATGGGAACACCAACGCCGTTGATGAGATAATAGGTTCCGGCGCCGAGCTGGCCATTGGTCATATTGATCTCGAAATTAATGATCCCGCTGAGACTGATGTTGCCACCTGTCACCGTAATTTGATTGTTCGACCCGGTGGCGGCAGGGGATTTAGAGAGGTTGTAATAAATCGTTGCTCCGGCTCCGCCGTTGACGGTTAGGCCGCTGCCGGTGACGATTGATCCGGCCGCCCCTGGGGCCGTGGATGTGCTGGGGAAGATGAAGCCGCCCGCATTCAGCGTGAGAAGTCCACTGAGGGTGGTACTGCAAATGAGCGTGCCTCCGGAGTTCACAGTCATATTTGAGTTTCCTTGAGGCGCAAAGACTTGCAGGTAACCGGCGTTGACATTCGTGGTGCCCGTATAGCCGGTATTGGTCCCCGAGATCGTGAACACACCGGTCCCTACCTTGGTGATGGACATACCGGTGCCCGCGATCGTCCCCGGGAATGTTGTGCTTTGATTGTTGGCGCCGATCGACCAGACCATCGCGACGCCGTCAGAGGCCCCGCCCAGGTATGCGTTGGTGCTTGTGGCCGTCAGTGAGCCGAGTGAGTAGGTCGCATTATTACCATTGCGCGCATAGAGTTGGTCTG
>Ga0302319_10000726_pt1 | contig 74038 bp, 58 predicted proteins | sample Bog_T0_2_FD_203319 | JGI IMG/M metagenome (GOLD analysis project Ga0302319, IMG submission 203319) | Peat permafrost microbial communities from Stordalen Mire near Abisko, Sweden - Bog_T0_2 | ecosystem: Environmental > Terrestrial > Soil > Wetlands > Peat | place: Sweden: Abisko, Stordalen Mire...
CCCCCTGTTCCAGCAGCATTGTTGCAACAGTATGGCGAAAGACATGTGGTGTAATTTTCTCAAGGCCAGCTTCTTTTGCGTGCCGTTTGAGTGACATTCGGATCGATTGCTCGGATAATCGCCTTCCAAAACGGTTGCTGAAAAAATACTCATTCGCTCTCTGACGGCTGTCCCGTAATTCGAGGTATGCTTTCAATGCAGAATTAACCTCCGCCTCGCAAACCGGAATGATCCTCTCTTTACTACCCTTGCCATGCACCAAGATTGCTCCCCTTTCCAAATCGACAGAGGCAGACCGTAAATTGGAGATTTCTGAAACACGCATTCCGGATGAAAACACGAGTTCAAATAGTGCCACATCCCGAACCGCAAGATTGCGAATCCTCACCCGCACGTCGCGCCTGTTGCGTTTTGTGTAGATTTGCTTAAAAAGCGCCTGCAAAGTTGAAAAACTCACAATGCGCGGCAGAGTTCTTCCGACACGGATGTCGAGCCGCAAGTTTTGTGTGGGATTTTCCTCTACCCACCCTTCACGTTCCAGAAAATTAAAAAATGACTTGATCGCTGCGAGCTTTCTTCGCTGACTTCGTGGCTTGTAATGATGTAGCTTGCGAGCGTAGTCCCAAAAGTGAGAGCGTTTGACATCAATCACATTGCCAGATTCACAATGTTCAAATGCGAACTTTGAAAAGTGATCTAGGTCAAGTTTGTATGCTTTGATTGTATGTGTGCTGAGATTTCGCTCGAATTCACAGTGATTCAGAAAAGTGTCGATGGCTTCTTTTAATGTGTGCATTGTCAAGTTTGTCGCGAAGTCAAAGATCGGCTTGCAAGCGGCAATTTAGTATTCCGTACGACCAAAAAATGACGGAATCCGTTGGATGTCCTGTGAAATGCTGCTGCCTGAAGGGCATCGAAAAGAAAGCTGCCTTTAATCCAATGTCAGGGACGGCCAGACCTGAGACGAGAATACAGGCGCGGAATTTCAGCAGCGAAATGTTCGCGCAACGCCATCTGGATTAATATAGAGCGGTTCGTCGGCAAACTCTTCTCCCTGCTCGTCCAAAATATTAAGAATGGGTGTCCACGCACCGTGCTTCGGAATGTTGCCTCCAACTTCCGCGACATCCAGCGAGAGAGCCATCGGAAGTCTGCGGCTTTTTTTCCAATCCCGGGATGTGCTTTCCCATATCTGCAAAGGCTTCGGTCATCATTCGGCTATCATCTTTGAGCGGGTGTTTTGTCTCCTCAGACTCAGTACCGGCTTCATACCCCCCGGTTCCGTTCAACGTCGACGCAGCCAGAAAGGAAGCTGCTTCCATGTTTGCTCCATCAAATAATTTTGCTGCCGGTTTTGTAGGAATTGCGCCCACCTGTCTTCCATCGATGTGCCATATTCCATTACACCCGCATTGGCCTCCGGCCAATCTTGCAACAGAGCCTCTGCGGCCTTTTGACCGGTTATCAGTGCATTGAAAATCCCTTGTCCTGATAGCGGATCGAAGGACTGCGCCGCATCCCCCACGGCAAGCCACCCCTCACCAAAACACTGCTCCAGGCGACCGGAGTGAGCCGAGGTGATTTGAGCCGGCGCGTCAAAGCGATATCCTTGTGTCTCCAGCAGAACCGCTAGATGTCGCGTCTCGCAGAATCGCTTTTGCAGCCAGGCCGGATCGCGCCAATCCTGATCTCTGATAAGATCGGCGTCTGTTTGAAAGCCAACCGTGCGTCTGCGGTTCGGCATGAGGGCGATATACCACCAGCCTTCCGGACGGGACTCAATAAACGTCCGGCTATCCCGATCCGCTCCAGTGTCGGAAGTAGCGGTCACGTAGATGGAGATTAACTGGTCGAGTATCAGGCGAGATTTTCCCATTTGCCGCGCAACCATTGCACGCCGTCCAGTGGCATCAATCAACCAGGGTGACCTCACGGTTCGCTCCCTTAAATCGATCTCCCACCTCCCCTCCCACCACTTGAAATCCTGCACTGTTTCACCGCGGAGAATCACCGCGCCCTCCTTTTCTGATGCCCTTAACAACATCATCTCAAATCTTGCACGATCAAGTTGCCATCCACAGCCCCACGGATTGAAGATGAAATCCTTCTCCAGCATTTGATCTGTCCCCCATGCCGAACAGTTTCCGTAGCAAGGGAGGTGGCCATCATTCACAAAACTCTCCCAGACCCCGAGGTTTTGAAGGATCTGTCTGGACTCCGGCACGAGTGTCTCGCCAATCTTCCATTCCTGCGCGCTACGAGTTTCGATAAGAATTACCTTTAATCCTCCCCTCGTGAGGGTAATTGCAGCCGCAGTCCCGCCGGGACCGCCGCCCGCCACTACGACATCATAATCGGCCGTCACTTGGCAGAGATTTCTGGCTTTGTTATTCCGGACCGACCGTTCTCCGTTTTCCGAGCCTCCTCACTCCGTAGAACCGATTTAGAGAAGAGGGTGGCGGACTTATTCCTGCGTCTGGCAGCTTGGTCGTGTCCGATTGCGGTTCCGGCAAATCTGGCTTGGACTCCACCCAGACTTTATGGGGCACACCGGACAAATCTTTTGGTCCTTCCCTCACTTCGACGATGCCCAACTTGTAAAAGTCCGTGATCATTTGCTGAATCTCATGGTTAACGGTGAAATTGCGGAACCAAGGCTCACGGTTCAAAAATGCTTCCCTACGGACTGCCTCGGGCTTGCTCGTATCCATCACTATTTGTTCAAAATCCACAGCTCGCAGTACTTGGTTCGGCACACGCGCCCAAACAAAAGTCTAGCGCCGCCCTATCCAGTAGATCTGGCCCGGTTGGCTGCTACTGGCGCGATGGCACATGGAAGCGCATACGTCAGAGAGTTACCAACGCGCTAAAGACGAATTGATGCGCTTTTTAGAAAACGATCCCCCCGACGCGGACGCTGGCGATGCATGGAGGCTTCTCGGGCATGCTTGTTATCAAACTGGTGATACCCATGGGGAGATTCATGCATTTGTTGAGCGATCCCAGGTTTGTAACATGCCTTTCTATGATCTTTCCAACACAGCAAATCGCTTAAACCAATTCTCAAATGATCGCCGCTCTAAATTTGCGGAAGAAGAGAAGCACGATCTGGCCGATCGACTTTTGTCTGTGCTCGATGCGCGTCGTAAAGAAGCCGGCTCGGCAGACCTAGCGAGAATGGCATGGTTAGCTCTTAACGTCGGGCAGGAGTCTAAGGCCAGGGATTATGTGCAAACAGGGATTTTAATTGACCCTGGAGATTAGCACCTCATAAAGCTTGCTCAACGTCTTGGCATAAACTCGTGAAATGTCCCTTAATGAATCCATCGTCGAAGACGCGGCCCTAACCTGGTTCGGAGAGTTGGGGTATGCCATCGGTCATGGTCCGCACCTGGCTCCTGGTGAACCGTCGGCGGAGCGGGATTCGTTTGGCGATGTGCTGCTGGTCGGACGGTTGCGGGATGCGATCCTGCGGCTGAACCCTAAAATCCCAGCCGAGGCGCGGGAAGATGCGCTCCGTAAGGTGCTGCGGATCGGGACATCATCCCCCACCCAAACGAATCGGGCTTTTCACAAATGGCTCTGCGACGGAGTGCCGGTGGAATACAAGCGGCCTGACGGCTCCATCGCGGGCGATGAGGTGCGGCTGGTGGATTTCAGCGACGCAAAAGGCAATGACTGGCTGGCGGTGAACCAGTTCACGGTGATCGAGGGGCAGCACAACCGGAGGCCGGACATCGTGGTGTTTGTCAACGGCCTGCCGCTCGCCGTGGTGGAATTGAAGAACGCGGTGGACGAGGAGGCGACGATCTGGAGCGCTTTCAATCAACTGCAAACCTACAAGGAGCAGATCGGCTCGCTTTTTCACTATAACGAGGTGCTCGTGGTGTCGGACGGCAGCAACGCCCGCATCGGCTCGCTGACAGCGAACCATGAATGGTTCAAGGTGTGGCGCACGATTGACGGTCAGCATGACGCCCCGCCCGCCTCCCTGGAGCTTGAGACGTTGATCAAGGGTGTGTTTGAGCCGCGCCGTTTCCTTGATCTGCTCCAGCACTTTATCGTCTATGAGGAGGATACCGACAGCGACCGGCTGAACAAGATCATCGCGGGGTATCACCAATTTCATGCCGTCAACGCGGCTGTGGAGGAAACCGTGCGTGCCAGCGGCATGACCGAGGAGGGCAAAACAGGCGAAGGCACAGGCCAGTACTGGGCGGGCCGGATGCACGGCGGCAAGGCCGGTGACCGGCGCGTGGGCGTGGTGTGGCATACGCAGGGATCGGGCAAAAGTTTCTCGATGCTGTTCTACGCCGCCCGGATCGTGCGGCACCCGGCCATGCAAAACCCGACCCTTGTTGTGCTGACGGATCGGAACGATCTCGATGACCAGCTTTTCGGGCAGTTCCAGCGGTGCCATGAAATCCTGCGGCAGATGCCGGTGCAGGCGGAGGATCGGGAACATCTTCGCCAGTTGCTCCAGGTAGCGAGCGGCGGGGTGATTTTTACCACGATCCAGAAATTCATGCCCGAGAAGGGTGAGAAGATGCCGGAGCTATCTGCCCGCCGGAACATCGTGGTGATCGCAGACGAAGCCCACCGGAGCCAGTACGACCTGATTGACGGCCTCGCCCGCAACCTGCGCGACGCGCTGCCGCATGCCTCCTTCATCGGGTTCACCGGCACCCCCATCGAGAAGAACGACGCGAACACCCGCGCCATCTTCGGCGACTACATCTCGATCTACGACATTCAGCGGGCCGTGGCCGACAAAGCGACGGTGCCGATCTATTACGAAAGCCGCATCGCCAAGCTGGCGCTGAACCAGGCCGCGCTGCCGAAGATTGACGAGGAGTTCGAGGAGATCACCGAGGGCGAGGAGGAGGAGAAGAAGCAGAAGCTCAAATCGAAGTGGGCGGCGCTGGAGGCGCTGGTGGGTGACCCGAAACGCATCGCGCTGATCGCCTCCGATCTCGTGGCGCACTACGAGCGCCGCCTCGAAGCGATGGACGGCAAGGCGATGGTCGTATGCATGAGCCGCCGGATCTGCGTGGAGCTTTACAACGCGATCATCAAACTGCGTCCCGAGTGGGCCAGCGCGAAGGACGACGACCTCGAAACTGAGAAAAAACAGAAATGTGTGGTGAAGATCGTGATGACCGGCAGCGCCGATGACGGCCCCGATTGGCAGCCGCACATCCGCAACAAGCAGCGTCGCCGTGAACTGGCGACCCGTTTCAAGGATAGCAAAGACCCTTTCCGCATCGTGATCGTACGCGACATGTGGCTGACCGGCTTTGACGCGCCCTGCCTGCACACCATGTATGCCGACAAACCGATGCGCAGCCATGGTCTCATGCAGGCTATCGCCCGCGTAAACCGCGTATTCCGCGACAAGCCGGGCGGGCTGGTGGTGGATTACCTCGGCCTTGCCGATCAACTCAAGCACGCCCTCGCCACCTACACCGAGAGCGGCGGGCAGGGAAGCCCGAGCGTGGATACCGCGCAGGCCATCGCCGTGATGCAGGAGAAGCACGAAATCGCCTGCGGGATCATGCATGGGTTCGACTGGGGCAAATGGGTTACCGGCACGCCTGCGGAGCGCCTGGGGCTGATTCCAGCGGGTCAGGAGCATGTTCTCAAGCAGGACGATGGAAAGAAGCGGTTCGTGCAGGTGGTGACCGATCTTTCCCGCGCCTTCGCGCTATGCGCAGCGACGGACGAGGCAATCGAGTTGCGTGATGAAATCGCGTTTTTTCAGGCAATCAAGGCGCAGGTTGCCAAGACCTCCGGCAAACAGCGCCCGCCCGAGGAACTCGACGCGGCGATCCGGCAGCTTGTCTCCACGGCGATCATGGCCGACGAAGGGATTATCGACGTTTTCACCGCAGCGGGGTTGAAGAGGCCCGACATCAGTATTCTCTCCGACCAGTTCCTCGCCGAAGTGCGGGGCCTGAAATACAAGAACGTCGCCGCCGAGTTGCTGGCGAAGCTGCTCAAGGACGAGATCAAGACGCGCTCCACACGGAACCTGGTGCAGAGCAGGCAGTTCAGCGAGATGCTGAAATCCACGCTGAACGCCTACCATAACCGCGCCATCGCCACCCAGGAGGTGATCGACGAACTGATCAAGCTGGCGAAGGAAATGGACAGGGCCACGAAGCGGGGTGTCGATCTCGGGTTGAATGACGACGAGATTGCCTTCTACGACGCGCTGGCAGCCAATGAGAGCGCGGTGCAGGCGATGGGCAATGATGAACTCAAGGTGATTGCCGCCGAACTGGTAACGCAGGTTCGCAAAAGCGTGACGATTGACTGGACGGTGCGGGAGAGCGCCCGTGCGTCGATCAAGGTGATGGTGAAGCGCATTCTCAGGAAGCACGGGTACCCGCCCGACTTGCAGGACGAGGCGACCAAGACCGTGCTGGCGCAAGCGGAATTGTTGTGCGCGGATTGGGCTGGGTGAGGTTTCTGGTTGCCGGAGAGGTTACGAAGAATGGCTGGGATAAATTGGCATTGCCAGCGCAACCGGATGGCGCTGGCGGAAACGCGGCTGGCTTAAAACGATCAACATTGCCGGAAGGGGTACTCTAGAAGTGGGCGAATATAGCATCAATCGTGGGATGGGCACAGAGAAACCTGTTTGGCCAGTAGCTAAAAAAAGAGCCCGCCGCTGTTGGCAAACTCTTTTTCCCCAGCACCAAACCCACCCGCTTTTGCGGATCAGTTCGATGATGGCGTGTCACGACTGTGCCCAGGTTTTCCCTAATGCCTGCGCCGATCTGCCCGGTATGCAGCTTTCTCGTGATCCGCCATGATGTTCCCGCGCCGTAGCCGGCCTCCAAGTGCTACTGAGTAGTGCGGGACAGTCATGCTTCCATTGATGCAGCGGAAGCCCCGTGCCCCAGATCACGCAGATCATGAATTTGCGCAACCTTGCAACGGAGATTCAGAAGAGGATTTTGTTTTATTCGGGAGCACGGCAGGGGCGGAATAGGATGACGGAGATTTGCGGGCCGTGGTGGACACAACACAATGGGCTGACCAGCGGCAAGCCTGGGTCAAAACGGCGGTGTGAGCGACTCATGAATATGTGAGCATATCGAGAAAGGGACGCCCCCCATTCTGAATGACATCCTGGATCGCTGATTTTGTTTCAATGGAACTTTTTGTGATGAACTTTTTGTCACGCGGATCGGCGATCCTGATTTCATTTCCGTCTTTTACTGCAACGACAATATGCCATGGGGGAAGGAAAGCCAGAAGCGGGTATCGTCCAGCGTGCGTTTCGCCCGTAATGATCTGCATCGCAGCCACCGAGTTTGCTGGGTTGCAGGGTTGTTGAGAGAAGCCGTACTTTTTGAGAAACTCAGTGAATGTCCATCCTTCGTGCTCGGAGTTGGGATCTTCCTGAAGTGGAAATTCTGTGAGCGGCAGCTTTGTATGAAGCTTCATTATGAACTCGTGCGCGGATGCTGCGCAGAAATTTCCATTGTACTGCTTGTGTTTCGTAAACACCGTCTCTGGTCTGACACGTTGAGATGCCTTTTTGAGAACAGTACGGTGTTGTTGTTGCCTTTGGCGTCTCGTCATCTTCATCGTGAAAGAAGCGAGACTGGCATAGGGCGGAAATAAAAGCGACCACGGATAGTGAAACATTGAACGTCGGGCCGGGCGCGACCGAGCGGATCATGGATCTATTGAATCTTTCGCCAGACATTAAGGACAGGTCGCTATTATTGCGAGCGGCGGGGATGAATCAAAGGCTCTTTCCGCACTCTCAAAAACGTCTCAATTGCCTCGTAGTCGAAATCCATTTGATCTAGGGGTGTTTATAAAGCCAATTGGCCAGAGCCTGAACAAGGTTAAAACCGGCGAGAATTACTGGGTCGACAAGCTCTCTCACGAGTTTTCCATTCACTTCGATACGAGCACCCGGACCGTTGGCTCTTATCGGGGAAAGCGCTGCGATGCCGTCGCTATCGTCCAAAAATCTCTGGTCAATCGTTCCTGCAGAATGGACAAGGACATTTCTCATGAGCGAAAGGGCATCGATACCCTGGTTGTTCAGAACGGAAGCCAGTTCTGCATTGTCGCGATTAAAGACGTAAAAATAGCCGTTCCGCATTTTCAATCTGCTGCGGAATCCTATTTTTTGTCTGTCCATTTCCTGTTTGGTCGGCATCGCGATTGAGGACAGCCCCTCTGCAAAGCATTTTTTCCAAAGGTCTTCTGCAACAATTTCGAAGGCCGACCACGCCTGGATGATGATGCTTTGGAGATGTGCGTGGAGAGCCGCGTGGCTGAGAACCCTTCCCGGCAAGGTGGCCATTTTCACGGCATTGGAATTCGCCTCGAAGAATTGCTTGCGCTTCAATTCGCCATTCATGGGCTGGATGTCGTTCTGGTCCCAGATTTTTGAAGCCAAATCGTGAACTTCCTTCTTCGATTTGTCGTTTGTTTGGAGTTGCTGCATCGCTTTGGCGAGGGCTTCCGCCCAGGATTCGCCGTTCATAAAGGCGTAGCCGGGAACCATACACATCGCGTTCACGCGCGAGACATTGGCCGTGAATGTTGCTGCTGCCTCAGTACAGCAGGCGAAAGGATATAGCCGATCCGATAATTCCTTCCAGCTGAAAATCGGAAATAAACCTTCGTAATCTAGATCGTGCATATCTTTTATTGTTGCAACAAATGCAATAATGCGGGGCGATCAAATTCGATTGTAGCGTGAGAAGCCGAGAGCGCAACCCAAGGCGCAACCATCAAGGCGAACCGACAAGCCTCATGATTTCAATTTCGAGCTTTTCCGCACGCCATTTGTTGAAGGCGTCGGTATTTTTGACTTTCAGCTTCGGACAAAACTTCCATTCAATATCGTAGCCCTTCTTTTCCATGGCGGCGACGGCATCTAAAGTTTTTCCGCGTACTCTGCAGGCGCAAACAATTATATTCACGCGTTTTGCTGCAAACCCGGAAAGAAGTCTACGTAATTCACGAACGAACGAAGGATCTCCCGCAGTGAGGAGGGCAATCGTTTTTCGATTAATCGTAATCAGGTAGCATTGCTCGCGCTTGTGATGAAATATATTGACGGCTTTGCAGCCCGGATATTTTGAAAGAATTTCGGTCAAAAAGCGAATCGTCGTTGTTTTCCCGGCATTGGTGCTGCCTGCAAGTGCTATTAAGGTTTTCATTCGGCAACACGAGCGACCCATGCTGCCGGATCGTCTCCGACACCGTCCCTCTCGATACTCATTTCTGCGAGAGGACTGGTCTGCCCAGGCGGGAGAATTTTGACAACTTCATCGATCATACCGTTTATCGAACTGACAATCTTTTCAAAAGGCTCATCGGCCCCCGTTCCACGTAATGACGGTCTTGTTCATGTTGAAACCGGTTATTAAACGATAGCCATGGCTGATCTGGTGTTTTTCTAATTGTTCTACTGACTTTTCCGGTAGGACGCTCGGAATATGTAACATTGTAGTTCGTTGACTTTCACAGTCAATGCGTGAGAATTTCACTAGGTTCCTATGTTCATCGTAATCGAAGGCTTGGACGGCATCGGCAAAACGACAACCGCAGAGCATCTCGCGGCAAAACTGAAGGGAGAGTTCTTTCCATGGTTGCACTCGCCTTACGAGCAGGCTCTGCCATGTATCTGGGAAAACGATCTGGTTTCCGAAGCCAGCAAGCACTTGGCCTTTCTGGCAACGTTTCGGCATATGTCCGACATCGTTGCCTCTCCCTCCTACCAGGATAAAACAATGGTGACGGACAGATATTATTTTTGTTCGTTCGCGATGCACGAGCCTTTGGCGAGGATCACCGGCGAAAAGGCCCTGAATTTAAAAAACATTCCATTGGGTTTCAAAAGGCCTGATTTTGCTTTCTATCTGGCTCTTGGAGAAAAGCAACGACGTGAAAGGCTGGCGAGCCGCTCAAAGCCGCTCACGCCGGTGGAAATCTTGCTTAGCGAAAATGCCGCGTTTCGGGCGCAAGTAACGCAAAATTACGAGGCGATGGCGACCGCCGGTGAAATGAAAAAGATCGATATCGATGATCTTTCGACCGAACAAATCGTTGAGGAAATAGTCCTGAAATCCGGTTTCAAGGCGGGTTGATGGCTCAGACAGTTGCCACTAAAGGGGCTGGCTCTGACCAGCCAATATCGGCACGGCCATGGCGACTCGGCTTGTGGGGATACGCCTCGTCATGAAACTGAAATCCGAAGTAGTGCTGAAGGAAGTAGCGCACCGATTCTTTGTCCATGTGCTCCACGACAATGGCTTTCCCGTCCTCGATAGAAAAACGCAAGTCCTCGTAGCCGATTTTTCGTGCAGCTTTGCGAATATCAGCCTCGGATGGCGTTTTATGACTCGATTTGCAAAGTTCCTTCTGAGCCTTGGGGCAAATTTCGCATATTTCGCGGACGCCCTCGCTAACGATGCCGTAGTGACCGTTATAATCCGGCCTGCCATGCACAAAGGAAACGGCGCAGGAGGTTTTACGAAAAAGCCTGTTTTCAGCGGGAGTGCCGATCCGTCCGGCCAGAATGCATTTTTCAAGAGCTTCAGGAATGATTTTTCGACGGGCACTTCCCGGTGAGAGCTCAGGCAGGTTGTTCACTCTGAAAAATTCGCGCACCTTTTCACCGTAAAAAAGACCGCTAAAAACGGTGGCATGAGCGTGGGCACTGAGTTCGTTTAAGGCGAATTCGATCTGGGCGTCGCTGTCGTTCAGCCCTTGCACGATCGGGCGCCAATACAGTATGACCTTGTATTTTCCGGCGTTCAAGAAAGCGGTTTTGAGCGATTGAATCGGAATTTCGTTCGGTATTGGTTCGATTGATTTTTCTTCGATCCCTGAATAAGTGACAAGCAGCGTCACCCGCAGATTCCGCAGCCTGTTCAATGCCTCGCAGTCTTCCTTCAGAACTTTGTAACGCGTAATCAGCAACACGTCGTTTTTCAGCTCCGCATCATCAAGCAGCCGCAGGGTGCGGAATAGATGCGGTTTTACAGACGGCACGAACCCATCCGTCGCTTTGTTGAAAATTTGGAGCGGGGTCAGGTCTTTAATGAAGTAGGGATGAGCCAGTAATGCTTTGACGGTGTCCTCGTCACTCATTATCGCATGCGGTTTTTTCATGCCGAAATTGTCGTCCTTGTGCCGGACGCAATAAGCACACTCCATCGGACAGCCGATCACGTGGTTGATGCTCAGGCCGGATTTTCGCGGCTCAAATGGATTTGCCAGCGAAGGAGCCAGCCCGGCGATTTCCTCACTGCTTAAAATGCGAAGGGGTTTGGTTGATGCGGCCTCGGTATCGTACGGAAAGTGCATATGCTTGAATATAGCACGTCACCCTTTCTTTGGTTTTGCGGGTTTTGCAAAGGGCGTCGATATTTCGCCCATCATTACGGATTCACGTTGGAATTCACGCCCCGGCTGGTCACGGCGGTGTTCAGATATCCTCAATGAAAGAGAATGCTCCAACGAACGGTGGCGGCTCCCTGCCACCACTTTACTGTGAATGATTTGAATATGTTCATAAATATCTAAAAAAAAGGGATTTTGCTGGCGCGAGCCGCAAAACCCCCTTTTTTCAAGACCAATCAGCCCGTGGGGGCGGCAAACTGATCTTGTGCTATCGATGCCTCCGATCTGCCCGGCACGCAGCCTTCTCGTGATCCGCCACGATATTCCCGCGCCACGCTGGAATCCTGGCGGAATCAGCGATGGCCTGGTCTCCCATGTATTCGCGCAGATCGGTCTCCAGCCGGGCTTTGAGCTGGCGGACGGTGAAGTATGACTCCCCCCGGTCCCTGGCTGATTCCAGAGCCTTCTTGCCGGCCGCCAGTTCACACACGAGCAGCGCGTAACGCGCGTCATGTGTGGCTAGGAACTGTTCCCAGTCAACATTGCGAGATGCGGACTGGCTGGGATCATCTGCATTTCCTGCAAGCATGTCCCCGAGCGGGATCTCCTCTCCGGTTTCCTGATCGATGCCAGCCGGCTCCTCAAACGAGAGGACCATGCTTTTTCCGTCGAGTTGACCCCCAGACGACATGACATCGGTCCGGCCCGCGCTATGCGAACGCCTGCCCGACTTCATGTGGAGCGTGACGTAGTAGCAGACATTACCGGGCGTGACTTCCTTGCCCCGTGCCTCCAGGTCATGCAGCATTTTGGCCGCAACGCACAACGAATCCTGATACAACTCCTCTGCGTCTTCCGCGCCCACGGGTTTGATATGCGGTATGAGCGCCTTCAAACGGGGAGCAACTTCCTGAATCAGCATATCGCCAGCTCGTGGTGACATATTTTTTGGCCTTTCTTGTTGAAAGGTGGACGGGACGGAGACACAGCTCCGCCTCGCGGCCACCAGTTTTGGTTTACTGACAGCCGCAGGGCGGCGTGGAAAACCTGAGCGCCGTCAATGACGACGGCTCAGGTCGTGAAATGGAAATGGCATCTTAAGAAGCCCAGGAGCAATGATTTGCCAAAGCTTCGTCATTGCCAGCGAAGTCGGGATGCTGGTTTGCGCTCAACGATAGAAAAATGGCGAGCGCCGAGCCGAATGGCTGCGACGCCCGCCTGTTCCCCCCAGAACGTGCGCAAATTATTGCAGGACGAAAAAAATGCAAGTTACATTATTGTGACGATTGAGGCGTGAATCCCTGCAAGACTGGAAAAAGGTCGGCTTCCTAGCTGTTCATGATCCCTCCTCGACGTCGAGGTGACCCGGACCGTTTCCTTCGGGATCGCAATCCACCCAAACATTGAGCGTTTTGCATCCCTTTTTCAGCGTCAACCCGAACGAGGCGAAATCCTCGGTGTGGCAGATGCCAACCACGGCAAAGCCCAGCAGTTGCTCGGCTTGTTTGATTTCAGCTTCGACGTGTTGGCGGTGCCAGGAATCCTGGTTTAGTGTGATGTCATTTGCCATAATGCATCCTCAATTCAGCGAAGCCAGCCCGACATGGTTATCGAGCAGGCCATGCAGGGCCTCAGTGCGCCGTGGAAGCTCGATCAGGTTTCCCTTCAACGCCTCGGTGGCAGCGTTGAAGAACGACCACGCATTGCGCGATTGAAAAGCCTCGTGCCTAATTCAGGGAGCTGACTCAATCGTCCTCCTTATTGCCACAGGTCTTTTTGGACTCGGCAACGAGCTGACCGAACTTGGCGTAGTTCACCTTAACGCCGTCGTCGAGGTCGATTGCAATGCGCTGATCGGCATAGTGGCGGAGTTGTTCATCGAACTTGACCAGTTCGGCATGCTGTTTCCTGAGTTTGTCTTGTTCGGTCTGGAGTTTTTTGCGCTGGGAGGATGCCGTGGCGTGCGTCTTGTCCTCTTCAAGGTGAGCGATCCGGGCGGCGATCTTGCCCTGAAGCGGAATCACGTATTCGGTGCGCATCCGGGCCATCGTTCCGCCATGGTACCGGTGGAGATAGACGAGGCACTGGAACGCTTTTTCCTTGCCGCTGCTGAAGAGCCAGTAAATGGGCCGGTTCTTGTAGGTTTGAAGGTGATCTTTGTAGAAGTCGTTGACGAAATAATTCCGGAGCTCCTTGGTGATGGATTTCTCGATGAACTGGATGTTTTCATTGAGCGTGGCTTCGCCGAACGTAGCGCGGAGGAACTCGCGGGTGCGAACCGCGATGTCGTCGTCGAACCACTCGGCGTCGAGCACGGGGATGATGCCGTCCTCGTCAGGGACGAAAGTGAGAGCGTTAGCGGGCTGGCCGACCTTGGCGAGATACTCAGCCAGTGAATCGCCGGCATTGGCAAGGATGAGCCCGGGGTGGTCGGGGGAATAGCGGCCCATCACGCAGCCTACCGCATAGGAGAGGAATGCGGCCAAGTCGCGGCGGACCTGGGCGCGGGCGAGGGTGATTTGCGCCTCGGGCACTTCCGGCTGCAACTCGCCGTCGAGGCCGTATGCGGCAATGAAGCGCCGGTTGTTCTCCGTCTCCAACTCCTGCATCCGGCGGATGGCGTTGGTGCTCTGCGTGTCCCAAGCCTGCCAGCTCGCCTCCAGCGTCACGCCCTTCAGCTCAGGCCGCAGCAACGGCTGGTCGCGGAAGTCCCACGAGGTCTCGAAGTTGTCCCAGTCGGCGCGGGCGATGGAAATCATCTCTTTAACACCGCTATCATTCGAAACGTCTCCTCGGGTCTCAATAATTGGCAAACTGCCGATATGACCCGCTTCATAGTTTAGCGTGGGGCTCAAAGCTTGGAGCAAATTTAGAGCTACGTCGGAATTTAAAAATCCGAGGTATTTCAAAAGTCGATTTTCTGAGAAAAGCGCCTTGCCACCGCTACCAAATATGGAGCCTTCCAGTATCCTCATTGATGGCTTGCTGCTCGAAATGCCAGACCACGCGATACCTGTCTTGAAGTAATATTCGGGGCTCACAATTCTTCCGCCAGCAGCCCCCTTCGTCTTCTCTTTAATTGCAATTCCGTTGCGATGCCAATTAACTACGTATTCGTTATTACCCCACCATTTTCTATAATCCCCCCCCTTATTAAACGGAAACCAGAAGCACTCATGCGTTTCCGTTTCTGAAACTTCAGTGACTCCAAAGCCAATTCTGTCAAATTCGACTTCATGCCAGAATCTGAGAAAAAAAGCATTATCCGTGGTGGAGAGTCCGCTTTTAGGTTCTGAGCATGATGACAACGCTCTACCATTCACAAACGCCTCCATCAATTTTGGGCTGAGCCAGTAGGCAATCGGACTGCCAGGAATCTGCCTGAAGTTAGTAGCGTCCGCACGGAAGAACCACCCGCAGGAAGGATTTGTAATTGCCTCCAATGTCTTCGGGCCTTGGTTTTCGCTTCCACGGAAGTTGGACAAGCGAATATAGCCACCGCGATACCTTTGGTGATGCTTATTTTGAAGGGCAAATGTGCAAATCGGGACGGTGGCCCCATCAAATCCAGAGTATTCTAATTGAACAAGCGTTGTGATCGTTGCTTGGGAAATTAGTCGATTGCGCAGAGCTTCGTAGGACGAGATGAACATCCAGACAAAGGGCGACATGAAGCCAAGAAAACCATTTGCCAAAGATAACGATAGCGAGCGCACAATAAACGCAGCAAAAAGGTCAGACTTGTAGTCGTCATAATTGTCCTGGAGAAACTGTTTGATTATGCCGTTCATTCCCTTCCCGCCCATATACGGCGGATTGGCTACGACGACGTGATACCGCTGGGTGAGCGTGGCGGCTTGTTCAAGCACGCGCAGGACTTTGTGGTGCGTCTCGTGCAGGAAGAGCTGGCCGCCGAGGTCCTTCGATTCGATAGTGCGGTGGGCAAAGGTAATGTTCTTCTCATCGAGGCACGGCTGGATGAGCGAGCCGAAGTTCTTCGCCTCCTCAAACTGATGGAGCAGCTTGAGCGTGGGCTGATTGAAGAGGTCGCCCAGCCCAAGGCCGTGTATGTAGTCGCGAAGTTCGTTTTCCGCGAAGCGCACGTCGCGCAGCTCGATGATGTGGGGCCGGACGAGGTGTTCCTGCTGGAAGAAGCGACGGGATTTTTCCCGCGCCTTGAACACAAGGGCGAGCTCGGCGAGCTGGGCGGCGCGAGGGCATATCTCCAGTCCATAAAGATTGTGTCGCAGGATGAGGGCTGGTATGTCAGCGGGAGCGTAGCCTTCCTCCTCGTAAATAAGATAGAGTAGATCAAACGCATAGGTGAGCATGTGTCCGCTTCCGACGGCCGGATCGCACAGCCGGATTTCCTCGGGTTTGGTGATTTTGAGGAAGTCCGTCTCGGGTTCGCCCTCGATGTAGTAGGGCATGTGCTCGCGCAGCCCGGAGCTGGGGCGATTCAGAAGCCAGAGCCGGCCGAGGGAGTTTTCGACGAGGTAACGGACAATCCAGTGCGGGGTGAAGAGCTGGGTGACAGCGGGGATATCCTCCGTGGGCACTGCACTCTTGCGGGCCATGACCTGGTCCTTCTTTTCAGAAATATAGAACTGGTAGAGCCAGCCGAGAACCTCGACCTGTTCCCAGTCCGCCTCGTCGCTTCCGGCAACAAGCTCCCGGATCAGCGAATCGGAATGGAGCAGGTTGTCCGGCAGGAGGAGAATCGTTTCCTCGTTCAATGTGCCAAATACATCCGGCATAAGCCGGTTCAGATCCGCGCACTGGGCCAAGAGGATCATGCGATAGAGTTCCTCGTCGCGATTCCCGGCGAGCTTTAGCTGGATCACTTCCTCCCGATCCAATCCCGCCAACGCGACATGCTCGGCTTTTTGGAGGATTTCCGGCACCGAGCCACCCTGAGGATCGCTGAGCACGCGAAACCCGTGGTCGAAGTAGCCGTGCAACTCCATGAAACGGATGGCGACGAAGCGGTTAAACCATGTATAGGCCATCGCCTCCATAACCTGGGCGAACCCATCACGCCTGATGCGTTCGATCAGCTTCTTCCGCAAAGGCACTGCGGAACGCGGAAATGGTTGCCCCTCTATGAGTGCGATGTCTCCCGCTTCGGTTACCTCCTCGACCCGGTCGGGCCGGATGCCTAGCACGCCAGCCCGGCGGGTAACGGCCCCGACAAAATCCATGCGGGCGGCGGGTGCGTAAGATTTGAGCTTTGATGTGTTCATCTACTTGATCTGGATGCGTTCGTTCTTGGCAACGGCGTCTTCCAGTTCGACCCGGAGCTTGGTGAGAAAATCCTCGACCTCAGTCGCGCTTTCCAGAAACGGTTTCTTGAGGAGCGTATTGATCTCGACGACCCGTCGAGGTCTCACGGCGGGTTTCTCGATGGGTTTGTCGGCTTTGGAGTCGTAGCGGACCGGCTGGTGGCTGGTTTCTTCCAGCGTGGAAACCGTCGTTTCGAATACCGAGAGATCCTTACCACTCCAATGCCGAGAGAGGATGCGAAATTTAATACATTCAGCATCACTGACGTTACCTATTCGACTTTCATAAATATCGGATTGTGGCGATCAATTGAAGATTTTGACAGGGCGGTGGGAAAATATATTCCCCCGACCGCGGAGGTTCGAAATCCTGAAAATGGGAGATTGCAAAAGCAAATCACCTTGGAGGAATTTGAGTTCAAAATTCGCGAGCGCATCGTTCTCGAAATCATAGCCGATCGGGACGGCGGCACCGAGCTGCCAAAAGCGCAATTATGAATCCCATTTCACCGGAACTCGTCAGAGCTACCGGGAGAAATGCCCAATACTATTCCAGCATCAGAAGATCGAGACGTTCAAGTTGTTTCTGGCTGCGCTGCAGGTCCGGCTTTCCCTTGCTTCAAGCAATGCGGTGACGTGACCATGGCCGTCGTGGTTGTAAAGCGCACTCGTTTACCCTGCGCACAGGCCGCAAAGCCGAGTGCTGTGGCCCGATGCGTTTTGCCCGAGTGCTGTGGCCCGATGCGTTTTGCCGGTGCCGGGGTTGCCGACCATGAGCACATTCATGATCTCGCTGATGGAAGTAAGGTCGGGTCCGGCAACCGGCGTCCCGCACGCCATGGCTTCCGTGATGGGCAGGCCCCACCCTTCCCCGAGGCTGGTGGTCAAAAGAAGGTCGGCGCAGTTGTAGAGGCTCGCAAGCCCCTGTTCCGTGACCCCCTTGGGCCAGAGCGCATCCGGCGCAAAGAGAACCGTGACACCGAGCTGCCGCGCCGCGTCCTGGAGGTCGCATTGCTCGTCGTTGTTCTTCCGGCGCATGTGCATGTAGAGATGCACCTTGCCGCTCCCGCCCGGCCATCCAATCCCCGTGATCTCGCCGCCCTCGTTGGTGGGCTGGCTGCCGTCACCAAGATGCCATTCCTGCAAGGCTTTGAATATCTCCAGCGTTTGGATGAGCCCCTTGCGCCGCTGGTGCGCGTTCACATTCATGATCAGGAAATCCTTGTCCCCGATCATCGACTTCCCTTTCGCGTCCTTGAACATCTCCGAGCGCCGCGCCCGTTCCTCCGGCATCGGATGGTAAACCGTCGTATCGACCCCGTGCGGGATTACCTGGAGCTTGTTCTTGAGCGTGATGCGCTCATGGAACTTGCTGGCGGTGATCGCCTCATTGCGGCCGTATTCGCAGTACGCCACCGGATGATTGACGGCGTGAAGGATCTCGCACCAATCCGTGTCCATCGGCGCATCGACGGGGAAATAGAACAGTGTCTTGATCTTTCTTGCGCTTGCAGGCGTCCTTGAGCGGCTTGGCGAGGCCGCTGAAATGAAACGTGTCCTGCATGATCCAGACGTGCGTGTAGCCGCCGCTCTCGACCATCGCGAGGAAGCGCGAAAGATTCTCAGGCTGGAACCAGTGCGGCTCGGAGTAACGTTGTGCCGGGAACATCGTGTAGGGAAGATCAAGCGGATCATACGGCCATCCCTCGTAGCCAATCGCCCACACGTCGATGCGCTCAAAAGCGCCGCTGTCGTGCCAGCGTTTCAAAAGGTTTTTGGCGACACGGGCAAAGCCGGTTTCGCGGGTCGGACTATCACAAAGGCAGAGGAGTTTCATAGGCATGGATTCAGCTTGTTTGGTTATGGTTGGTGGTGAGAGAATGATTGCGGCGAGAGAAAGTTGCGTTGACCCCTGCGTTGACCCCGACGGTGTATTTGCCAGTCCCGCACAACGACCCGCCATGGACAGCCCATCGGTCTGATTTCGCCTTTTCACTCTGTTGCAGAGGGGTTTTGTCTAGCTGTGTCAGGCTAATAGACGGGCATGGACAAATGCCTAATATAGCAACTTCTCTATGGCATTGCGGAGGTCAGGGGTTCGAACCCCCTAGGCTCCATGTGTCTTGCAGCGAGGCACTTGCGATGCGTCACTGACGCCAGGCGCGAGGAGGTGAATGCGCACAAAATCGCGGCGATCACGCCCACGCTCAATCACATATATCATCCATTTCATCTCAATAAACCCCGCTTTCGTCCCAAATATTTGGCATCTTTGATTTTGCCGGTGCAATTTCGTTCCATGAAAGGGAACACAATGCAAAGGAAAAGACTCGGAAGCCGGTTGCTCTGGCAGGCATTCCTTTTCGCAAGGACCAGAATTTCCTCGGGCAGGGCGGCCCTTGCGTGCGTTGCAAAAACCTTTCCCTCTCCCGTGGCGCACTTGGAGACGCCACCGCTAGAACAGGTTAGGTGGGTGATCAAATCCCCAGATGGGAAGATTGTCCCGGATACAAGATCCGAGTCGCCGGAAATCGCCTGGGAAAAAGCTTGCTGGCCGACCTATGCACCTAAGGTTTTCAAGGCCGAAGGCTGGAAATGTGTAAAATTATGATCATGACCGCCAGATCTCCTCTGCAACACTCAATTCAACCCTTCACATCGTCCATGATAGTGCCTAGAAATGGCTGGCGGATTGTGCTTCGCAGAGTGTCGCTTTATCTGCTGTGCTGGGGAGTGCTTATCGCGGCACTTTCGTTGCAGTTTGCACGTATGGCATCCATTACGTGGCCGCAGGCATTATATGCAGTAGGACCCGATTGGCTGGGGTGGATGGTGGTGGCCCCGCTTCTCTACCTGCTGAGTTCGCGCCTGCCTTTGGAGAAACAAAACTGGATGAGAGCAATACCAGCGCACTTGGCGGCGGGTACATCTGCACTCCTTCTAGTAAACACCACGCGGGCGCTCGTAGGATCTCCAATTCCTCCTCACCTTGGGGTAAAATGGAAACAGGGAATGCCTGCGCAGGATAGTAATACCTTACAGCAAGCGTTTGCGCTTGTGCCGCCGGAGCGGTTCGCTCTCCGTTCACCGCAAACTGACCCTCCTCCTTTTCCGTTTAAACCCGGGGCAGGCTGGATGCTACGCTTCGGGCTGCCATTCAACCTCCCGATGCTGCTGTTGATAGTGGCGGCCGCTCACGCACTGCATTTCTACAAGCGCGCACAGGAACGCGGGGTGCATGCCCTGGAACTCGAGGCTGGGTTGGCACGGGCTCGATTTGACGTGCTCAAAATGCAAATCCAGCCCCATTTTCTGTTTAATGCCCTCAATAGCATCGCGGCTCTGCTGCACGAGGATCCCGAGGCCGCAGATGAAATGATCGGGGCATTGAGCGAATTCCTGCGCTTTACGCTGGCAAACTCCGGGCGGAGGGAAGTATCACTGCAGGAGGAACTGGAGTTCGTCCGACGTTACCTGATGATCGAGCATGTGCGTTTCGGAGACCATCTGCAGTTTAAAGTGGAGGCTGCTCCGGACATTTTAAACGCCTTTGTCCCGGTACTCATTCTGCAGCCTTTGGTGGAAAACGCAGTGCGGCACGCGCTCGCCGGGACGGGCGGTGTGAAGATCGTCGTACATGCATGCCGTAAAGGCGTGCAGCTAAGCCTAACAGTAAAGGACGACGGCCCCGGGGCTCTCAATGGCGTGGGCGGCGGAGGTATAGGCGTTGCCAATACACGCGCCCGGCTGCGTGAGTTGCATGGGGACAGGGCTGGCATCATTATTTCCCCGACCGGCGGATTTGCAGTCGAACTCACCATGCCGTTTAGAACCGAATGACTCTCCATGTACTGATTGTCGATGACGAGCCTCTCGGCCGGCAACGGTTGCGTACATTGCTGGCCTCCGAGCCGGATATCGCCTCCATCGACGAATGTGGTGATGGCGCCTCCGCCGTCACTGCCGTACTCAGGCGCAGGCCCGATGTGCTGTTTCTTGATATCGAGATGCCGGGAATGAACGGCTTCGATGTCGTGGATGCGCTCGGCGTAGAGAAAATGCCGCCGGTGGTTTTTGTCACCGCCTACGATGAACATGCGGTGCGGGCGTTTGAATCATGCGCGCTCGATTATCTGCTGAAACCGTCTTCGCGCGCCCGTGTGCGCCGCAGCCTGGAAAGAGTGCGGACGCAGCTTGCCCTGGCGTCGAGCCAGCACGAAGCGGCGCTCCTCGAACTCATGGCATCGCGCCCTCGCCGTATCGCCGTACGGGTCGGCGAGCGGAGCATCTATGTCCCCGTCGACGAGATCGATTGGGTGGAGGCGGCGGGAAACTACATCGTCCTCCATGCAGGCTGTGAGAACCATATTATCCGCGAAACGCTGGCTTCACTGGAAACACGGTTAGACCCTGGGGTTTTCCAGCGTTTCAGCCGGTCCACGATTGTGAACCTGCGGCGTGTAAGGGAATTGTTATCCGTTTTCCCCGGCGAACATGTTGCGGTATTGCGCGACGGCCAGCGGATTCCCATCACCCGTGATTTCCGAAAAATCCAGGAGCGGCTGAAATTTTCGTAGCCGCGGAAATACTACAAAACCGTCCCGGGGGTAACTTCCAATTCCCTTCCTGGACAAGACTTGTGAAATTAATCGACCGTTACATCGGAGGTGAGATCCTGTTTGCCGCGTTTTTTGCTGTGACCGTGCTGACTTTTGTGCTGGTGCTAGGCAACGCCTTGAAGCAAATCCTCGACCTGATGGTGAACCACGACGTGCCGCTGCAATTCATCCTCACTTTCATCGCATATATCATTCCTTTCTCGCTTACATTCACCATCCCTTGGGGGCTTCTTACTGCCGTTTTGCTGGTGTTTGGGAAACTCTCAGCAGAAAATGAACTGATCGCACTTAAGTCGAGCGGCATAAGCATTGTGCGCATCTGCCTCCCCCTGCTTTTTCTGGCCCTCCTTTCCGTGGGCATCTGCCTCTGGATCAATCTCGACGTCGCCCCGCGCGCACAGCAGAAAATGAAAAGTGCATTCTTCAACAATGCCATGAGCAATCCGCTTTCCATGTTTTCGAGCGACCATGTGATCGATGAATTCCCTGGCCGGAAAATCTATGTCGAAAAAAAAGACGGCGCCTCCCTGATGAACATTCTTGTATATGAAATGGACAAGGATTCTAACCTTCTCCGCGTTATATCTGCAAAAAAAGGACAGCTCGAAACGAACCTGCAGGATAAGATGATTCTTCTCCACCTTTACGATGCGCGCTTCGAGCAGCGAGATGCTTCCGATCCCCGGAATCTGGAAAAAATACACCAAGGGATCTCGATGAGAGACAGTGTGTTTTCGATCTCTCTCAAGGAACTCTACGAAAAAAACCAAATCCGGCAGGGACCGCAAACAAAGAAAATCGGGGAATTGCTGGATATGCTTGCGCCGGAGGAAAAGCAGGGTGAAAACCTTCCTGCGCCAGTTTCGAAGACCGAGCGATCCGCAATCCGCACGGAGATTAATAAGCGCTTTTCATTTTCGCTCGCGTCCGTGGCGCTGGCACTCATTGCCGTGCCGCTGGCCATCACAGCGCATCGCAAGGAAACATCGATTGGATTTTTTCTGAGCATCATTGTCGGGTTCAGCTATTTTTTCTTGATCGACATCGCAAGCACCTTGCAAAACAAACCTCAGTGGCATCCCGAACTCCTTATGTGGCTGCCGAATTTCGTCTTCATCGCGCTCGGCAGTTTTCTCTTTTTAAGATTGAGCACAAAGTAGAGGGAAAAGATATGCATCTTTCAGAACGTCATAGTTCGCGTTTCACTCTTCTGACCCGAATGGGGGCGTTTCCGCGAATATTTTGCGACTGCCTTGAAATCAGAAGTACCTCATTGCCAGAGACAAGGATGATCCGCCCGGGGGACATTTTTCTCCCGAAAAAGTTTCGTCAAAGTTCTTGCAGCGCCTGGCTTCGGAATACTGCTCTTTTCACGAATAGGGTGTTGACACATTTTCACATCCGGCGCACATTAAAACAGATGTTTGAAACGTCTGTTTGATTATGGATCAAAAACACAATCCCTCGAAAGACACCACGGCAAAGGAGCGCATTCTTGATGCGGCGGAACTCCTGTTTGCTGAGCATGGCATCGCCGGGGTCCCAGTCCGCGACATCACGGAGGCGGCTGGTGTGAATGTCGCCTCTGTGAATTACTACTTCGGCTCCAAAACGGAATTGGTGAGGTCGGTTTTTTTGCGCCGGCTTCAGCCCATCGACAAACACAGGCAAGAACTTCTCGACAAAACGGAGCGGGAATCGGGGGAGAGCCCGCCGAAACTTGAAGCCGTCCTTGAGGCCCTGATTTTGCCCATTGTTGAGAGGGGGTATGGCAAGAACGGGAACAAGGCGTTTTTTCAACTGATGGGACGGTGTTTTACGAACCCGGACGAAACCATCGAGCCGCTGATACGAAAGCATGCGGCTCCTACGGTTCGCCGCTTCGATAATGCCCTGATGCGCGCGCTGCCTGGCATCGCCAAGGAAGAATTGTTCTGGCAGGTGGTTTTCGTAATGGGTGCCCTGCATCATTCGCTTCCGGTCTGTGGCAGTTCCCTGCGCCATTGTACCGTCGAGGCCGGCGAGTTTATGCGGCGATTTGTCACCTTTGCCGCCGCCGGGCTGCGCGCATCCGTAAAAAATCCCCGCAAATGAAATTAATCCCCCGCGTCTTGCTTGCCTTCCTCATCATGGTCCGGGCCGCTTCGGCTCAGGAGACGATGAACTGGGATCAATGCGTGAACACTGCCGTGTTAAACAATCCTGACCTCACGGCTTCACGCGAGTCCGCGAGGAGTTACGATGCCAAGCGTCGCGGCAGCAATAGCGGATACCTGCCCCAGGTCACTGCGTCAGGAGGCGCTACCTACAACCACAACTCCGGTGGCCAGCAGTCCATGGAATCATCCAGCCTTGCCTCATCCGCAACGTCCTTCGGAACGAACTCCTCGCTCCATCAATACACCGCCGGCGTCACTCTTAGCCAGACCCTCTACGACGGGGGGCTGACTCCCGGCAACGTTGCCCAGACGGGCGCGAATTATCGGGCGCAAGTCGCGGCCCTTGCCGTGGAGAAAAGCCTGCTCAGCTATGATCTGAAAAGTGCGTTTGCCCAATTGCTCTATGCCCAGGAATTGGTGACGCTTACGAGCCAGATTGTGGACCGCCGCCGCTCGGATGCCAACTTGATCCGCCTCAAGTATGAAGGCGGGCGGGAAAACAAGGGCGCCTACCTTCTTGCGGAATCGGATTACAAGAAGGCCGTGCTCGACCTACACAATGCGGAACGCAATGTCCTGGTGTCCGAGCACCAGCTTGCGCAAATCATGGGTATAAAACGGGTTCACCCCATCGTGGCCTCCGGTGAACTCGTCACGCGAATGGCTTCCGCCTCGCCCGACTTCGACAAGCTCGCGACAGAGACGCCCACGCATTTCCAACAAGTCAGCAATACCGAAGCGGCCCGCGCGGGGATCACGATCGCGCGCAGCGGCTTCCTGCCGAGCGTCACAACGAACGTCTCCGCCGACCGCGATTACCCCGACACAAGCAGCTGGAGCACCGGGATCACGGTCTCCGTACCCATCTTCGACGGCGGCAAGAGCTATTTCAATGTCAAGGCGGCCGACGCCTCCCTGAGACAATCACTGGCGAATCTGCAAAGCAGCGACGACTTGTCGGTTTACACGCTGGTGCAGACCCACTCCACCCTGCTTGGCGACATCGAAGCGGTAAGCGTGAACCAGGCAACCGTGGACGCGCAAAACGTCCGCTCCGAAATCGGCAAGGGACAATATTCGGACGGCCTCATCTCGTTTACGGATTTCAACCTGATCGAAAACGACCTGGTGACGGCACAAAAGCAGCAACTCCAAAGCCGCCGGGATGCCATGATTGCGGAAGCAAACTGGGAGTATGCACAGGGAAAAGGAGCCATTCCATGAAAATAAAGAGACTCTTGTTCGTGGCAACGATCATCGTTGCCGGATTCTTATACTGGCGTTTTCACCGCCCGCCCGCGAGCGGGAAGAAGAACTACCAAACCATTGCGGTCGGGCGCGGGAAAATCCGGAAAGTGGTTCTTGCCACGGGAATCGTCCAGCCGGAGAACAAGCTTGCCATCAAACCTCCGATCAACGGACGCGCCGAGCAGGTTCTCGTGGCGATCGGCGACAACGTAAAACAGGGCCAGGTGCTTGCATGGATGAGTTCCTCCGAGCGCGCGGCGCTGCTCGACGCGGCACGGACCAAGGGGGCGAAGGAGCTGGCGCGCTGGGAGGATTTTTACAAGGCCGCCGCCCTGGTGGCCCCGCTCGACGGGAGGATCATCGATAAGAGTGTCGTGCCGGGACAGGTGGTCACGTCGAGCGATACCGTGTTTACGATGTCCGACCACCTTGTGGCGGCCGCAAACCTGGATGAAACGGATCTGGCGAAAATCCGGCTGGGACAAAATGTGGAGTTACAACTCGACGCGTATCCCAACCAGTCGTTTCCGGGCAAGGTGGAGCGCATCGCCTATACATCGACCACGGTCAACAATGTCACCACGTTCGAGGTGGACATCCTCCCGGACCGCGTTCCCGATTTCATGCGCAACGGCATGACGGCGGATCTTACGTTTTTGATGGACGAAAAAGAAAACGCCCTGCTCATCCCTTTGCTGGCTGTTACGAATCAGGATGACAAGAATACAGTCCTGATTCCCGGCGCCACCCCTCAGACCCGGGTGGTCACGGTCGGCATCAATGACGGCAAACAAGTCGAGGTGCTTTCCGGGTTGAAGGAAGGCGATCCCGTATTGCTGGAGGCCCCCGACCTGAACTCCTCCGCAGCCGGGGGATTGCTGCCCGCCCCTTCCAAGGACGCAGGCCCGCCACCGTGATCGAAATCAGCAACATCTCAAAAACCTACCGCATGGGGGCAGCCGATATCCAGGCGTTGCGGGATGTCTCACTGCGAATCCGTGCCGGTGAGTTTGTCGCAATCATGGGCCCCTCCGGCTCCGGCAAATCGACCCTGATGCATGTTCTCGGGTTGCTCGATGTCCCGGACAGCGGCTCCTACCGGCTGCTTGGGAACGAAGTCTCGGGATTGAATGAAGACGAGCTTGCGAGGCAGCGGAGCGAAACGATCGGGTTCGTATTCCAGCAGTTCAACCTGCTTTCGAGAACGAGCGCCCTGGACAACGTGCGAATGCCGCTCCTTTATGCCTCCAAGGGCCATGCGGACGTCCTTGCGGAGGATGTGCTAAAGCAGGTCGGGCTCGAGGGACGCATGCACCACCGCCCGAATGAGCTTTCCGGCGGCCAGCAACAGCGCGTGGCGATTGCCAGGTCGCTTGTCAACGCGCCGCGGCTGATCCTTGCGGACGAGCCCACCGGCAATCTCGACACCGCCAGCGGCGAGGAAATCCTGGCCCTGCTCGAACAATTGAACGATTCGGGGATCACCATTATTTTGGTCACCCACGAGCCTGACGTCGCGGAACATGCCAAACGCATCATACGCGTGAGGGACGGGCGCATCCATTCCGATGAACCGTCATCAAAAGGGGCTTCGACTCTTTCCGGCAAACCGCAAGCCATGGCCGCCATCCCTGCGCCCCTGGGTTCCAAACGCTTCCGTTCGGTGCTGCTGTTTGATCTCCATTCCTATTCCCAACAGGCGGTACGGTCGCTCCTGCGGAACAAACTGCGCTCCGGTCTTTCCACCCTTGGAATCATCATCGGAGTGGCGTCGGTGATGATTGCCATGGCATTGGCAACCGGCGCCCGCAATGCCATTTCCAAGCAGATCTCCTCCTTGGGCTCCAATCTGCTCTTCGTCCAGCCGGCTGCGAGGAGTGTATCCGGTGTAAAGCAGGAGGCCGGAACGACGAGCCGTTTGACGCGGACAGACGCCACGGATATCTCCGGGCAGGTAAGTACGATACTCGCGGCCGCCCCGGTTGTTCGCACCCGTGTCCAGGCAGTCTATCAGAACAATAACGCGAATACTGAAGTCGTGGGATCCACCCCGGATTATTTTACGGTCCATTCACAGGACATCCTCACAGGACGCGCCTTTGACGACAGTGACGACCGCAGCCGCAACCGGGTGGCGCTGCTCGGGATGACGGTGCAGAAGGGGCTTTTCGGAAGCACCAATCCGGTGGGTGAATACATCAAGATCAACAGAGTGATCTTCCAGATCATAGGGGTTCTCAAACCCAAGGGATCCAGCGGCCCGCGCGACGAGGACGATGTGATCCTTGCCCCTCTCGCAACGGTTATGTATCGCCTTTCCGGAGCGACTTATGTCGATTCGATCGATCTCAAGGCGGTGGATGCGGGCAAAGTCAGCAACGCCGTATCACAAGTAACCCGGGTGCTCTCCGTCCGCCACCCTCCGGTGTTGTCCCAGGGACTCGATTTCAAGGTCAATAACTTCGCTTCCGTCCAGCAGACCATGATGAGCATTATCAGCATGCTGGGGGTGCTGCTTGCCGGCGTGGCCGCGATTTCACTCGTTGTGGGCGGAGTCGGTATCATGAACATCATGCTTGTGTCTGTCACCGAGCGCACCAAGGAGATCGGCCTGCGAAAGGCGCTGGGCGCGAAGAGGCGCGATGTGCTTGCACAATTCCTGATCGAATCCATCGCAGTCAGCCTTGTGGGCGGAATCGGGGGTATTGTGTTCGGATGGGTGGTGGTCACGCTCGGCACTGCCATCACCAAATTCGATCTCCCGATTTCCTGGTATGCCGTTCTGCTGGCAGTTTTTTCATCAGCCGCCATTGGCGTGATCTTCGGCCTTTGGCCTGCGCGAAAAGCTGCACTTCTCCGTCCGATAGAAGCTCTCCGCTTTGAATAATCGCTCCATCTCCATTTGATCTGGACGGGACGAGGTGATTTCCTCGCTACGGTATCAACGCTTCTGTCCTCGTAATACCCCTCAGTTCTAAAAAACGAAATGAACCGTAACGGCAAGGATTTTGAGAGCGTCTCGTTTAAAACTCTCCTCAAAGGGTTTTAACGCACCACACCTGTGATGGGGCCTCGCAAGCCCCCGCAACATCGAATTCAAAGCTATCAGAAGCTATTTTGTCAAAAAGGTAACGGAGCAAGGTCCGACTTCTGTGAAAGCCTTCGTGAGAGACGGGGCCTTTTCGTGGTTTTTAAGTGCAAATGACAAAATGGGAACAGAGCGCCAGGCTCCACTTCAGCCGCCAATGGCTGGCAGTTCCTGGTTATCTGCCTTGCCGAGCGCAGCGTCCTTGGATTGATTTTATTTTTTACCTTTGATTTGGTTGGATTACCTTGGATTTTATTGGGTTTTCAGAGAGCAAGGTTGTCTCGCTGCGCTCGGCTTGGTTGGATTACTCTGGGGATCACTGTGACTGAAGTTGGATAAAAGAGAGTTCGTCCACAGATTAAAGCCTCCCCGACTCCAGCTTCATTCCGTTTACCAAGTTCATCAAGGACCGCTTTGCTGCGGATGCTTTGCAACACAGAAGTCCATCTTTTTAAGCTATCACAAGCGCGATAGGAGCGCAAGGATTATTTTTGTTTTGTGTTAGTTTTAAGAGTAAACTTTTTTGCAATCCCTCCATCCGCTCGAAAGTCGGTGATAAAATCGGCGGCAACGGGCGAAAAGCCTTCACTTTTCGGAGGGTGGCTGTATTTGAAGGATTGCAGTGCCTTATTCTGAAGATTTGTGAATTCAAGCAGTCATGCCGCAGCCCGTTAAGTCCACTCCTACGAAAACAGCCACACCATCAGGCAAGGAATCCGCCGCCCCGAAAAATTCGGCGTTGTGGGTGGGAATCGGCATTCTCTTCAGCAGGGTTGCGGGGCTGATCCGGGAGCGGGTTTTTGCGCACTATTTCGGAAATTCCATGGCGGCGGGAGCTTTCAAGGCAGCGATCCGGATCCCGAATTTCCTGCAAAATCTTTTTGGAGAAGGGGTGCTTTCAGCTTCATTCATCCCTGTTTACTCCCGCCTGCTGGCCGAAGGGGAAAATGAACTGGCGGGGCGCGTCGCGGGAATTGTCGCCAGTATGCTTGCGCTCGTGGTCAGCGGGCTGGTGTTGATTGGAGTTCTCCTCACCCCGATATTAGGTGATCTGATCGTCGCCCCGGGATTCCACGGCGAGCAAAAGGCGCTGACGATATTTCTCGTGCAGATCATGTTTCCCGGGGCTGGCGTGCTTGTGCTGTCGGCATGGTGCCTTGGAATCCTGAACAGTCACCGGATGTTCTTTATTTCCTATGTCGCGCCGGTTTTCTGGAATCTGCTCATGATCGGGACAATGCTGGTTTTCGGCGGACACCAGGATCACTCGACTCTGGCGGTCACCCTTGCGTGGGGCTCGGTGGCCGGGGCGATGCTTCAATTTGTGGTGCAGTTGCCTTTCATTTTCCTGAAGAAACATACTGACGGACGACCGGTCGGTGCCGAGATCGTCTTTGCCATCAATATTGTCCTGCGACCGGTACGCGATATTTTTTCGAGTTTCGGCACAATTGTGATCAGCCGCGGCGTGGTGCAATTGAGCGCCTATCTTGACGGAATCATCGCCAGTTATCTCGGATCGATTGCTGTATCCAGTCTCAGCTACGCTCAGACTATCTATCTGCTGCCGATTTCGCTGTTTGGGATGTCGGTCGCGGCGGCTGAACTCCCGGAGATGTCACGGTCAACCGGCACGCAGGACGAAATTTATGCGAAGTTGAGAGCAAGGCTGATCGCAGGGCAAAGGACAATCGCGTTTTACATCATTCCGACGGTCGCCGGATTCCTGCTGTTGGGAAAATTCATTGTGGCAGGATTGTTTCAGACAGGCGATTTCGGCAGGCAGGACACCTTATATGCCTGGTACATTCTTATGGGGTCGACCGTGGGACTGCTTGCGGCGACCTGGGGCAGACTTTATTCCTCCGCTTTTTATGCGCTGAAAGATACCAAGACGCCGCTGCGATACGCCATTGTGCGCGTCACGCTTACGGTAGTGCTCGGCTTGCTCTTTGCGTTTCCGTTGCGGTCAATACTGAATACTGTGCTTCTCAAGACATTGCATCTGCCGGAGCCGAATCTTCCCGACATTGAGCTGGGGCTCGGCGCCGTTGGGCTGACGCTCTCGGCGGGGATTGCGGGGTGGATTGAGTTTCTCCTGCTGCGGAGAGCCATGCAATCGCGTATCGGCAGCACGGCTCTGCCCGGCAGTCTTACGCCCAGGATATGGGGCGCTGCGTTGTTCGCGGGTTTCGGAGGGTTGGCGGTTTCAAGATTTGTCCACGCGACTCCGCACTGGTTCAGTCTCGCCGAGATACTCGCCGTCTTTGGCGTTATTTACGGGGTGATTACTTGGTTGATGGGGATTGCGGAAGCGCAGGCTTTGATACGGAAGTTTTCCAAGCTGGCGCGGATCAGGCGGTAGCCAAGTTGCTGCGATCCTTTCAGGATCGGGGTTTATTTTTTGCCTCGTATCCGGGGGTATCGCAAAGCTCAACCCCACGGCTTCTGCTACTGCGATGGCTCTGCCATCGGAAGATTGGGTTTGATATCAATCTCAAGACGGAAGCGAGGCGTGGTCTATTGTCGTGAGGCGCTTTTTGCCAGCGCCGAGTTGCGGGATGCATTCGATGAGCGCTTTGGTGTAGGGATGCTGTGGATTGGCGAGGATGCTTTTGGTTTCGCCGTATTCGACGATCTTGCCTCGGAACATGACTGCGATGCGGTCGGCAATGTCGCCTACGATGCCGAAGTTGTGCGTGATGAGGATGATCGACATTTTCAGGCGGGATTTCAGCTCGCGCAACTGGGTCATGATCTGGGCCTGGATGGTGACATCGAGCGCGGTGGTCGGCTCATCGGCCACGAGGAGGACGGGCTGGCAACTGAGCGCCATGGCGATCATAGCGCGCTGCTGCATTCCCCCGCTCAACTGGTGCGGGTAATCCCACATGCGTTTTTCCGGCTCGACAATCCCGACGAGGTCGAGCCACTTGATAATCTCCTCGTTCACATTTTTTACGTCAGGGCGATGCAGGCGGATCGTCTCTGCAATTTGATTGCGAATGGTGAAGACGGGATTGAGCGACGTGGAGGGTTCCTGGAAAATGTAAGCGATCTGCGAGCCGCGAATCGCGCGCAATTCGCGTGGCGACATTTTCAAGACATCTTTGCCATTCAGTAAAATTTCGCCGGAAACATAGCGCGCGGGAGGTTCCGGGATCAGACGCGTGAGGGAAAGCGCCGTCACACTCTTGCCGCTGCCGCTCTCGCCCACGATGGCAAGCGTCTCCCCTGCCTGGACGTCAAATGAGATGCCTTTCACAGCATCGATGTCGCCGTTTTCCGTCTCAAACCGGATAAAGAGGTCTTTGATCGACAGGAGTGGCGTTTCTGGGTTCATGCCGCTTTGGGATCAAACGCACGACGCAATGAATCGCCAAGCAAATTCAGCGAAATCACGAGAAAAAACAACGCACCCGTGGCTGCGCCGATATTCCACCAGACCATCGGGTCACGGCTCAATTCCATGCGAGCTGAGTCAATCATCACGCCCCAGGAGGGTGTGCCTATGGGCATGCCGACCCCGAGATAGCTAAGAACGGATTCCGTAAGCACAATGCCGGAAAAACCCAGTATGAAACTGATGAGCACGAGGTGCATGACATTGGGAAGAATATGCCGAAAAATGATGTTGATATTGCTCTGGCCGAGCGCACGCGCAGCCTCGCAATAAACCCGCTCGCTTTGTTTCAACGTTTCACCACGCAGCAGCCTGCAAAGACCTATCCAGCCCGTGATGCCGAGCACAAAGGAAATCTGGAGAACCCCCTTCCCCAGCACCATCAACAGTGCGATGAGCAACAGAATGCCGGGAATCGAGGCTATTACGCTGTAAACGTACTGGATCACATCATCCACCCAGCCCTTGTAATATCCCGCAACGATTCCCAGAATGATTCCAATAGGAATATAAATGAGACTCGTGAGCGTCCCGATCAGCATAGCCGTGCTGCAACCCTTCATGGTTTGCTTCAGGACATCTTTTCCAAGCTGGTCGGTGCCAAACAGGTGCCTGCCTTTCAGCGGCTCGGCACCATTCAAGGAATAGGTCGTGTGAGCCAGCGGAGCACTGAAGTTTTTCTCGACCGCCACATCTCGAAAACAGACATCGAGGAGACTGACGAAACGACCGGACGGATCTTTCACCGGCAGCCTGACCAGGTCGGAAATTCCCACCACAAAATAAATCGAGATCACCACCAGCATCGCAACACCAAGCCAGTCGCCGTAAAAACGCCTCAACGCACGCTGCCAGCGTTCACTGCGGCAAAACCTGAGAATGCTCCAGATGATTGCCGCCACCACGGCAATCACAGCGACATCCTGGATGATCAAAAGAAAAACGTTCATGTCATTTCAGGCGAATCCTTGGATCAGCGATCGCATAACAAATATCCGTGAGAAGCAATCCGAATAGAAATAGCAATGATCCGACATAGACCTCGGCCATGATCACCGTGAAATCCGCCGAGCGGGTTGCGTTAATCATGAGGTTGCCCAACCCCGGAATGCCGAAGAAATCCTCGATGATGAGGCTGCCCATGATCAACAGCGGCAGTGACGCGACCACGAGCGTGATCAACGAGATCATCCCGTTTTTAAATACATGCACCAGAAGCACGCGCCGCGCAGAAAGCCCCTTTGCATAGGCGGTGCGGACATAATCGCTTCTTGCCTCCTCCAAAAAGATCGCGCGATACATCCGGATGTCCGAACCGATGCCAGCAAAGGCCATGATGCAGATTGGAAGTGCGAGAAATCGAGCCATTGAAAATCCGCCGGGGATGAAGCCGAATGCCGGAAAATAGCTCCATTGCGTTGCAAACAGCCACTGCCCGAAAATCACGTACACCATGGGCGGTATGCTCATTGACACCACGCAAAGGATCGTGCCGGTGACATCGAGCAGCGACTCGCGGACAAACACCAAAAACAAAGCGGCCAATATGGCCATCGTGATTCCCAGAAAGAATGCGGGAACGGTGATGCACAAGGAAGGAATCGCGCCGCGCTTGAACATATCGATGATCGGCTCATTGGTCTTGAGCGATTTGCCGAGATCGAAGAGAGCCAGTGATTTAATGTGATGGCATAACTGGGAATCGAAAAGGCTCCGCCCGGCTTGCGTATTGATGAACATCGGCTTGTCGTAGCCCCGGTTGTGCAACCAGTTCTGGATTGCTTCCGGCTTCGCCTTCGGCCCCAGCATCTGCAAAGCCACCGAGTGGGGGGGATGAACCACATAAAAAAGGACAAATGTGATCACGATCACGCCGAAAAGAATCGGCACAGAGTAAAGAATGCGGCGGATGATGTAGCTAAACATTGCGCTTCAGGCTCCAGATAATGCCATAAACCGCACAGGCCGCGATCAAAAATGCGGCGGTAACCAGCGGCCAGAGAGCAGGCTTGTTCAACTGATGCTGCTGTTCATTCCGCATGGCCACATCAACAGTGGCGTACTTTACCGCATTATAAGCAGCCAGCGGATTTGACGGTATGTGCTGCGCCCAGGGTTGCGACAAGCTGAAGGATACCGCATGCGCAGTCAGCACAAAGGGACAGTCTTCATTCAATATGGCCGTGAGCTTGTGAACCAGCTCCAGCCGCTCTGGAGAATCGTCCATGGAAGACATCTTTTCAAAAATACGGTCGAACCCGGGATTTGAGTAGTGGGTGTTATTGCTCCCCTCCGGCGGGATATTTTTGCTGTAAAACAAAAAGAAAAAGTTTTCGGGGTCGGGATAATCGGCCTCCCATCCAAAGGTGACGAGCTGGAATTGCCCGTTGATGATTTTCTCCTGAAGATGGTCCCAAAGGTTCTCCGAAACTTTTACTTGAATGCCGAGCTGCTCGATCTGGCTTTTATCAAACTCCGCAGCCTGCCTCGCGGTCGCGCTCTCAGCCGTCACGTCGAGCGTTAACTGCAATTGCGCTCCCGTCTTCGCATCGCGCCCGTCGGGATAACCGGCCCCGGCCATCAATTTTTTCGCGAGCGCGAGGTTGTGCTGCTTGTAGGGATTCTTAAGGTCGGGCTGGTAGCCGAACACGCCGGGCGGAAGCAGTTCCTGTGCATTAAGCTCGATGCCATTGGCGAAAACTTCGTTCGCGAAATCCTCGTCGTAGGCGCTCGAAATCGCCTGCCGAAGCTTCTTGTTCTTCCCGAAAACCGGATCGTCCATGTTGAAAATAAGATACCCGGTATCCGGCACCGGATCCTTGTGCAACACGATGCCGCGTTTTTTGTAGTCGAGAGTCAATTCACGCCCCGTATCCAGCACCGTGTTAAACACATCCTTGCTGATGCCCGACCCGTCGAGATACCCCTGCCGAAAAAGAACCCAGGAAGGGATCGTCTCGCGGATGATGCTCATCTGGATTTCATCAATGAACGGAAGCCGGGCCCCCGCGAGCGGCTTGAAACGCGCATCGTCCGCGGCAGCCCAACCCCCGTCGGGGAATTTGGTGGCGTTATAACGCCGAAATCGCTCAAGCCGTATGAGGCTGTTTTGCTTCCAATCCGCCAGATAGTAGGGCCCGGTGCCAACGGGATGAAATTTGAACTGTTTGCGAATTTTCCCATCGTGCGGAATACCGTCATAATAATCTACCGCTTCATGTGGAACCGGAGCGGTGAAAGCCATGGCGAGCCAGTATTTGATCTGCGGGTAGGCCTTTGTGAGGGTGAGGCGCACCGTGTATTTATCCAGCACTTCCACGCCTGCAAGCGGCTTCTCATAAGCAAAAAAGCCGTTCTTTTTAGCGTCGGCATAAGCTTCGTGCAGCCCGACCACATATTCTTCCAGCGTGGAGAATACCGGGCACTCCACCTTGGGGTCGGCTATGCGCTTGAATGCATAGGCTACGTCGTCGGCCACCACTTCGCGCCCGATGCCGTGGGTTGCTTCAAAACAGGGATCGTCGTGAAAGTACAACCCCTTTTTCAGGTGAATGAGGTAACTCTCCTGGCCTCCCGGCAATTGCTTGCGCTCCGGCATGCTCTCGGCAAGACACGGGATGAGATCGTAGGAATCGGTCTTGAATGGTTTGTAATCCAGCAGCGTTTCGTAGAGGAGCGAAATTACCACATGCCCCAGCGTATCGTAGCTGAATTGTGGATCGAGCGAGCGAGGATCCTCAGGCAGCGCCGAATAGCGGACCTGCCATGGGGTGCCATCCTCTTTTTTTTGCTGCAAAGCTGCGGGATGCGGATCGTTGTCACACGAGGCAAGGAACAGGAGCGCCGGCAGCAGAAGAAAGACCCCGCAAAAAAAACGCATCATGCGCGGAAGACAATGCTTCACCCTTCCGCCTTCTTTGACGATCATTCCCTAGTTCTATACGCCCTGATCTTGTCGCGCAACTCCGCAGCGCGCTCATACGCCTCATTGGAAATGGCTTTTTCCATTTCACGTTGCATGATCTCCAGTTTGGTGAGTGGCCGCTTCGCCTTCACTTCCTCCAGCCATTCATCCAGAAACGTAATCTCCGGGCTCTTAGCCGCCATCTCGGGATTGCCGGTTTCCTGGTAAAACGCGAGGATCTTCTCCTTGCCCTGCTCGATGTGCCGCATGGCGCCGGCATAATCATCGCGGTCCAGCTCGATCGAAGCCTTGGCGCGCGTATTCATCATGAGGATATACGGGCGGAATTGCTCCAGCGACCAGGCCAGTTCCTCGTGGTCGGTGTGCTTGGTGACGAACGTGCAAAGGTCGAGGTTCCGCTGAGTGTCGCGGATGACACCCTGATAATCCTTCAACTGAAAGAAACTGATGTAGCGGTGGTAATACTGGATGCCCTCCTGCTGGAGTTCTCCGCATTCATCCGGCGTGAGCATGGAGGATTCGTTGCTTTGCTCCTTTTTCTTTGCGAGCTGCTGGTGGTACGCAAGCAATGACTCAAACCCATGCGGCTTTACCCCGTCCGGACGACCCAACACATCCATCTGGATCAAGCCCAGATCGATCCGTAGCTGAAGCTTCTCCCTGCCATCGTTGCCAAGGATTTTCCGCACCTTGATTTGCCCCGGTTCATGAGGCCAATCGCCCAGTATGTTGTCCAGATCGAGGTTCATGGTTGAATTAATATCGAAAGATGTAATGCCTTTGTCAATGCATGGCATGTATAAAAAGCAGAAATCATACCCGTGGGCATGATCCCGCACTGGGCATTTGAAAAAACAATGATACTGCTCGAGCTACGCCGCCGCTGTCTCCAGTTCCATCGTTCCCTTGAACTTCGGCGGCTCCGCATCCTCGATGCCGAAATTCCGCGTATAGAGTTCCGCAATATGCGCCATTTCGTCAGCAGTGAGCGCGGCGGTATCCGGCGCTTTTGCGAACTCGATGAGTTGCGCCTCCTCGTAAATATTCGGCAGCGTGGTGGCGATGAGCGGATCGGCGAGCAGCCATTGCATGGCCGCCTGACCCAGGGTGCGGTCCGCATTTTCGAGAAACCGCAATTGCTCCACCTTCTTAACACCATTGACCAGCCAGCTTTTCGGGCGATGCCTGCGGTGGTCCGCTTCTGGAAACACCGTATCCTCCGTGTAATGCCCCTCGAGCATCCCCGAGGAATGCGTCACGCGGATCATGAACATCGTGTCTTTATTCGCATCGATCGCCGCCTGCTGCAATGCCTTGCCGGGATGCTGCTCCAGCATGTTATAAATATGTTGTACGCTCGCGATGTTGCGTTCCTTGATGCAGTTCACCCCTTCATAAAGCCAGCCTACCGCCGGCCCGAGAGCGATGCCGTAGTGGCGGATCTTCCCCTCGCCCTTGAGTTGTTCCATCGCGTCCCAGATTTTGTCGTCATACACCTGTTCCATGCGGATATTGTGGAGTTGCACGAGGTCGAGGCGGTCGGTCTTCAGCCGCTTGAGCGCCGCATCCGTCGCCCGCACCAGCGCGGCGGGGGAAAAATCATGCGGGATCTCCCGCTGCCCGCGTCCACGCGTCTCGCCGTGGTTCACAAAATCATAGCCGATCTTCGTCGCGATCACGATCTCGTCACGATTGTTTGGGAAAGCCTTTGCGATCAATTCCTCGCTCAGCCCGTTGCCATAGGTGTCGGCTGCGTCGAACAGCGTGATTCCCAGGTCAAACGCCTTGCGCATGAGCGCCAATGACTCACCCTCGGTAAACTGCCCCCACCATCCCGTGGATACCGTCCACATGCCAAAGCCCACTTCGCTTACGGTCAAATCGGTGTTTTTATAAGTGCGGAATTTCATCGTTCCGCAAATCTAACTATGGTCACAGGCCCCCTGCAAGCAGGAGTTGCACACCGCCTCTGTGCAAAGAGGGGGAATAAAATTCCCGAATCAAGGCTGCGCGGCCTGCGTTTCCGGTTTTTCACCGGTCTCAAGGGCAAGACGGTAGCCAAGAAAAGTTCCCAGCCCGATCATGACCAGTGTGACGGGGCTGAGTGCAGAGACATGCGCGATGAAATATCCAAAGCCCGGATCTGCGATAAACGGCGCGAATCTCCATTGGGTAACGAGACTCAGCGCCAGCGCAGCCGCGCAGCAGATCACCGCCAGCGGAATCGACCTGCCGCGAGCGCAAAGTCCCGCCCCGAATCCCAGTAAGCCACCCGGCAGCACCATCGCATAAAACCCGTGCCGCGTAACCCAGAAGAAGGCAAAATAGCCGACCGCCCCGCCGATGGCTGCGCCCACGAGGCCCATGCCGATGATTTTTGTTTGGTTATTTTCACTCATGTCAGGGGGACCTGGGGTAAATCGCGGACAGAAGGCTTCAAGGGGGGCATTAAGTCTGGACTGAATACTTCAGACTTTCACGAAATCTGCAAGCCTGAAGCCGCGTGTTCTTTTTGGCGTCCCGTAAAAATTCTGTTCCGCCAGCGTTTTCTTTTCTTGCCACAAAAATCGTGTCCGCTAACTTCCTGCTTTCCCCCCGGCAAACAAGGAAAAACAACAAGGTAAAGGTAAACAGGGAGAGAGTTATGCAACCATTATATACATATAACGTCATACCGAAATTGCCGGAGACGCTGGAGCCGCTGCGAGATATCGTTTACAACCTCTGGTGGACCTGGGAACCCTCGGCAAGAAAACTTTTCCGTGAGCTCGATCCCGAGTTGTGGAACCGCACCAACCACAACCCCTTGCGCATGCTCCAGCTCTCAAAGCAGGCGCGGCTCCTCGCGGTCGCCGAGGATGATAATTTCCTGCACAGGCTCAAGGAGGTCCACCAGGAATTCAAGGCCTACCTGGCGCGCCCGGACACCTACGGCAAGCTCCGCATGGAGAGCCCGCTCAAGAAACCGATCGCTTATTTCTCGGCGGAGTTCGGCTTCCATGAGTCCGTGCCGAATTATTCCGGCGGCCTCGGCATTCTCTCCGGCGACCATTGCAAATCCGCCAGCGATCTCGGCCTGAATTTCTGCGCCTTCACCCTTCTCTACCGCCACGGCTATTTCCGTCAGCGCATCAGCAAGGATGGCTGGCAGGAAAGCGAGCAACTGAACCAGGATTTCCATCACCTCCCGATCACCGATGTGAAGGACAGCAAGACCGACGGCTCTCTCATGGTCGGCGTGGATATCCTCGGGCGCACCGTGTTTGCAAAAGTGTGGCAGCTCGCCATCGGCCGCATCAATCTTTACATGCTCGACACCGATGTCCCGCAAAACAGCCCGGAGGATCGCAGGATCACCGAGCAACTCTACGGCGGCGACCACGAGATGCGCATCAAGCAGGAGATCGTCCTCGGCATAGGCGGCGTCCACGCGCTCCACGCCATGGGCATCGAGCCCTCTGTTTATCACATGAACGAAGGCCACTCCGCCTTCCTCTCGCTGGAACTCATCCGGCGCGGCGTCCAGGAAAAGAAACTCGATTTCTACGCCGCCCTGCAGGTCGTCGCAGCGGGCAATATCTTCACCACCCACACGCCGGTGCCGGCCGGGAACGACGCCTTCCCGCTCGATCTCATGCGCCGTTACTTCGGCAGTTTCCCGTCCAAGCTCGGCGTCAGTTTTGAAAAACTCGTGAGCTTCGGCCAGAGCCGCTTGAATCCGCAGGATCCGTTCAGCATGACGATTCTCGCCCTCCGCACCAGCCGTCATGCAAATGGCGTGAGCGCCCTGCACGGCGCCGTAAGCCGCGGCCTCTGGAAAGAAGTATGGGAGGACGTCCCCGAGGACGAAGTCCCGATCACCAGCATCACGAACGGCATCCATACCAAGACATGGACGGCTCCCGAGTTCGCTGAAATCTACGACAAATATCTTCCCGGCTGGGAGGAGAATCTCATGAATCCCGATTTCTGGCGCGGGGTGATCGATATTCCGGACGCCGTGCTGTGGGAAACCCACCAGACCTTGAAACGGCGCCTCGTGGATTTCATCAGGAACCGCGTGCGCGCCCGTCGCGAGCGCCACGGGGAATCGCCCGAGTACCTCCGCAAGGTCGGCACCCTTCTCGATCCCGAGATCCTCACCATCGGCTTTGCCCGCCGCTTCGCCACCTACAAGCGCGCGACCCTGCTCTTCACCGATCCCGAGCGGCTTCACAAGCTCATCAGCAACGCAGAGCGCCCCGTGCAGTTCATCTTCGCAGGCAAGGCGCATCCGAAGGACGAGCCGGGCAAGAAATTCATCCAGGAAGTTTACAAATACAGCCGCATGCCGGAGTTCGAGGGACGCATTGTATTCGTCGAGGATTACGACCATTACGTCGGCCGCAGGCTCTACCAGGGTGTCGATCTCTGGCTCAACAACCCGCGCCGTCCGCTCGAGGCGAGCGGCACCAGCGGCATGAAACTCCCGCCAAATGGCGGCCTCAATCTCAGCGTGCTCGATGGATGGTGGGTCGAAGCCTCCAGCGGCAGGAACGGCTGGAACATCGGTGCGGAGATTCCGACCGACACGAAGATGCTCGATCCGGAATATGAAAACCAGGTCGATACCGCCAGCCTCCTCCATACCCTGGAAACGCAGGTCGTCCCGCTCTTCTACGCAAAGCCCGACGGCAAGCTTCCGATCGCATGGCTGCAATTGATGCGCGATTCCATCCGCACCATCGTCCCGGTGTTCAACACCCACCGCATGGTGAAGGAATACGCCGAGCGCCTTTACGAGCCGGCCGCGCGCGCCCACGTCGAGCTCGCCGCGAACAATTCCGCCAAGGCCACCGCGCTCAGCACATGGAAGGACAAAATGCGCGCCGACTGGTCCGCGGTCCGCATCAGCGATGTGCAGGTCACAAATGCCGATCTCGGCAAAATCCTTGTGGGCGACTCGTTGGAAATCTCCGTCAAGGTGCATCTCGGCACCATTGATCCGAAATTCGTGCAGGTGCAGGCCTATGTCGGTGAGAGCAAGGACAACACACTCGTCAAGCCCGTGAGCCGGGAATTGGCGAATGCCGGGAAACTCGAAAGCGCGGGCGATTACCTTTACAAGGGCATCATCTCCGCGCCCGAGAGCGGCACCTACGGATTTAACGTCCGGGTGATTCCCACGCATCCGAATCTCACGCAAGCACACGAGTTGCGGCTCATCACCTGGGCGAAGTAGGCTGGAGCGGAACCGGCACATGGGAAGTATGAAAAGCACGGGAACCCCATTTCTTGCTTTCTGCTTCCGTCTGCCTGAATCTTGAAGCCCCATGCTCTCCTGCTCCACCTGTTGGAACTCCGACCGCCATACTAATGGCCGGGCCATGATCGAGGAAATCCTCGATCTCGGCTTCGACCACGTGGAACTGGGACACGGCATCCGCCTTTCCCTGATGGAAGGCATCCAGCAGATTTACGCCGAGGGCAAGGTGAAGTTCAGCAGCCTGCATAACTTCTGCCCCCTGCCCATCGAGATTACCCGCTCCTCGCCGGATTGCTACCAGTTCTCCTCCCACCGCGAAGCCGAGCGCGAGCGCGCCGTGAAGCTCAGCTTCCAGACCATCGACTTCGCCGATAGGCTCGGGGCCGGGTATGTCGTGCTGCACCTCGGGCGCGTCCCGATGCAGAATATCACGAAGCAGCTCACCGATCTCACGGAAAGCGGCCATTATCTCAGCCGGGAATTTGTGAGTGCGAAGCTCAAGGCGATCAAAACGCGTGAGGAGCGCGCACCGCACTACTTGGGCCGTGTGAAGGAGTGTCTCGACAAGATCGTGGAGTACGCCACTTCCAGGAACATCCATCTCGGCGTCGAGAGCCGCCATTCCTACGACGAGATACCCAGCGAGCGCGAGCTCCCCGATCTCCTCGCGGAAATCAACTCCCCCTATGTCGGCTACTGGCACGATTTCGGCCACATCCAGATCAAGGAAAACCTCACCTTCCTCGACCATTTCGAATGGCTCTCAAAAATCCGTGGACGCCTCCTCGGCTGCCATCTGCACGATGCCGTCTGGCCCGACCACGACCACCGTCCCCCCTTCACCGGCGACGTGAAGTATGAAAAACTGATTCCCTTGCTGCCGAAAAATTGTTTGTTTGTCTGGGAAATGAGCCCGCGTAGAAAACCCGATGAAATCAAGGAATCGCTGAAAAAGTGGAAGGACCGCTTCGGCTCAGGCAATTAAAAAGTCCCTTCCCGCGTCACGATGCCTCTTGTAATCTCCTGACCCCACCCCCATTCTCACCCCTCTTCTTTTGTCATTTCCCTTCCTTCCCGCATGAAAAAAACCGTAGTTACCATTTTTCAAGTCGTTGTAACGCTGGCCATCCTGGTCTGGCTTTTTCACGATCCAAAGAAACGCGCGGAAATGTTCGATGCCGTCAGCCGTGCCAATCACCTTTGGATACTGGCGGGCATCGCGGCCTATGGCGTTGTCGAAATTCTAGGCGCCTTCCGCTGGCTGGTTCTTCTTCGTGTGCAGGGGATTGATATCAAATGGTACCGGCTGGGCGCGCTGCTCATGATCGGGATTTTCTTCAACCAGTTCATGCCCGGGGGAACCGGCGGCGATTTCGTAAAAATCTATTACCTGCTCAAGGAGACTCCCGACAAGAAAGCCGAGGCCGTGCTTGCCGTGCTCATGGACCGTCTTGTCGGTCTCATCGGGCTGATTTTCGTCTCCGGCGTGGTGATTATCTGGAACTGGAGCTGGCTCACCCGGGGCCAGTCGATTCCTCATTTTGAATTCGCATGGCTTTTCTCATTCTCAAAGATGAAATATTGGCTCGGCTTGATTCCGATCACCACCCAGTTGCTTTACATACTGCTGGCCATTCTCGGCTCAACCATCCTCGGCCTTTTTGTTTCATTTGTGATCACTGGACTGGGCCTGGCCCAAAAGCTGCCTGCAAAGTTTCCAAAGCGCGACATTTTCGTCGATCTCAGCAAGGCCTATAATCTCTATGCCCGTGCGTGGAAATCCTCCCTGCTTGCCATTTGCCTGTCGCTCGGCGTCCACGTTTGCTCCTTCATGGTGTTTTATTCCGCCGCGAGATCGATCCTCATCAAGATTCCTATCCTCGATTTTTTCTCGATCATGCCCATCATCAATACCCTCTCCTCGTTGCCGATCAGCGTGGGCGGCGCAGGGGTGCGCGAGGGATTGTTCCAGGCTTTCTTCAATCCGCTGTGCAACGTACCTGCGGCTGACGCAGTGGTCCTTTCACTGCTTGGCGCAGCCATGGTCCTCTTCTGGGGACTTTGCGGAGGCATCATCAATCTTTTCTATCGCCCCTCTGAACATGCGAAGATCACAGAGATGCAGAAGCAGGTCCACGAGCTCGAGCACAAGATCGCCGAGCAGGATTAATCCCGTCATCCCGAACGCAGTGAGGGATCTCACTAACAATGCCAGCGATATTTCGCCCACCCATCGCCCGGCTAAAGAAAAGGCCTCCAATGCCCCGATCCAAATCTTCACCCCCGGAGGTCGCGGTCAATTTCGCAATGACGTGGGACGGCAAAGTCTCCACCCGTAACTTTACCCCCGCGGATTTCACCTCCAGGCGCGACAAGCACCGCCTCCTGGAAATCCGCGCCACCGGCGACGCCATTCTCGTCGGCAAAAATACCGTCGCCAACGACAACATGAGCATGGGCCTCCCCGACGAAAAGCTCCGCGCCCGGCGTGTACGACGAAAGCAGGCTGCATGGCCCCTCCGCGTCGTCATCAGCAATTCCGGCCACATCGACACCTCCTGGAAAATCTTTCAGCAGGACTTCTCCCCCGTCATCATCTACTCCACCACGCAAATGCCCGCAGCCACGCAATCCGCGCTCGCCGGCAAAGCCCAAGTCCACGTACATCTCCACGACAAACCCGCCGTCGATCTCAAAAAAATGCTCTGCCACCTGCGCGCCCACTACAAAGTGAAGCGCCTCGTCTGCGAAGGCGGCCCCTCACTCTTCCGCGCCCTGCTCACCGCAAACCTCGTGCAGGAAATCAACCTCACCCTCAGCCCCCGCATCTTCGGCGGCAAAAAGGCCCCCACCCTCACCGGCCCCCCACGCGACTTCCTCTCCCGCGCCGTCCCCTGCAAACTCCTCAAAAGCGAAGTCATCGGCAACGAATGCTACCTCCGCTACCGGGTGATGAAACCTTCGCATTGATCAATTTTCCGATGGCAGAGCCATCGCAGCTGCAGAAGCCGTGGGTTGAGCCTTGCGATACCCACGGATACCCTACGACAAATAAGCCCGATCCTGGAGGGATCGCAGCCATCGGACTTCCAAACACCAGCTTCGCCGCCTCCCGATTACCCTCCGTTGCCGGCTGACGAAACCTTCGAGTTAAAGAGAATTTCGCTGCGCCGGGGTAATGCCATACACGGCGAGCATCGCTACTGCCGGGTCGTAGTGATCCGGAGAAATCCATACGGCTGTATAAAGTTTTTTTCGTTAATATGCAACGCAAGCAACGGCCAACCCCTCTTGATATTGACCTGGTCCATCTCCCGGAATTTCTTTTCCGGATGCCCCGGTCTTATCTCGACCCGTCCTTCTTCAGGCGGTTTCCAGAGGATGAATCGCACCCGGTTTTCGGGTGACGTCTCGGAATAAATCGAAACTAGTCCGATGTTCTTGCAAAAATCGACTGTTGCCTGCGCAAGATCCTGTGACATCCAGCGGGTAAAAGTATGCCGCCGGATGCGCTCTGTATCGCCCGGAAGAATTTGAGACGCAATATAGGTGATGGTTGTTTCCATGGAAACGCATTCCCGTTAGGCTGTTTTCAGACTAGGATATCTAACGTCGAACTTTCAACATCCAACGCTGGATAAAAATCCATTCGATGTTGGAAGTTCAATGTTGGACGTTCATCTCTTCCCTACACCTCCACCCGATGCCCCTCGGCATCGTATTCATAAGTCTTCCCATCCTCTTCCCCGGCAATCTTCTTGTGTGACCCGTCACAATAAGGCTGGTTTTTGGACAACCCGCACATGCAAATCCAGACGGATTTTTCCTGCGGTTTCACTTCAAGCGGTTGATTAGCGGACTTGATAACTTTTCTCATAATGCCTTTCATTCTAATCCCCATTCGCGCAGGAATCACTCTTTTAAAACAGAATCATCGCTGCAGTAACGGTAGCCGCGTCGCGCGGGGAGATCTGCAAACGGGACCGGGAAATGGGTTTGACGAAGTTATCAACTCCCCCGGGGCTTCCAGACTAATTTGGGTACCAGAGTTCCTTGGCGCGACCAGAGTCGGCGGCGGAACCGTCCTGATCTCCATTGGCTTTTCTGGCAGAGGCCCGGCCCTGGTAGGCATCGGGGGATTTCGGATTGATTTCGATGGCGCGGCTGTAGTCGGCAATGGCTCCGTCAAGATCGCCATGGTTCTCCTTGGCAAAACCGCGGCTGAAGTAGGCACGGTTGTCGTTCGGATCGAGTTCGATGGCGCGAGTCAAGTCGGCGGTGCCTCCTTCAAAACCGCCCTTGTCCCGTCTGCCACCCTGGATCCATCGGGTGATTTTGAGGACACCACGAGAGCGGTAGACGTCGGCGTTCTTAGGATCAAGTTCGATGACATGGTTGTATCGGGCCATGGCTTCGTCATTCGTAGCGAGGTTGAGTTCCCTGGCGCGGGCATAGTCGGCGGCGGAACCGGCCTCGTCGCCCTTGAATTTTTTGGCAACGGCCCGGTCGTTGTAGCCACTGAAGGATTTCGGATCGAGTTCGATGGCACGGGTGTAGTCGGCGATGGCTCCGTCTAAATCGTGATGGTTCATTTTGAGAATGCCGCGGTTGAGGTAGGCATTGAAGCATTTCGGATCGAGTTCGATCGCGCGGGCGTAGTCGGCCATGGCACCGTCAAAATCACCCTGGTCACGTCCGCCGCGGCCCTCAGTCCACCTTTCGCTTTTAAGATTACCTTGTTTGCTGAGTTCACGAGCAGCCTCGGTTTCAGCCCCTGGCGATGACTTCGCCACATCGCCCTGCTGCTGTGGCGCGACTGAACCGGAGGAAATGGCGGCCAGGGCAGGGTGCGGCGGATGAACAGTGTCTTCATTCCCGGAGAGAGGCGCGAGATTGACAGCGTCAGGGGTGATTTTAACTTTCATGCCCGAGAGGTTGGCGACATAGCGGAGCACTTCGGAAAGGGAAGTGTTCGCCAACGAAAGCGTAATCCTTGCGTCATCAGGGGTAACAGGAGTTCCATGGCCGGCTGAAGCAGCTTCCAGCTTCAAGTGGATCGCGACCCCCCTCTTGGAGGGATCGGCCTCGGTGATATCAAGCTCACGGCTCTTTTGTTCCAGTAAAGACACGATTTCACTCAGGCTTGCGTCCTGAAAATCAACCTTGGGCAGGATGATGCGATCGAGCTTTTTCTGGATGGATTCGTTATCGCGGGCAGCGGCGGTTTCCGCGCCAGTGGTTGCAACCGGCACAGCCGTATTCCCGGAGAGAGGCGCGAGTTCGACAGCGTCAGGGGTGATTTGAATTTTCATGCCCGCGAGTTCGGCGACATAATGGAGCGCTTTGGAAAGAGAAGTATTTGTCAACGCAAGTGTAATCCTTGCGTCGCTGGACACATCAACAGGCAACGCAGGAGCGGCAGCAGTTCCATGCCCGGCTGGAGCAGCTTCCAGCCCGAGGTGGATCTTGACGCCGCGCTTGGAAGGATCGGTCTCCGTAGTATCAAGCTCACGGCTCTTTTGCTCCAGAAGACCCACGATTTCGGGCAGTGTTGCATTATTGAAGTCAAGCTTTGGCACGATAATGTGATCGAGCTTTTTCTGGATGTTTTCTTTGCTGCGCGTGGCAGCGGCTTCCTCGTCGGTGGTCGCGGCCGGCACGGTACATTGGATTGTCTGCGATCCCGTTGCGACGGGCGCGGCAGGTTGATTGGTCTGCGCATGCGTGGCTCCCAGCATCCCCAGCAGGATAATGACAACCCCCGCCACCATGCCGCCCGCCGTGCTCGAACGCCGGTAGCGGGCTATTGCTTCGATCCGCGACCGCAACACGCGGCCAGGCTCAAAGATGCCCACGAAGCCAAGGCTCAACCCGCGCGCGGAGTGGGCGGACTGGACCTTCAACAACGCATGGCCATAGTCGCTGCGGCAATCGTCCGGGCCTGAGGCGAGTACCTGGGCATCGCAAGCGGCTTCACGGTCCTGTCTCACACGCCATGCCGCCAGCCAGACCAGCGGGTTGAACCAGTGCAGCGCATTCAGGATGCAGACCAGGGTGTTGACCTGCAAATCGAGCCGCTTGAGATGCATTAATTCATGCTTGAGCACCAGAAGCGCTTCCTTGCCGGTAAAGATGGTCATGAAATCAGCGGGAAGCAGCAGCACCGGTCGCAGCAAGCCCGTCACGGCCGGGCTTTCCACTGCAGAGGAAAGGATCACCTGCGGCGAACGCCGCAGCCGTATTTCGGCGCTTAGCGTGTTGATTGTATCCATGAGCGGGTCACCCGGCATCGTTGCCTTCCGCATGAAGCGGCGCAGCGTTTTTGTGTAGAAAACGAAGCCAGCGGCCAGGGTGAGCGACGCTCCTGCCGCCCAAATGATGCCGGCTGCTTCCTTCCAGTCCAGGGATGCGGCTCTCGTTAAGGGAGAAGTCTTCGTCACGGGCAAAGTGCCGGCATTTGTTGCCGTTTCCATAATCGGAGCCAGCGATAAAACCTGTACGGGAGAAGCATGCATGCGCACGGCCAGCACATTTTCCGCGCTGAAACGGCTCTGAGGCAGCACGGGCAGTGTGAGCACCAGGAGCACCGGCAACCACAGCGCATACCGCCAGCGGGCGGAAATACGGCCGCCCAGGACGGACTGGATGAGCAGGATCGCAATCACCAAAAACGATGCCCGCAGGCTGGCATCGAGGGTCCAGTGGAAAAGCGCCTCTATTATATTCAAGGTATTATTCGTATTCATGGGGGGTATTCAGGAGTTTATTTGGCGGCGGATTGATCGAGGATTTTTTTCAGTTCCTTTACCTCTGCCGGTGTCAGCCTGGCATTGGCGGCAAAATGGATGAGCAGCGGTTTGGGGGCGCCGCGGAACAAGCGCAGGAGTATCAAATCGCCCACCGCCCAGACGCCGGCATGGCGCAGCACTCCGGGAACAAAGGTCTTGGTGCCGCCAGCGTTTTCAGCGGTCTTCAGCGCCCCTTTTTCGACCAGCCGCGTGAGCAGGGTGCGCACAGTGTTCTCCGCCCAATCCATCGCCGGGCGCAGCGTTTTTGTGATTTCAGACGCCGTCTGCGGGGAACGCTCCCAGAGCGCCTCCATGACGGCCCATTCGGACTTGGAAATATCGGGTGTGTGCATTTCGAATGCGAACATCACTACATTTGTAGTGTAACGTCAACTACAAATGTAGTGATTAGCGAAAACACTTTATATATTTATTTTATAGGGAAATGCCTGCATCCTCCAACCGATATGGAATATACCGTATGATCCTTCGCCATTTTCCGACTCCGTGGCTGTTTTTCGTATCACTCTCGGTATTGTGCGCTCAGACTCCAATCGCGACTCCGGCGCCGACGGCCACAGGCACCAACGCAAAACCCGCCGGCACGCCGCCCATCGTCCTCCATCTGCCGCGCCTGATTCCTGTTACGGAGGGCACCGTGGTGCCGCTATGGCCTGCGGGCAAAATGCCTGGCCTTGGCGCGGACGAGCCTGAAAGCCAGACGACCTCCGGCAATCCCAGCCCGGATGGTAACATCATTTTAACCAACGTCAGCAATCCGGTCATGACGGTTTACAAAGCGCCCGGCGTCACCGGCCCGGCTCCGGCCATGATCATTTGTCCCGGCGGCGGCTACGGCATCCTTGCTTACAAGACCGAAGGCACTGAAATCGCCGCCTGGTTGAACTCGCTCGGGATCACCGGCATCGTCCTGAAATATCGCGTGCCAAAAAACCGCGATGGCGCCTTCCAGGACATCGAGCGCGCCATGCGGCTGGCCCGGTCCAACGCGGCGGATTGGGGCATCAACCCCAATCAACTCGGCGTGATCGGCTTTTCCGCCGGCGGAAATCTCGCCGTGCGGCTAAGCACTCATTTTGACACGAATGCGTACGACGCGCTCGACCCGGCCGACAAACTAAGCTGCCGCCCGGACTATGTGGTATTGGTTTACGCCGCCTATCTCAGCAAAGGGTGCAACCTCTCCCCTGATTATCCCGTCACCGCCAACACGCCTCCGACAATCGCCGTCCACGCCGCGGACGATCTGCCACTCATGATCGGCAGCATCGTCTACATAGGCGCCCTCGAAAAAGTCAGTGTCCCGTGCAAACTTCTCATCTATAAAACTGGTGGCCACGGCTACGCATTGCATTCCAACCTCGACGTAAGGGTTTGGCCGGTTCAGGTCGCCGACTGGCTGCGCAAGGATCGCCACCTGCCCCTGCTTGACCCGAAGTAACCACTGTTCGGTAACGTGTTGAACAATCCACGAATATTGCCGGGGTGCTTGCATCACCCCGGACCTTCGCCGATGGTCTTTTTCATTTTTCAAAAAAAGCAAACGATGGACGCTGGGTCTGATACCACTAAAACCGCATCTCTGGAAATCGATTCCACAGGCTCGGAACCGCTGCGCCGCTCCACCGTCCTGCTCATGGCAACCACGGTAGGCGTGGTTGTTGCCAATATTTATTACGTGCAGCCGTTGCTTGCGGCGATCGCGCATACCTTTGGCCTCACCGTTACCCGCGCGGGCGCAATCGCCATGCTGAGCCAGGCGGGCACGGCGGTGGGCATGTTCATTTTTGTGCCGCTGGGCGACAAATTCGAACGCCGCTCGCTGATCACGGTGCTCATGCTCGGCACCTTCGTATCGCTCGTTCTTTTCGCCACCGCGCAAAACGTGATATGGCTCTCAATCTCCGCCTTTGCCGTGGGCGCATGTGCGGCAAATGTGCATGTCGTGGTCCCCTTCGCCGCGCATCTCGCCTCGCCGCAGCAACGCGGGCGCGTGGTGGGCACCATGGTTGGCGGCATTCTTTTCGGGGTGCTCCTCGCCCGCACATTCAGCGGAACGCTCGGCGCGCTCTTTGGCTGGCGGGCGGTTTACGGCATCGCCGCGGCCGCAATGCTCATCCTTGCCGCGGTGGTGAACGCCAGGCTCCCGCTCAGCCCGCCCGGGGTCGATATTTCGTGGATCACATTGATGAAATCCACACTGGATCTCGTGCGCCGCCATGCCACCCTGCGCGAGTCCGCCCTGCTCGGCGCGATGTTCTTTGCTTCATTCAGCGCCTTTTGGACGACACTGATTTTTTTCCTCGAATCCCCCGTTTACCACTATGGCAGTGCCGTTGCGGGCCTATTCGGTCTCGTCGGCGCGGTCGGGGCCGCAGGCGCCCCCACATTCGGGCACCTCGCCGGCAAGCATGGAGCGCGGGTCACCATTCGCATCGCGCTCTGGCTCGCCATGCTCTCCTTTATTTTGATGGGATTCATCGGCGGACATTTCACCGGTCTGGTAGTCGGGGTCATCCTCATGGACCTCGGCGTCCAGGTCGGCCACGTCGCAAACCAGACCCGCATTTACAGCATCGATCCAGCGGCGCGCAGCCGGCTGAACATGGTGTACATGTTCTGCTACTTCATCGGCGGCGGTCTCGGCTCATGGCTCGGAGCCCTCTGCTGGCACTGGGCCGGCTGGTGGGGCGTCTGCATGTTCGGATCTGCCGTTTTGTGCGTCGCAATCACCACGGAATGGCTCTTTAGCCGCTCCGCAAACGCTTCCGGGTAACCGCGCCGGTGGCAGGGCTAATCAACCCTTGCCAACCCTTACCAACCGTCAGCTATCCCGCATCTCTGAATCATCCCCCAATCAATCACATACCTTGACGTTCCCTTTTCGCCGACTATTGTCCATCCGCAATGCACACCGGTAATACCATTATCATGCGGGCGCCCAAGGAGCGCATCTTTGAAACCGCCGCAAACCTGGAGCTCTGGCCGAAGATCCTCCCCCACTATCGCTACATCCATTATTACGAAAAAAGCCCCAACCGTAATCTGGTAAAAATGGCCGCCTCCCGGTCCGGCATCCCCATCGCATGGACCTCCGAGCAGATCATCGACCGCGATGCGCTCGAAGTGCGTTTCGTCCATCTCAAGGCATTCACCAAAGGCATGGAAGTCGTATGGACATTTAAGGACACACCCGATGGTGTCCTCGTGGAAATCCTCCACGATCTCAAATTCAGAGTCCCTCCACTGGCCCCGATCGCTGACAAAATAATCGGCGAGTTCTTCATTCAAAATATCGCCAACAAGACTCTGCAACGCATGAAAGAATATCTTGAGCATGAGTCTTAACGAAACCAACGGAGCCAACGGAGCCAACGGAGCCAACGGAAACCACCGCCGGCGGGCCGTGATCACAGGCATTGGCCCCATTAGCTGCATCGGCATCGGACGCGAAGCATTCTGGCGCGGCATCCTCGCCCAGGAAAGCGGCATAACACGTATCACGAGCTTCGACACCTCCGAATTGCATGCGCACAATGGAGGTGAAATCCACGAATGGGATCCCAAGCCTTTTTTCCCCCCTCACCGCCTTAAACGCTTGGACCGCTACGCGCAATTTGCCGTCGCCTCCGCATTGCTGGCCTTGGAGGACGCAGGCTTGCCATGGAGCAAGGAAACGCCACAGATGCGCGCAGGTGTCAGCTTCGGCACTGCCCTGGGCGGCATCTCAAACGCGGAGTCGGAACACATGCGTTTCCTGCATAAGGGTTCCAAAGGCGTCAATCAGACCCTCGCCCTGCAGGTTTTCGGTGGCAGCGCTCATTCGAATATAGCCATCGAATGCGGTTTCCGCGGCGTGGGCACAACCAATTCCAATAGCTGCGCCAGCGGCACCGTCGCCGTGGGGGAAGCAATGCGCTACATCCGCGATGGAATGGCCGATGTGTTTGTAGCCGGCGGCTCAGAGGCTCCCTTGAGTCCGCTCAGTTACGGCGCATTCGACATGATCAAGACAATGAGCCGGCACAATGGCGACCCCAAGACGGCATGCAGGCCGTTCGACATGGAACGTGATGGCTTCGTCATGGGAGAAGGCGGGGCATCCCTCATCGTCGAGGAATACGAACACGCAAAAAGACGCGGCGCTCATATTTACGCTGAGGTTCTCGGCTACAGTCTCAACAACGAGGCTTACCACATGACCTCCCCGCTTCCGAGTGGTGAATCTGTCGCCGCGTGCATGCAGGCGGCGCTCGCTGATGCCCACCTGTCTCCTTCGCAAATCGACTACATCAATGCCCACGCCAGTTCCACAAAACTCAACGACTCCAATGAAAGCGCATGCATCAGGGCGGTCTTCGGCGATCATGCAGGAAAGGTCGCTGTCAGTGGCACGAAATCCTACACCGCCCATCCCCTCGGTGCCACGGGTGCAATTGAAACCGCCATCTGCGCGCTCGCGATTGACCGTGGCTTCATTCCTCCTACTTTAAACTGGAAAACATCCGACCCTGCCTGCGATCTCGACGTTGTTCCCAATGAAGGCCGCAAACAAGAGGTTCGTTTTGCCCTCAATAATTCCTTTGGATTCGGCGGGATCAATTCCTGCCTGGTATTGGGAAAACTCATCCCCGAATAAATTAACCGTCTCGTGACAAACGACCGGCATTTTAGTAATAGGTCTGCCACCGCCCCTTTGTGACAAACACCTTCTACAACAAATTCGACGTCGCCACCCTCGATTTGCGCAGCCAGCGGGAAAATGATTTACGCACTCCCTTTCAGGTGGATCGCGACCGCATTATTTACTCGGCAGCGTTCCGCAGTTTGCAATCCAAGACGCAGGTGTTTCACACGGGTGAATACGACTTCTATCGCACCCGTCTTACGCATTCACTGGAGGTCGCGCAAATCGGTCGCAGCATTTGCAATCATCTTCTGCACCGGGAGCCGCTTCGCCCCGATTTTTTCATAGACCCCGACCTTGTTGAAGCCTGCTGCCTTGCGCACGACATCGGACATCCTCCCTTCGGCCACGCTGGTGAATCAGCATTGAATGAAGTGCTCGCCGACCATGGCGGATTCGAGGGAAATGCACAGACGCTTCGCATCCTCACGCACCTGATATTCGGCACAGACGGGGGGATGAAGCCGACGCGGGCTCTCCTAGATGGTGTCCTTAAATACAAAGAGGTTTTTTCAAATATCAAACTTACCCCTTCCAAGTTCATCTATCCTGAACAGAAGGAAATCCTCGATTTCGTCTTCGGCCACCCGACATGGGAGCGCGACTTCGGGATGCAACTCCACCTCTATCGCAGTATTGAATGCCAGATCATGGATTGGGCGGACGATGTCGCCTACGGTCTCATGGATATTGTGGATGGCGTGAATGCTCATTTCATCTCCTCGGACAATCTGGAAAAATGGCGGAGCGTAAATAATCTCACCCGCCACGAGGATAACATTCTCAGTGAGCTTACCGACGATATCGCAAAGGGAAAACTGGATCGCACCTTCGCAAAGCACGTCGGCGATTGCATCACGGGGACGAGCCTCAGCAAACGCGACAGCCTGCTCAGCCGCCGAAGCAACCGCTATGCGCTGGATCTTGTCATCCAGCCGCCGTTGCGGGCGCGCATTGATTTTTACAAGAAGCTCTCCACCGGTCTTATTTTTCACACACCGCAAATCAAGCAACTCGAATACAAGGGGCGCAACATCCTTACCGGATTGTTCGAATCCATCCTCGAGAATTATTCCCTGGGGAAAAAATCGCTCCAGCTCCTCCCGCAAAATGTTGAGGCTCTGCTGTTGAAAACGCCCGGTGAAACTCACCGGCTGCTGGGCGATTATTTGTCGGGACTTACGGATGCCGCGTGCATCCGGATTTACCGGCGGCTTTTTGATCCGGCTTACGGGTCTTTCACCGACCTTTACTAAGGTTGAGGGGTGGTGATGGTTGGTAACGGTTGAATATCCCCGCTTTTTTGGCGGAATATGTGACGGATTGCGCATGTCGTGGTAGGGTAGACGAATGCCCTTTGAGCTTTCTTCGCAATACAAACCCATGGGCGACCAGGCGCAAGCCATCGCCAAGCTGACGAAATCCGTCGATGCCGGAAACAGGCACCAGACGCTGCTGGGTGTGACGGGCTCGGGGAAGACCTTCACGGTTGCCAACGTCATCCGCAATATCGACCGGCCGACGCTCGTGATTTCCCACAACAAGACGCTCGCCGCCCAGCTCTACAGCGAGTTCAAGCAGTTTTTCCCGGATAACGCGGTGGAATATTTCGTGAGCTATTTCGATTACTACCAGCCCGAGGCTTACATCCCGCGTACGGACACCTACATCGAGAAAGATTCCTCCATCAACGAGGAGATCGAAAGGCTGCGGCTTTCCACCACCAGTTCCCTGCTCTCCCGCCGCGATGTGATCGTGATCGCAAGCGTCTCGTGCATTTACGGCTTGGGATCGCCCGAGGATTACATGAACATGCTGCTCACCCTCAAGGTCAGGCAGCAGATCACGCGCGAGGCGGTGTTGAGCAAAATCGTGGACATGCTCTACGAGCGAAACGACATCGCGTTTCAGCGCGGGCGGTTCCGCGTGCGCGGCGATGTGGTCGAGGTGCATCCCGCAAATTCCGATGAAGAGGCGATCCGGGTGGAGTTCTTCGGCGACGAAATCGACAGGATCGTGCGCTTCGATCCCCTCACCGGCCACACGCACGAGCAGCTTTCCATGATCACGTTTTATCCCGCAAAGCAGTTCGTGACGCCCGCGGACAAGCTGCGGCGCGCCCTCGATACGATCAGGACCGAGTTGAACGAACGCGTCGTCTGGTTTGAGGCGCACGGGCAGTTGCTGGAGGCGCAGCGCATCAAGATGAGGACGGAATACGACCTCGAAATGATGCAGGAAATGGGTTTTTGCAACGGCATCGAAAATTACTCGCGACACCTGAGCGGACGCCCGCCCGGATCTCGCCCATTCACGCTGCTGGACTTTTTTCCAAAGGATTATCTGGTAGTCATCGACGAGTCACACGCCACGATCCCGCAGATCGGGGGCATGTACGAGGGGGACAAATCGCGCAAGTCAGTGCTGGTGAACTACGGCTTCCGCCTGCCAAGCGCGCTCGACAACAGGCCGTTGAACTTCCCGGAGTTCATGGAGATGACCAACCAGATGATCTACGTGAGCGCCACACCAGCCCCGTTTGAGTTCAAAAACAGCATCGTCGGCAACAAAAGCTACGTGGCGCACAAGAGCCTGCTCACCGGCGCCAGCGACCTGGCATTGATTGATGCCCCACTCGTCTCCCGCACGAACGATCCGGTGGAAAAGTTCGATGTGCACACGCCGAAATCGCGCCTCATCGTGGAGCAGATCATCCGGCCCACCGGTCTGCTTGACCCGCAAATCACCATCCGCCCGCTCAAGGCGCAGATTGACGAAACCATCGAGCTTTGCCGCCAGCGCGTGGAGAAAAACGAGCGCGTGCTCATCACCACCCTCACGAAGCGCACCGCCGAGGACCTTTCCGATTACCTGAAGGATGTCGGCTTGAAAGTGCGCTATCTCCACAGCGACATCGACACCATCGAGCGCGTCGAAATCTTGCGCGCGCTGCGTGCGCAGGAATTCGACATCCTCGTCGGCATCAACCTCCTGCGCGAAGGCCTCGATCTGCCGGAAGTCTCGCTCGTCTGCATCCTCGATGCCGACAAGGAGGGCTACCTCCGCTCGCAAACCTCGCTCATCCAGACCGCCGGTCGCGCCGCGCGGCACATCAACGGCGAAGTCTATCTCTTCGCGGACACCGTCACCCGTAGCATGGAGGCATTGCTCTCCATCACGGAATACCGCCGCGGGAAGCAGATGGAATACAACACCAAGCACGGTATCACCCCACGCAGCGTGCAGCGGGCCGTGCAGGAGAGCCTGCACACGATTCTCCGCTCGCGGGATGAATCTTCCGTGGTCCGCGAAGCCACCGGCGACTTCAACCTTTCGGAAGTCCTGGGCGAATTGCAGCAGGAAATGGAAATCGCCTCCTCGAACCTCGAATACGAAAAAGCCGCCCTGCTGCGCGACCAGATCATGGAATTGAAAGCCGGCACCGGCATTTCAAAACTCAAGCCCAAGCCGAAGCCGGTAAAATACGGTTTCAAGAAAGCACGTGGCGCAAAGCATTCGTGACTTTGCCGCCCATTTCCCTTGCATGATGTATCAAAAATGATACGTTACGGCAATGGCAGATGCGCGTCCATTGCCCGTCATTTTCTTTCGAACGGAAGCCGGATCTGAGCCGGCTCGCGCGTGGCTGAAGGGATTACCCGCGGAGGAACGCCTTATTATAGGAGAAGATTTAAAGACGCTGCAATTTCGATGGCCGCTTGGGATGCCGCTTGTGCGCAGCCTGGGAGACGGACTTTGGAAGTTGCGATCAAATTTACCAACACGCATTGCCCGATGCATCTTCTACGTGCCGCAAAGAAGAATAGTCATGCTGCACGGTTTCATCAAAAAAACACAAAAGACACCAACAGAGGACAAGGCACTGGCCTTGAAACGAAAAAATGCCCACGCCCAAAACGAAAAAAAATAAGAACCCTCACGACGGGAGCACGCTCGATGATTTTCTCCATGAGGAAGGAATTTTCGAGAAAGTCGAGGCTGCCGCGCTCAAACGCGCACTTGCCATGAAGGTCGCCGATCTCATGCGAAAGCAGCACGTGCAAAAAACGACAATGGCAAAACAGATGCGTGCGTCGCGAGCCACGCTCGACCGGTTGCTGGACCCGTCCAATACCTCGGTCACGCTGGCAACATTGACACGTGCCGCGAAGGCGCTCGGGCGGAAGATAAAAATCGAGCTGGTGTGAGCCGACGCAAGAAAGCGCGTGGTGCCAAGCATTCGTGATTCCGCCACGGCGGTCGTGGCCTTCGATCAGGGTTCGCGACGCTGGAACGGGTAGATCAATTGTCCCCAAGGCGATTCAGGGACAGGAGCGACAACGCCAAAATTCCCGGGAATTTTTCCAGCTGGCGCATAAAAGGTGGCAAACATCACGTCCCATAGCGCAACAAACCCGGCAAAATTCTTGTCAATGGCCGCGAGTTCCTTGGAATCCGCAGGATTTCGTGCTGGAAGTGCGAAAGTCCTAATAGTCGAACGACCTGCGGCCCATCTTGTCGTTCCTGGAGCCCGATCGCCTGGACTGCTCTTTCCGGATTATCTTATCCCGCCCTATGAAAAAGCGGTTTGCACTTCGGGAAACAAGTATCGCGCCGACTACCGCGAACGTGGCCAGATGAAAAACAACGAATAGCGGCAGCGAAGCCATCTTGATCCGGGAGAAGGCAGATACATTCGAGTAGATGAGAATGCCTATGATTATGTACAACACCGGCACTGCGATAAAGAGTAGAAGCCGCGCCCAATTCGCCCCCCTGAGCATAAAAAAGCCGCAGGTCGCGAAAATGATGATCGGAACAAAAGTCAGCCAGACGGCGTTCATATTAACAGGCAGGTTTTGAGTCATTGGATCCCTCGGAAAAAGAATCGGAAGTAAAAGAAGAAGACCGAATCCCACCCGGATCAGCAGTATGGTGCTGATAAAGGTAACCGATGTCGGGCGCTGACGTGGATACTGCTTCATTCCGGTAAGACGTGTTTACAGGACATTGCCTGAATATAGTATTCGGTCTCATATATTCATTTTCCCCTTTGCTGCCAATCGCTTTTTATGGAATCGGAGGCGGCACCGGCAGAGGCTCATCGCTTTTTTCAATCACACCCAGGAAGCGCTGATACAGGAAGGAGGCAAAAATCGCGATGACAGCCACCACGATGAACGCGCCAATGCGATAAAGCTGATCAAGCTGCGAGAGATCATGCAGGAAAAGCTTGGTCAATGTCGCCACCAGCAGCCCGATGCCCGCGTAGCGCACAGGAGCAAGCCTCCTGGATATGCCGATGACCAGCATCAGCAGCGCGAACAGCGCCCATGCTATGCTGTAGCTCATGTCGCGCGCGAAATTCCCCGAGAACTCAAACGTGAGCGCCTGTGCGCCGGGAGGCATGAAATAATCCGCGATTTCGATGTTCACCAGCAGGAAGCCGAGCAGCGTGCCCATCGCAACCAGCATCGGCGGCGCGTTGGTTTCCAGCACCCGGTTGCAGGGCGGCGCCAGCAGCCATGCGCCTGCGAAGAGACACACCCCCACCACCCCGTAGGCGTAGAGATACCAGTTCAGCACCGGCATCGCGGCGCGTGAGTGATAGCCCAGCACGGCTGGATTCATCGCGAGCCTTGAAAACGACGCCACCAGCAGCCCCACACCGGCCACAGGCAGCCCGCGATGCGGCACGCGATGGAAGAGCCAGCAGAGCGCCGCGCCCTCGAGCGCCCAGCCGATGGTGATCCACTCCCGGTCAAACTGGATCGGGAAAATCAGCGTGATGAAAAACAATGCCGCCCCGCCAAGCCATGCCAGTTGTGAATTGCGCGCAGGACTGTCGCCGAGAGTCCGTTTCAGCACGGCGACCAGGCCAAGCAGCGCGGGGATGCTGAACGCCGCCGGCAGCAATCCCATCATTCCACCCATGCCCGGATATGCGGCAACTACCAGTTGATGGACCAGATAGAAATGCAGCGGCCCCGCCAGCGCCGCGGTCGCCCACGGCACCGTGCTTTTCGCAAATTGCCTGTGGAAAAGAAACGGAAACGCCGTGAACACCAGATAAAAGGCCGCATACCAGGCGAGCGGCAGCGTTGCATGAGCAGTATCGAAATTGTGAAAATGCCACACGTGCTCGAGCGCGACCACCGATGCAAGACCCACCGCAGGCAGCGCTTCGATGGACATGATCTTTGCAATGCCCATCAACAGCACCACCAGCAGCATCGCCAGACCAAACACCGGCGAGGGATTCGCCAGCGGCAGCCGCACCGTGAGCATGATCAGCAGCAGAAACGGGAGCAGCACGGAGAGCGCGGGAATTTGCACGGCGAGGTTTGATTCCCGGGCTTTCAACAGTTTCCCGCTTGCCCATGTCGAGGCCAGCATGAAAAACGCCGCAAAACCCCCGAGCAGGAACAGGGACGTGGGCAGCCCCGTCAGTTCCGCCGGAATCTGGAAAATCCAGGCCCCGAGAGCCACCAGCGTGAGCAGCAGCACCGCGAGCACCGGCAGCAGCGTCGCCGTGACCACCGCGAGGATGACCGCCATCATGTCGATGAGCAGCACCAGCGGCCAGAGGAGGATCGAAAGGTCCGGCAGCTTGAATATGGGCATCAGCACGAGCAGCAGCGAGAGCGCCGGAAATGAATTGCACCACCATGGCAGCTTTGTGCCGCGCAGCCGGTGGGTCACCACCGGCGCGGCGGAGTGAAACAGGGCGAACACAAGGTAAAACGCGAGCGCCGTGTAGAGACAGGCGTTGGACAGGTAGCTGCTTGTCCACGCCGCCAGCAGGCAGAACACCACCAACCCCGCCAGGACCTCCACTGTCGCGAGCGCCCCGTCGAGCAGCACCAGCGCAACCAGCCCGAGATCAACCAGGAACACATAGCCAAAGAGCATCACGGGTTGCTGTCCCAGCGGCTGGAATCCAAGGAAGAAAAACGAAACGAGCAATGCGACTGCGCCCATCGCAAGCGCGGAGCCGGAGAGCGCGTCACTCCCTTTCTTCTTGCGTCCCGCCAGCGCCGCGGCTGCAAGAAACAATGCCTCAATCCCGCCGAACACCGCCATGGCAATGAGCACCTTGTGACCCACGAAATATTTTTCCGCGACGAAAAAGTTCCCGATCCATCCGATCTGCGTCAGCACCGTGCCGATCGCCCCCAGCACCGGCAGCGAATTCCATCGTTTCCGCAATGCCACCGCCAGCAGGCCGATGTCGAGCAGCGCGATGTAGCCGAATAATGCCAGCGGCGCATCCTGCCCGGTAAAAAGCAGCACAGGGGTGAGAAAACCGCCCGCGATGCCGAGTATGCCAACGACCACCGCATCCAGCCTTATCGCAAGCAGGAATGCCGTGGCAGTGATCAGCGTCATCAGGAAAAACGTCGTGCCATGCCCGAAAAACGCGAAGTGATAAAACGAGTGGCTTGCAAACGTCACCGCATAGAGGATCAGGATGCCCGTGGAGCAAAGCGTCTGCGCGGTCACGACGGTTTCCTTGCGCTTCATGATCACGCCGCCCGCGAGCAGCCCGACACCCACCAGGTAGCCGATCGCGACACTCATTTCCGGCGGGATGAGATTATGCTCAAACGAATATTTTACAAAAAAGGCGACGCCGAGAAACAACGCCAGTCCCCCCACCCACGCGAATAGTTTCGCGCCCATGAATTGCTCCCATTCCACCGGCTTTTGGGCGGGAGCCGGTTTTGTTACCGGCACAGGCTCCGGCTTTGCCGTGATCGCGGGAGGCACCACAGGCAGCGGCGGAGGCTCATGCTGTGGCGTGAATACCGGGACAGCCACCTCCACCGGAGGCTGCTGTGCGGCTTTCGCACCCCCGGGCGCAAAGGTGAACTGCTTGATCTGCCGTTCCAGCGTGATGATCCGCTGCGTCAGTTCAATGATCCGGCCCTGGGCATCGCCCGCTTTTACCATGGCGATGATCACAAGGATAACGAGAAGAAGTATGAGGAATGTCATAATTCAGGAAAGTGTCGTGTTCATGCGCAAAATCATGCCACCGTTTGGAGAATTGCTGTAATCGATAAAAAGTGCGGGTTCATCGACAGGATCGATGATGAATATCCACCACTTGAAATTGGTTTACTGATAGCGTCACCGCCCCCGGGCAGATTTCCAGTAACGTTTCCTCGTTTTTGCTTCTGGGTCCGGTGTATGAACGATCCAGAGCAAAACCCCACCATGCCCGACGACCCCAAATGCCCGCAATGCGGCACACCACTCCAGCCGGGCGCGCTCGCAGGCCTGTGCCCCGCCTGTCTCCTGCGGCAGGGCGCGGCGGCGGACACCATCACCGGAAGCGGCCGCGCATTCGTACCGCCGTCGGTTTCCGAACTCTCCGCAAAATTCCCGCAGCTCGAAATCCTCTCTCTCATTGGCAAAGGAGGCATGGGCGCGGTTTACAAAGCCAGGCAGCGCGGGCTCGACCGCATAGTCGCGCTGAAAATCCTCCCGCCCGCCATCGGCGAGGATCCCGCCTTTGCCGGGCGCTTCGCCCGCGAGGCGAAGGCGCTCGCAAAACTGAACCGTCCCGGCATCGTCACCATCCACGACTTCGGCTGCGCGGACGGCCTCTTCTTTTTCCTCATGGAATTCGTGGATGGCGTGAACCTGCGCCAGCTCCTTACGGTCGGGCGCGTGGCACCCCGCGAAGCGCTCGCGATCGTGCCACAGATTTGCGATGCCCTCCAGTTCGCGCACGACCAGGGCATCGTCCACCGCGACATCAAGCCCGAGAACATCCTGCTCGACCGCCTGGGCCGTGTGAAAGTCGCCGATTTCGGGCTGGCGAAGCTGATCGGCAACGAAAACGGAACCGTATTTGAAGAAAACACAGCCGCACATTCACCCGACCTGACAGAGGCTGGAAAAATCATGGGCACCCCCAGCTACATGGCCCCGGAGCAGGCGGAGCATCCCGACGAAGTGGACCATCGCGCCGACATCTACGCGCTCGGCGTGGTGTTTTACCAGATGCTTACCGGCGAGCTCCCTTCCGTGAGACTGCGCGCCCCTTCACGCAAGGTGCAAATCGATGTGCGTATCGATGAGATCGTCATGCGTGCACTGGAGAGATCGCCGGAGCTGCGCTACCAGACAGCCGGGGAGATGGGGACGCAGGTCGAGACGATTGCGGCGACACCGGAAATAAAACACGCGGCGCCGAAGCTTCCCATTCCCCGCTTTTCACCCACGGCAATCAAGGGGGTATGTGCCGCACTCCTCGCTTTTATCATCGGTGTTCTTGGTCCGGTTGTCATCGCCCCCATTATCCCGAATGACGATGACATGAAACTTCTGGCGGTGGGAGGCTGCCAGTTAATCGCCTTTGCGTTTATATGTTGCACAACGTTTCTTGGGTGGGAAGCCGTGTGGCGAATCCGCCGCTCCCCGGGACAACTTTATGGGATGTGGCTGGCGGTATTTGACTGCCTGCTATTTCCGCTGCTCGCCCTGGTGGCATTGCCCCTCGGATTCTATGGGAACCCGAATGGCTCGCGGATCCATTACCCGTTCATGACCCGGCTGGCTCCCTATATCGGGCCTCACGGTGAAATTGTAATTCTCGCCTTCATTGTGACAGTCGGCATCATATGCTTTCTTATCATCCGCGCCGTATGGCAGGCGGTAAAGAAACCGGCTGGAGAAACCCCCGCGCAATCGGATTCCCTCCCACGTTCACACGAATCGCGCGAGTTCACCAAAAACTCCCCCTTGGCCAGTCTCGCTTTCTCTTGCGCTTTTTTGAGCGGTTTGATTCCCACTATTTTCTACTGGTTGAGACCGTGGGCGGCTCCCTGGCTTTCACCGGAAGGGCAGCAATTCATGATCTGGCTCACGCTGGCTGCAGCGCTGCTGGCGATCATCCTGGGACTCCTCACCAAAAAATCCAGCCACGGAAAGGCAGCCATATTCCTGGGCGGCGTCAATCTCACCATCTGGATCCTGTTTTTCATCGCAGGTCTTTTATCGACGCCACGACATGATGCCCCGGCAGCTTCGGGTCGGGGTGCAATATCACAAACCGTCACCTTCGGCCCGGTGATCGAGCGCGTGGTGGAACTCCATGGGAAACCCGGCGGCTACAATCTCGAAACCGGGGACTTCATCCCCTACACCCCCTCTTCGCCCACTGTGCCGGAAAAAGATTGGATGCCGGGAAGCGATACGGACTGGCGGAAGCATTTTCTCGTGGATGTGCTCCCCGACAAAGACTCGGCTACTCCCGGGATTTACTTCTCCGGCGCAAACGCGATCGAGATCCAGAATGAAATCTGGAGCGCCTCTGCGGACACGGTCGCTTCCCACCCCGTGGTGGCGTCCCTGCCGCAAACATACTTCAACTCACTGATCGCACTGTCGTCATCGCGTTATGACTCCCGGACATATCTCGTCCGCTCCCGGCAAGGCAGCACCGGAGTGCTGCAAATCACGGCCTATGACAAGCAACAAAATGTAAGGATTCGCTGGAAGTTGTTGCAGTACCCTGCATCGGATCCCGCGAACCAGGTGGCCATCAATATAAATCCCGACGGCACGTGCTCAATCGGGGACGCGCACTTTGACAAGGCACAACTCTCCTCCACACTTGAGGAAATTGCCAGGAAACAGCATGGCGCTGGCGAGTCGATTTTCATCCTTGTCCGCGCCGGCAAGGACATTCCCTACCAGAATATTGTGGATGTGCTGGACGCCTGCCGGGATGCAGGATTGGGAAAGATCGCATTCGTCACATCGGATGAGCCTCCCGGCGCCCTTGCAGTTTTCTTCGGCCCGGTGGTCGAACGGGAGGTGAAGGAGGCGATTGTTTTCGATTCCGGCAGGCTTGCGTCGATGCCCGACTCGGTAGAATCCAAATCAAATGATATTGCGCAAAATGTCCTCGATGCAATCGCCTGGATGGAGAGCGAAGGTTTGGACGCTGTGCTCGAATCCACGGAAAAATTCTTGGGGCTGGATATGAAAACCGCAGTCCTGAAAAATGACTCTTGGGAAAATATGGCCGCCGGCGAACTGTCGCGCACATTGGATGCGCTCAAATCCTCCGGCAACAAGGCATTCCAGCCGCTGAATCCCGATGGGAAAAATCCTGCGACGTATGCCTTCCAGACACGCGAAGGAGGCAGAGGCATGCTTCAAACACTGGGCTTCACCGACGGCGGCGTGAAAATTCGGTACAAGCTGGTGCAAAACGCATCCGCACCGCAGCCCTCGCCGGAACACGCCAAAATCACCATCGAAACATGGCTGGCGGAAACGCCTTCCGATTTCACTCCCACCCCTGAAAATATGAGGCGTGAACGATTGGTAAAAATGGCCGGGGCCAGCTTGCTCAGCGCTCCAATGGTTACGACCAGAAGCGGGCTGACAGCCGAAATATCCATCGCAAATAATCCGGATGGAAAACCTGCCACCGACGAACCGCTTGCACCGCCGGAGCCGGGCGTGACCGTGGCGGTCAATCCCGAGCTGGCAGATGGCGGGGTGCGTTTCACGGCGAAAGCAACCCTTTCCAAGCGCGACGACAATGGACGCACCCATACGGAGCAGGTGAATTTCAACGGTACAACGCAATTTGGAACAGTCTCTGTATTCGATCTCGGTCTTGTAACGGATGGCCGACGGCGTGTTGGGGCGATGCTTTTCAGGCCGGGGAATTTGAACATCGCAGGGCCAAACCCGGTCGCGACTCCGGGATCTGCCTCAAGGACTGAGGCGCAGCCAGCCAAAGAAGTTCCTGATGAGAACCGGCCCGCCAGGGCGAACAGTCCAACTTCAGGTCCAGTGGTCGAAGCTAAGGAGGGGGATCGGTGGCAGGCAGCATTGCCGGGTGGTGCAAAGGTGGAACTGGTGGGTATTTCCGGGAATCCAACGCAAGTCAAGAAGTGGTGGCGTCCTGATGGCACGCTCCTGCCGAACCCTCCGGAGCATTGTCCGCCTCCGGAAAAAACTCCGAAGCTCGATCCGCCCGGTGTTGACTTCATGGTTCTTGTGAGCGGTGTTCCTTTTCCAGGGCAACAAGGCGACTTTGAAATTTTGAGCCGCGTCCAACGCGATACGCCATCGACTGCAGGCCCGGCGCAGCCAGACAAGACCGGCGCGGATTTCAAGTGGGCTTTCCAGTCCTTTGTATGGACCGATAGCATCCTGCCTCCGGTCAAAAGCGCCAGCGGGTTCAAGCAATCCAATGTGTACATCCTTGGCGAAAGTTTTCCTCTATCCCAGGACCATACATCCATCCGGATCGGATTTGCGGATGGCGACTGGGAGACCGTCGCGACAGATGCAATCGATGGCAAAGCAAACGCCTCCGCGTTCCGTGGACTGCGCGGCGGGGGCCTGGACGTCTCATTCGGAGAGCTTTTCGAAGCCGGTTTCCCGCATGATAATGACAAGCCCGGCCAAGCTGTCACCGCCAATATCACCGTAGCCCATAACCTCCCGGTGGACCAGCAGGCACGCGTGATCGCGATTCTGAACGATGGCAGGGAAGCCATTGCAGGCGCATCGCCGCAGCATACGAACGGATCTGTAATGCAGTTAACGACGTCCTTCCGACGGGGGCCCGGAAGCGACGAGAAAGACATGCTATCCATCAAGGACATCAAGGAAATCCGTCTCCAAGCCCGTCCTTTCCAATGGGTGGAATTCACGAATGTTTCGCTTCATCCGCAGGCAACTGCCCCGCAAGCAGCAACGGATGTATCGGCAGTCATACAGTCATGGCTCTCGGAAATCGACGCTGGCAATTACGCCCAAAGCTGGAAAGACTCCGCCGCATTTTTCCAGGCGGGAATTACGGAAGATGCCTGGAAAAAATTAATGGAGAATTTCCGCAAGCCCCTCGGAGCCCTCCTGTCGCGAAGTTTAAAGTCATCGCAGGACTACAAATCGCTGCCCGGCGCGCCGGATGGAAAATACATGGTCGTGCAATACGACACCTCTTTCGCCGCAAAACAAACCGCCGTGGAGACAGTGACTTTCACCTGCGAAAAAGATGGCAAATGGCGCGCCTCGGGCTATTTCATCAAGTAAAACAGGAGGATTATTCCGTGAAACAATACAAGGCGCCCTTCTCCAAATTGCTCATCGTCGTTTCTGCGGCGGCTACCCTGGTATGCCTTGGCATCGCATTCGGCACCCCTTTTCTCCCCTCCCCGAAAAACTGGGGCTGGATTCAATCGAACCTGCACTGGCTTCCGCTTTTGTTGATGGCATGCTGCATCCCTTTCATGGTGCTGGGCTACATAGTCACACCCGATGCGATACTGGTCCGCCGCCCGTTCTGGGTCACGCGTCTGCCCCGTGCCGGCCTGCAATCCGCGACCGCCGACCCGGCTGCCACGCAAGGGAGCATCCGCACCTGCGGCAACGGCGGCTTGTTTTCATTCACAGGGCTTTACTGGAGCAAAAAATTGGGCCCCTACCGTGCATACGTAACCGACCGGCAGCGCACCGTCGTGCTTCGCTACTCCGGACGCACAGTAGTGGTATCGCCGGATGAACCGGAGGACTTTGTCCGCGCACTGGAAACCACGCCTTGACCTCCAAACACCCTTCATCCTCCCCAAGCGGCTCCGGCGACATCTTCGCCACCACGCGCTGGACGGTCGTGCTCTCCGCCGGAAAAGGTGGCACCCCCCTGGCTGACGACGCGCTGGAGGAACTCTGCCGCACTTACTGGTTCCCCCTCTACGCCTACGTGCGCAGGCGCGGCCATGCAAAGGAGGATGCCGAGGATTTGACGCAGGCATTCTTCGCCCGCTTTCTCGAAAAAAATTACCTCCAGGGTCTCAGTGCCGAGCGCGGGAAATTTCGCGCATTCCTCCTCGCCACGTTGAAGCATTACCTCTCAAACGAGTGGGACAAATCACAACGCCAAAAACGGGGAGGCCACGCCCCTCACCTCTCCCTCGACTGGCGGAGCGCTGACACGCAATTCCAGATCGCCGATGCCTCAGCCGCGGCCCCCGACAAGGCATTCGACCGCGAATGGGCCAAGGCCCTGCTCGGCAAAGTCATCGGGCGGCTGAGCGCCGAATGTTCCTCCGAGGGACGCTCCATGCAATTCGAAACATTGAAGCCCTTCCTCACCGCCGGCAAAGGCGCCCTCTCGCACGCCGCTGCTGCAAAAACCCTCGGCATCGACGAAGGCGCGGTCCGCATCGCCGTCCACCGCCTGCGCAAACGCTATCGCACCCTCCTCCGCGATGAAATCGCCCACACCCTCGCCGATCCCGCCCAGGTGGACGAGGAAATGCGCACCCTTTTCGGGGCATTCAGCAGGTAATCCCCTCCCCATTCAATGATTCAAACTCGACTCTTGGAGAGGCCGAGGGGCGAGGGCGGCAATTGAACGTTGGATGTTGGACGTTCGAATCCCTCATTCTTCGACAGTCCGTTACTACAAAACACGAATTCGTAAATTACAGAGGAAATCCGGCTCTTAAAACAATAGCGGCACAAAACTTACAAATAACTAATAATTATTCTTGCTTCTAATCATCGAATTTGCTTAAATTAAAAACAATGAAAGCGTGTTGTCAGCCAAGTCCCTCCCCTCGTCTTTCCTTAGCCTGCCGTGCGCCCTTTGCGGTTACGATATCTCAAAAAACAGTCGCCGCCAGTCCAACCCAGTCCAGAGATCAACAGAGTAAAATCATGCAAAACTGAGTGAAATCATGAAAGAAACAGCATCTCAATCCAACTTCCAATCCAAGTAATCTCTCCAGAGTAATCCAAGCAAGCCGAGCGCAGCGAGACAACCTTGCTCTCAGAAAACCCAATAAAATCCAAGGTAATCCAATCAAATCCAACGTAATTTTTAAAGAAACTGACCACTGGTTACTGATTACTTCCCAAATCCCTCCCACTCTATCCGGGTTTATCCGACCAAATCCGAGTAAAAAAACTACGAAATGATCCCAAAAGCGGCCCTCCTTCTCCTGCTCACGGCCTTCGCAGTCGCCGCCCAGGACGCTCCTGCCCCGGCTGACGACACCCGCGGCTTGGACGGTTTGCAGGAGGTGGAGCTTTCCGCTCTGACGGATTCCAGCATCAGCCCGCTGGGAAAATCCGCGCTCTCCATCGAACCCGAGCTCTGGAAGCACGCTGAGACCCCTAATTTCGTCTATCATTTCTTCCACGGCTTCGTGGCGACGCCGGTCTCCGTGGAAGCGGAATTCTACTACCGCATCATCGCAAAAGGACTAGGCAAGGACACGGCCCAATGGGAGAAAAAATCGCATATCTACATTTTTGAAAAACCGGAGGATTGGACCGGGTTCCAGAAAAAAGCGTCGCTCGATCCGTGGACAGGCGGCATTCACAGCGGCGGCGATCTGTTCATCCAGCGCAACCCGGAGAACAAGTTCAAGGGCCGCACCCTTGGCCATGAAATCACCCACCTCGTGATCTACCGCTTCTTTGGCAATGGCGTGCCGATCTGGCTGAACGAAGGCTACGCCGAGTACGCATCGATCCGGGGTTACGCGAGCTACGAACGCGCCCGCGGTTACAACTCGAAGCCGACCTCGGAGGAGATCTCGCCCGATGATTTCATGCCGCTGGAAAAACTGACGAGCCTCGTGACCTATCCCGACGACGTGAAGGACGTGACGACCTTCTACCGCGAATCGGAAAAACTCGTGCGTTTCCTTTGCAGCGAGAGCGAGGATAAGTTTCTCGTGTTCATCGAAGCCATGTCCCAGGGAAACAAGCTGGAAACCGCGCTCTCAAAATCCTATGGTTCACGGTTCACCAGCGTGGACGCCCTCGAAACTGAATTTAAAAAATATGCGACCCAGGATTACACCGCGAAATAAGACCGCCGCTGCGATGGCAGCCATGATTTTGCTCATAGCGGGTTTCGCCCATGCCCAGACAGGCGCGTCCACTCCGGACTGGCCCTTTGGATCGCCATCGCCCACTCCTGTCGATGCCGACCAGCCTCCCGCTCGCGACATCCCGCTGGTCGAAGTGCCATGGGACCAGCTTTCCAACAAGGAGGTCGGCGAGGATGGCGAAAAGGCGCTGCAAATAAAACCGGAGCGCTGGAAGCATGCGGAGACGGACAATTTCATCGTCCACTACCGCCGTGCGACGGAGGCCCACAAAGTGGTGCGTGAAATCGAGTACGACCTCTGGTTTGTGGCAAAGACGCTCGGCGCAACTCCCGCGCAATACCGCCGAAAGTCCCACGTGTTTGTCTTTGAGGATGAGAACGAGTGGAAGGTATTTCTCCAGCAAACGAGCGCGCCTCAATGGGCGGGAAGCTTCGCTTATCGCGATGAATTGTTCCTCAGCGTCCGCCACATGGAATCTGGCGGCCAGTTCGATTCCCACACGCTGGCCCACGAGACGACGCATGCGGTCGTGGCGCGGCTTTATCCATTCGAACACTGGCCGGTCTGGCTGAATGAAGGGTTTGCGGAATACATGGGCAGCGCAAGCGTGGCGGCGCGCAATCACATCTTCCTCAAAACCGCCGAGCGAAACCTCGGTAACGCAGGAATGCCGCTCAATGAAATGTTTGCGCTCAGGCGTTATCCCCAGGACGAGGACAAGGTCGCGCAGCTTTACCAGACCGGTGAAAAATTCGTGCGCTTTTTAATGACTGAATTGCCCAAGGAACGGTTCCGCCAGTTCGTGACGGCAATTCTCGCCGCGAATACCGTCGGGCAAACAACCGATGCGCCCGGCAGCGCCGACGAAAAATCCGCAGGCAACAGCGTGGAGACCGTATTCATGAGCATATACGGCGACAAATTCAAAACCTTCGACGCCTTCGAAAAGAAATACGAGGCCTTTTCGAAATAGCATCCAATATCATGGCAATCACAAATAAAAAGAAACCGGGCTCGGCGATTCATGCCGTGGTCGGCTCGGATGAATCCGAAGTCAAGCGCGCCGCCCGTGAAATCGCCGATAAACTGACGCCAAAGGAAGCCGGGGAATTTGGCAGTGATATCATCGATGGCCGCGCCGACAATGTGGACCAGGCGGTGACCCGTATCCACCAGACTGTGGAATCAATTTTGACGCTCCCGTTTTTCGGCGGAGACAAATTGGTCTGGCTAAAAAATACGAACTTCCTGGGAGACAATATCATTGGCCGCTCGGCATCCGTGCTGGAGGCCCTTGAAAAACTGAATGCCACGCTTTCAGCGGGACTGCCTGACAATGTGAAATTTCTGCTCAGCGCCACGGAAATCGACAAGCGGCGCAGTTTCTACAAAAGCTTGGTCAAGCTGGCCACGATCGATGTTTTTGACAAACTGGACACCTCGCGGTCCGGATGGGAGCAGGAGGCGATCGCGCTTGCGGAGGAACGCGCCAGGGCGCTTGGGGTGAATTTTACGACCGATGCGGTCGAGCTTTTTGCGATGCTCACCGGGGGTGAAAGCCGGCAAATCGACAACGAACTGGACAAAATTGACCTTTATCTCGGCCCGCAACGCCGCCGCGCGACCGTGGACGATGTCCGGCTGCTGGTGCCGCTCACGAAGGCAGGGGTGATTTTTGAACTGGGCAATGCGCTCGCCCAGCGTGACATCCGCAAGGGACTGGAGTTGGCCGGGCAATTAATGGAGCAAGGAGAGAGCGCCATCGGTATCCTGCTGGTGGCGATCGTCCCCACGACGCGCAACCTACTGATCGCCAAGGACCTCATGCAACGCTACAAGCTGAGCCGGCCACAACAGCCTTTCCATTTTACAGCCACGCTCAACCGTCTGCCAGAAAACGCAACGCAGCACCTCCCAAGAAAAAAGGATGGGACCGTGAACACCTACGCCCTCGGCATCGCAGCCTGCCATGCGCATCGCTTCCATGTAGACGAATTATGCACACTTCTGGATGCCTGCCTGCAAGCGAATATCCGCTTGGTAACGACGCAACTTGAACAACAGATTGTACTTAGCGAGCTGGTCACAAAATTCTCCCTACCCTCCTGATTGCTGCATTATACCACCTAAAGTAATTTTTCTAATTGATATCACCTTAATAAAAAAAATACCCTGCAATTAAGATTATTTATAAAAACACTTGCATCCCGCCGCCAGATAAGTTATTTGTTCTTCAGATTTAGACAATTGTTCTGGGGGGAACAGCAGCCCTTCGCGGCCACTCGGTCGCGGGGGGCTGTACTCTTTTAAGCGAAACGGCCCTCCAAAAACCATCCGACTCCTGTGCATTTACCTGACCTTAGCCATGCCCAATGGCTCCTTGCCATGCTTGCCGCACTTTGCGTCGGCTTTGCAAAAAGCGGGTTTAGCGGCATGGGCATGTTTACGGTGCTGCTCATGGCCGAGGTCATGCCAGCTTACGAATCGACCGGGATTGTCCTCCCTTTGCTCATTTGCGGGGATGTTTTTGCAGTGGCCGCATATCGAAGGCATGCCAGATGGGACCATATTTGGAAAATTCTCCCCCCGGCACTGGCCGGTATCTGCATCGGGTATTTTTTAATGCCGAAAATCCCGAAGGAAACCTTCCGTCCGGTCATCGGATGGATTGTGCTTTTGATGGTGTTGATTCAATATTTCCGCCAGTTTCGTCCCGCTGTTTTTGAAAAGATCCCGCACACCAGATGGTTCTGCTGGTTGATGGGCACATGGAGCGGTGTCACCACGATGATGGCAAATGCCGCAGGCCCGGTCATGGCCCTCTACCTGCTCGCGGTGAATCTGCCAAAATATGAGCTCGTGGGCACAAGCGCCTGGTTTTTTCTGATCATCAATATCACGAAGCTGCCATTCAGCCAGCACCTTGGCCTTATCAACCGCTCCACGCTAATATTCAATCTCGCACTGGTTCCGCTGGTCTTCGCCGGCATTTTCCTCGGACGCATATTGATCAAACATGTGCCGCAAAAGCTTTTTGAACAACTGCTGCTTCTTTCCGCGGGCGCCGTCTCGATCAGGATGATTTTCGAGTGATATTTTGGCTTCGCAACCGCGCATTAAGAAAATAAATTACCCATTATGGTTCTCACTTCCCTTACCAAATATCGCGAGCTCGGACTTCTGTTTCTCCGGGTTGCGCTCGGCGCGGTCTTTTTCTTCGCGCACGGCTGGCCAATCCTTGCCGCCGGTGTTGGAAAATGGCGCGAACTCGGCCATGAGATGCACTATGTGCATATCCATTTCGCCCCGGTATTCTGGGGTTTCATGGCGGCATTTTCCGAAAGCATCGGCGCTGCATTATTTGTGATGGGACTCTTCTTCCGTCCCGCGTGCATTCTGCTCGCCATCACCATGGCGGTGGCATCGGTCATGGAATTAAAAACCGGCACCCTGGCCGGGGCTTCCCATGCAGTGGAACTTTGCATCATATTTTCCTCCCTCATTTTTATCGGTCCCGGAAAATACAGCGTGGACAAAAACTGACATGAGGTTCACGCAATGGAATTTTAGCGCGTGTATTGCGCTATCATTATACTTTCAAGAATTTGAAAGTGGTTGCGGGGGTGGGATTTGAACCCACGACCTTCAGGTTATGAGCCACTTAAATTTCTCTCTGTAAAACCTCAAAATTAGCTTTTACACTGTTCATCAACTACATGCCATATGTGCATCATGTGCCACATGTGCATCGTTTAATCACACATTTGGGCGAATTTTAATCACACGCAAGAAAAAAGTCGGTTCAACGGGGATATCGGGGTGGTCACGGCGATTGACACCGAGAAGCGGACACTCGTCATCCGCTACGATCCCGGAAGGTCCGGGATGATTTCAACGAACTCGACGAGGTGGAGTCGGCTTATGCCGAGATAATTTACAATTCACAGGGATCGGAATTCCCGTGGTGGTGAGCACATGCAACGGCTTTGCGTCAAGCATGGCTCTCATCCGCGCATCATCCAGCAAGTTCTGGAATTCCCAACGGCCGTGGCGCTCGTTCAAGCAGGGCTCGGCGCAAGCGTGGGCGGGCGAGGTGTGGAGCATGGCAAGGCAGCACACCGCAAATCGCTTCCCATCGACGAGAAGGAAAGCATGCACTGGCTCGATGGCTATAATGAGGCGTGTGTACTGGCAGCAGGATTGCCTGGGCGTAGAATCATCATGCTAGCGGATCGCGAGTGCGATATTTATGAGATCTATGTCCGATGGCAGGCGGAGCCGAAGGCGAATTTCATCGTGCGAGTCGCCTGCGGCGACTGCTGCGCGATGTATATGTTTGTCAGGGCAAAGCCGAGGGTTTACCTTTGGACTAACGCGCTGGTTCCCCCGGCACCGACATCCGAAAACGCTCCGTGTCAATGTTGTATTTCTTAATACGGAGGCCGATGATGCGTTCGCTGATCCCGAGCAACTGGGCGGCGCGCGCCATATTGCCGCGCGTGTTTTTCAGTGCATCAACGATCATCTCGTGTTCGAGCGCCGTGAGTGCCGAATCGAGGAAACTGGAGGCCTGCTTGTTGATTTGATCGGATACCTGCAAGGTGGGCGGAAGGTGATGGGCCTGAATGGCGTCGCCCCGGCAAAGCAGCACTGCGCGTTCGATGCAATTCTGTAACTCTCGGACATTTCCGGGCCAGTGGTAGCGCATCATCAAATCAATCGCAGCGGTGGAGATGCGGTGGATTTTTTTCTGGTTGGCCTTGCTGTATTTTTCGACGAAGTGATCCGCCAGTTGCAGCATGTCGGACTTGCGCTCGCGCAACGGGGGCACGTAAATCGGAAAAACATTGAGCCGGTAGTAAAGATCGGAACGGAAGCGGCCCTCTTCAATCAGCTTTTCCAGGTCCCGGCTGGTGGCTGTGATGACCCTCACGTCGCAGCGAAGGGTGGTCTGGCTGCCGACCCGCTCGAATTCGCGTTCCTGAAGGACGCGCAACAACTTGACCTGCGTCGTCGGGGAGAGATCACCGATTTCGTCCAGGAAAAGAGTGCCGCCGTCGGCAACCTCGAAACGCCCCTTGCGCATGGCGATTGCCCCGGTGAAGGCCCCTTTTTCATGGCCGAACAGCTCGCTCTCGATAATCGAATCGGGCAGGGCCGCGCAATTCACCTTCACGAAAGTGCGGAGGCTGCGGGGGCTTCCCTTGTGGAGGGCATGCGCGACGAGTTCCTTGCCCACGCCAGTTTCCCCGCGGATGAGGACGGTGGTGACGCTGGTGGCGACCTGCTCGATGTGGTTGTAAACGCTCTGCATCACGCTCGAACTGCCAATCATGTTCGCAGGCTTGAAATTATCGCGGATATGTTCCTGCAACCGCTCGTTTTCCTTTCGGAGTGCCACAATGCGTTCATGGGCGGACCGGCGCAGGCTCACGGCCTGGGCAATGACGGATGCAATGATGGTGAGCATCCGCAAGTCATGCTCAAAAGTGTCGCCGGGTCTCGTGAGCCGTTCGACACTCAATGTACCCAGCGATACCTGCCCGAGACGAATAGGCACGCACAAGAATGAAGTGACCGTGTCATCCTTTGCCTGCGGGCGTTTCGGCACCACGCGCCCGCGAAAGTGTTCGTTGGTGGCCACATCGCGCACAACGAACGGCTCTCCGCTCTTGATCACCTTTTCGAGCAGCGGCTGCACCACGCGTGAATACAACTCCGCTTTTTCACCGGATACGCCGCAGGTTTCGTCCACGACTATTTCCGATGTCTCGCGGTTGATAATTGTCACGGTCCCACGTTGAAAACCCATGGTGACGGCCATTTTTTTTAAAGCGGGCTGGATGACTTCACGCAGTTCGAGACTCGTCTCGAGGGTCTGGGAGATTTCAAACAGCAAACTCAGATCGCGGATGATGCGGCACGTGCCCGGGTCAAGCGCAGCCTCATCCACCCCTGAAATCGGCGTCTCCAAAAAACCACAATTTGCGCTGCGGCATGTCTCGTTTTTATCATTCATTGTCCAAATGCAGCCATTTGAACAAAGGGGGATGCCGGGCGCACAGAGGCGAGAGGCTTTGTCCACTACCACACGACAAATAGAAGCAGACGTTATGCCGGATTACTTCGGAAACGCGGTTCACGACGAAGAAGCGGGACTATGTCTCTGACAAACATCCCTCTGTAAAATCGAAACTGGGGGTCGTTTGATCGATAATTTACCGATTTTAGTCTTTGGTACCATTTGTTTTTAAACGGGCTGAGCCAGTAAAGGTGGGCATTTATACTCGATAAATTATCCGTG
>Ga0302319_10000727_pt1 | contig 73981 bp, 54 predicted proteins | sample Bog_T0_2_FD_203319 | JGI IMG/M metagenome (GOLD analysis project Ga0302319, IMG submission 203319) | Peat permafrost microbial communities from Stordalen Mire near Abisko, Sweden - Bog_T0_2 | ecosystem: Environmental > Terrestrial > Soil > Wetlands > Peat | place: Sweden: Abisko, Stordalen Mire...
ATTGGTCGCCGTCTGCGGCAAGCTCAGTCGCTCCTGTCCTCGACGGCGACCAATCCGCTTGCTCTCCCCGCGAATGTCTTAATCAGTTTACTCGGTCCACCTGTCCAACCAACGGGGACCACCTCAGCTCGGTGCGAGCGGCTGTGGCAAATCATCTCTTCTAAAAGCTGTCGCCGGCCTTTTACCGCTGGACGAGGGCGAAATCCGGATACTGGGACGGACCGTGCTTCGTCCGGACCTCGCCGCGGGTTTCGTTTTCCAAGAACCCGTTCTTTTGCCGTGGCTCGATGTGGCTGCCAACGTGGATTTCAGCCTGAGCCTGCACCATAGCCCTAGGCTCACCCTCAGCGAAAGGAAGGAACGGGTCGCCAGCGCCCTGGACGACGTCGGGCTTTCCAAAGCCGGCCGTGCCCGGGTTCATCAACTTTCCGGCGGAATGGCCCAACGCGTCGCCTTGGCGCGGGTTCTCGTCCGCAAACCATCGCTGCTTCTACTGGACGAGCCGTTCGGGGCCCTTGACGCCATCACCCGCACGGAGATGCAACGCCTCCTCCTTCAGGTCGTGTCCACACACCGCGCAGCGGCGCTTCTGGTCACCCACGACTTGGACGAGGCCCTGCTCCTCGCCGACCGGATCCTTCTGATGGGTCCCAATCCCGGCCATATCGTCGCCGCGTGGACCATCGATGCGCCGCACCCACGCTTCGAGCGCATGAAAGACCTCGCCCCGCTTCGCTCGGAGCTGCTGGCAGCCCTCTCCCGTACACTGGCCGCCGCGTGAACACTTCCATCCAAGAACCCCTCGATCCATGACAAAGACAATTGATCCCTCACTAAGTCGCCGCCGTTTCATCAAGGTTGCCGCCGGCTCCCTCGCCACGTTCTCCACCTTCAACATTCTGCGGGGCCAGTCGAGCGTACCCCAGGGAGTGAACCTGCCGGTCAAGGTCGGCTATCTGCCGATCACCGACTCCGCCCCACTCCTGATTGCCCACGCCCGCGGTCTCTACAAGGACGAGGGTCTGACAGCCGAACAGCCCGCCCTCTTTCGTTCCTGGGCGCAGATCGTCGAGGCCTTCGTCGCTGGCCAAGTGAACGTGGTCCATCTTCTGAGTCCCATCACGCTCACCCTGCGCTACGGCCGCGGATTTCCCGCGAAGGTCATCGCCTGGAATCACACGAACGGATCTGCGCTCACCATTCGTCCCGATTTCGCGGGACCGCACGATCTCGCGGGCCAAACGGTCGCCGTGCCCTCGTGGTATTCGATTCACAATGTGGTCGTTCAGGAGATCCTGCGCCAGGAGGGCCTCAAATACAGCCTGAAGGCCGACGGTCCGGTCGACGCGGGAACGGTGAAACTCGTGACGCTCCCGCCGAGCGACATGATTTCAGCGATCGCCAACAAAAGCATCGGCGGGTTTATCGTCGCGGAACCGTTCAACGCGGCTGCCGAACTCAAGGGAATCGGCAAGATCGCCCGTTTCACGGGCGATGTCTGGGAGAACCACGCCTGCTGCGTCGTTCTCGTGAGAGAGGACGCCATTTCAGGAAATCGCGAATGGGTCCAGCGGGTGACCAACGCGGTGGTCAAGGCCCAGCAATGGTCCAATGCGAATCGACCCGAGGTGGCACGGATCCTCTCGCGCGAAAGTGGCTTGGGCTACACCCCGCACCCCCAGGCCGTCATCGACCGGGTGGTCACCGAGCACGACACCGAGGCGTACGTCAAATCAGGGGCCATCCGTCATCCCGAATGGCACGACCCGCGCATTGGTTTCCAGCCTTTCCCCTACTCCTCGTACACCGAGGAGCTGGTACGCCGCGTCCAGGGAACTGCAGTGGCCGGCGACCGTGGGTTTCTTGACAAGCTGGATCCTGGCTTTGTGGCCAGAGACTTGGTTGACGACTCCTTCGTTCGCACAGCGCTGCGCGAAGTGGGCGGACCCGGTGCCTTCAACCTCGATCCAGCCCTGACCCGCACGGAACGCATCGTTGTGTAAGAAAGTCGGCGCATGTCCCACGCATCAGATTCCTCTTTCAGTCGCGCGCTGCCCCTAGCCGGGGTTGCCTCGGGAGGCTTGGTCTGGTGGGTCATTGCCGCCGCATTCTGGAAGGGAAATCCGGTTCTTGCGGCTTTCGCGCCTGGACCGTCGCTAGCAGCCCTGGCCCATCTGGTGTCTTCGGGCGAACTCTGGCCGCACCTTTTTGCAAGCCTCAGGCGCATTCTGTGCGGACTGGGCCTGGCCTCCCTCGCAGGGATTCCCATTGGGGTCCTCATCGGAATCTGGAACCCGTTCGAGCGGTTCACCCACGCCCTCTTTCAGTTCCTGCGCATGGTTTCTCCGCTGTCATGGATGCCGCTGGCGGTGATGGCCTTCGGCCTCGGCGACCTGCCTGTCATTTTCCTGGTCTCGATCGCTTCCGTCTGGCCTCTCATTCTAAATACCGCAGCCGGTGTCGCCGCTGTCGACCCGCGCCGTCTCCTCCTGGCGCGCAGTTTTTGCGCGACGCCCGTTGAAATCGTCCTGCGCGTGGTGGTGCCGTCCATCCTGGGCTACGTGCTCTCGGGTTTGCGCCTGTCGGTAGGAGTCGCGTGGATCGTCCTCGTCCCCGCCGAGATGCTCGGTGTGCGCGCAGGTCTCGGATACTATGTCCTAGATGCGCGGGATCGCCTCGACTACTCCGAACTGGTCGCAGTCATCATCGCAATAGGCCTCGTTGGCTACGCGTTTGATTCCGTTCTGAGGGCTGCGCAGCGCCGCTGGGCCGTTCTCGATTAAACTTTTTATGACCCAAATACCCCACGCATTGGAACCCATCGATCGCGACCGGCTGGTTGCGTTGGCCGAAAAGGGCAAAGCCAACCCCGGTGCGGTCAGGACCCTGAAAGTCCGCACCGTGCTGGAAAAAAAATTCAGGCACCTGAACTATGTCCGCGACCTCGCGCCGCATGTGATCGACGAACCGCCGGGCCTGCTCGGCGACGACACGGCGCCCAATCCGTCCGAGGCCGTGCTTGCGGCGCTTGGCTCGTGCATCTCGGTTGGAATCCACGCCAATGCCGTCCTGAACCGCATTCAGCTCACGCGCCTCGAGCTCGAGTTGGAGGCCGACATCAATATCACTGCGGTCTGGGGCACCGGCGACCTTTCCGAAGACAAACTGGTGGGTTTCAGTGCCATCCGGGTGCGGGCGCGGGTCGAAGGGGATGCTTCAAGGGAGCGTCTCGACGCGCTCATCGCCCACGCGGACCGGTGGTCGCCCGTCGCCAATACCCTGCGCTTGCCCGTGCCGATTTCCGTCATCCCGGCCTAAGGGCGCTCTCACCCACCTTCTCCCATGAATTCGGCTGATCCCGTTCCCGTCCCGACTCGGCTGGTCGCCGATGCTTCGAGAACCGAACGGGTCACCCGCCTCGTGCGGGAACGCCTGAGGCCCCACGTCGTCGCCATCGACCGCGACGGACACTATCCCTCGGATTTCCTGCGTGAGTTTGGCGCGGCGGACGGATTTCTGCAGCCAAGCGCATTGCAGTCCGGATTCGGCGCGGCAACCGAGGCGACAAGCATTGTCGGGCAGGCCTGCGGATCAACGGCCTTCCTCGTATGGTGCCAGAACGCACCGATCTGGTATCTCCTTTCGACCGAAAACGAGGCGTTGCGCCAAAAGTGTGTTGGTGACCTCGCCGCGGGCAGGCGCCTAGGGGCCACCGCGCTTTCAAACGCGGTGAAATATATCGCAGGAATTGAGCCGCTGAAGCTTTCCGGCGCAGCCGTGCCCGGAGGTTACCGGGTCAACGGTACGCTGCCTTGGGTGTCAAACGTTGCGCCCGGACACGGATTTGCAGGCCTGTTCAGGACCGAGGAGGGATGCACCATGGGCTATTTCGATTGCGACTGGCCCGGGATCAGCCTCGTGCGGACCGCTCCATTCGCGGCCCTCGAAGGAACCTCGACATTCGCGCTGCGCCTCCAGGACGTGTTCCTGCCTGACACCGCTCTTCTCGCCCAGAAAGGCGAGGCGTTCATCCGCAAAGTTCAGGCGGGTTTCGTCCTATTGCAGTTCGGCATCGGAGTCGGCATTGTCCGCGGCTCCGTGGAGGACATGCGCTCAGCGGACCGCGCGACCACCGCGACAAATCAGTTTCTGCCCGACAGGCCGGACCGAATTGAGGAGGAGCTCGCGCGCCTCACGCAGCCTGCTGAGGGGCTAGGCCTCCTGCCGGCCGACGCGTTGCCCGGGCACCTTCAGGAGATATTGCGCCTCAGGCTGGAGTTGGCGGACCTTGCGCTTCGTGCCGCACAGTCAGCCGTTTTGCACGCGGGTGCGGTTGGCTTCATCTCCTCGGCACCGCCCCAGCGCAGGTTGCGCGAGGCAATGTTCTTCTCCATCCTTTCGCCCTCGACCAAGCACCTACGCCGCGTGCTCAGCACCCTTCGAACGCCCTGAACTTCGCCATGTCCTCTCCAGCCACACCGTCCTCTCCCCCCGTCGTCGCCGGATTCGTCGGAGCCATCGGCCGCACACCCCTTATTCGTCTGCGGCACCTCTCCGAGGCCACCGGCTCTGAAATCCTCGGCAAAGCTGAGTTCATGAATCCGGGTGGCTCCGTTAAGGACCGGGCCGCCCTTGCCCTCGTTGAGGACGCCAAACTCTCAGGCGCGCTCCGTCCCGGCGGCATCATCGTTGAAGGCACGGCGGGCAATACCGGAATCGGGCTCGCGCTGGTCGGCCTGTCCAAGGGCTACAAGAGCCTCTTCATAGTGCCTGACAATTTCAGCCACGAGAAGACCGACCTGCTAAAATCCTTTGGCGCCGAGGTCCGCCGGATCCCGCCAAAACCCTACAAGGACCCCGAAAATTTCCAGCACGTGGCGCGGCGCACCGCCGAGTCGATACCCGGCGGCTGGTGGGCCAACCAGTTTGACAACACCGCCAATCTGACCGGCCACTATCGCACGACCGGTCCCGAAATCTGGGAGCAGACCGAGGGCCGGGTAACGGCCTTCACGGCGTCGATTGGCTCCGGGGGCACCATCGCTGGAGTGAGCCGTTTCCTAAAGGAACGCAACCCGGCCGTGCGCGTCGTCTGCGCCGACCCTATGGGGGCGGCCATGTGGTCTTGGTTCAAGCATGGCCACACCGATTTCGATGACGGCGATTCTCGCGCGGAGGGAATCGGACAAGGTCGCGTGACCCGAAACGTCGAGGCGGCGCTTGTCGACGACGCCTACCGCATAACGGACCAGGTCGGCGTCGAGTTCGTCTACCATCTTCTGCGCGCCGAGGGCCTCTATCTTGGCCTTTCCTCAGCGATCAACGTGGCGGCAGCAGTAAAACTCGCGAAAGAACGCGGACCCGGTCAGGTGATCGTGACCGTGCTCTGCGACGGCGGCGGCCGGTATGCTTCCAAGCTCTTTAACCCAGTGTGGCTCAATGAGCAGGGAATCTCACCCAAACACGGGGATCTGCGATTTATCGACGCCCTGTGACCCATTTATAAACCACACCATATTAGTAGGTTAAAAAATTACCGATTGACTGAAACCCTGTCTGTCTCTCGATTCTTCAGCGCTTCCGATCCCTTACACGGGATGAAGGCCCGGAGCCCACATACGGCACGGCAGGCTAGTTAAAGCACACTGTTTTAGTGCGGCGGTTCCCCAAAACAGGGTCCGCCAGTCTTCCTCCCACAGCGTTAGCTACGACGTCTTCCGCGCGTCCGTTGCTAGTCACCTTCAGCAAAAAACAAACGATCGAATATGCCCTCGTCCCCAGTGCCTCCCGTTCAGCTCAGCCTCTCCGCAGCCGCCGCGCGCAATCTCGCAAACGCGACAGTAACCGTCCCGCAGAAGGGACGCATCACGCCACGTTGGCTCCTGCGCATTCTTCCTTATGTTCACGTAGACGGCGGGGTCTACCGGGTGAACCGTGTGGCGCGCGAGGCCGATGGCCAGGAAAGCGGCGTTGACGTGCTCACTGTCAACAGCGGCGAAGTTAAGCTCCCCCACACCTACGTCGACTACGAGGTGGACCCCCGTGAATACCACCTGAGCACGATCCAGACCGTGCTTCACACGCACGGGGTCACTGGTTCGAGTCCAGTAGCGTCCACCATCTCCAACTTACCCGCCAGGATCGGTGAATCCATCGGAGAGGGTTGAGATGAAGGCGACGAGATCGTCCTCATCCTGGTCGCTCAGGCCGAGGTTGCCAACCTGCCCGTTGTGATCGAGGTCCGTTCCCGCGTTGGCTGGCAAGATGCCGGCCACGTTCTGGACGTTCTCGATGACCGCCGGGGGGTCTATGAGGCGCGTATATCCGGCGGGAGGCCCCAAGCGAAGGTCGAAGGCCACCTGATCGCCGGCGGCGTTCACCGCCACGTTGCGCTTGTTGTAGAAATGGACGACGTCCTTGAGGCTTTTGAAGAAGCCGTTGTGCATATAGGCCTTCACGAACGACGGATTGGGCCGCTTGTCCGCGTTCCTCAGGCTCGGCGCCTTGAACATGCCCCTGAACGCGGGGATGTCCCCGGGCGAAACATTCATGAACACCGTTCCGTCGGTGCCCGGATTCGGGTTCGAACCCAGCCCGTAGTCGACGTAGGCCGCCCCGAGCGGGTTGAATCCCAGCGGATTGGTGTAAGGATCGGTCTCGTTGAAGTAGGGATTGCTCGGGTTCCTCGGGACCCCGGTGTTGGCGAAGCAGTACATCGTGAAGGTCTCGCTGCCCTGGGTCGCCAGCAGCACCGACGGGAGGTTGGCCGAGGAATGGCATTGGAAGCACTGGGCGTTGCCGAAGAAGAGGACGCGCCCGTGCTCCTCCGACGGCGTGAGGACGTAGCCGACCGCTCCCGAGGTCCCGTGTTCCGACGCATCGTACTTGGAGCTGAACGGCACGACCTCGGCCGAGGCCTCGTAGGCGGCGAGCAAGGAGGCGGCGATCTCGTAGAGCTGCTCGTCCGAGTTAGCGGCAAACACATTCTCCCCGAGGGTATTCCTGAGGAGCGGGGCATAGGGACGGTTCGCCAGCTTTCGCGCCACGAGGGAAGAGAAGCCCCCGGGATGGGGCGGGGAGGGCCCGGTGGCGGCGTTCGCCATCTCGTTGGGATCAAGGAAGGGCATCCTTGCCTGGTGGGCGGTGTCCGGCGTGCGTCCGTCCCAGAAGGTCCCTCCTATGTACTCCAGAAGTTCCGGATAATATTCGGGTCCCTCCGGGCTGAACGCGGCATAGCCGATCGTCGGGGGCTTGCGCTTCCCTACCCGACCGGCAACGACACCGGACACGGGACCCGCCAGGATGTTGACCGCCGAACTGGGAGCGGTGAACCCCGTCTGGGGCACGTGGCAGCTTGCGCAGGCATATCCAGCGGGATCGGATAGCGTTGAATCGAAGAAAATGTCCTTCCCCAGCTGCTGCTCGGCCGTCAACGGTACGGTGTTGGGAGGCTGGGGCTGAGCGGGAAAAGGGGTGAGAACGATCCTGTTGTAGATGGTTTGTTCGGAGATTTCGGCCGGACCCGCGGTCAGGGGTTCAGCAAAGCCGGAGGTCACGGAAAGCCCGAGGGAGCACCAAATTGAAGCGGCTCTAGTCATCGGGGGCCGATGCCATCGCAACCGGGGAAATCGATCAAGGATTTATTGCAAATTAATATCAATAACAAGAAACTGACGTTGTTAGGTGCTGCTCTTGAGCAATTTATGTTCGGTCATCCCCATTTCCGCATCAAATCGCGACAGACGACGACGTCCAAAATGCCAAAGCGGGGCCCTCCAGAACCAGGGTGCTCGTCGCCAAGGACAGAAAGCTGCCGACCTGATTACCTTTCCCCGGATATCCAAGGGTGAACCCTTTCCGCTAAACCTTGAATACGGGGGACCCGGACCTCACGTAATGCACCATTCGCTTGGATTCTTGGCGCGGGTTCTGAGGCCGGCCCGAATGCGATTATGCGTCGCCGGCATCGCCCTTCGGAAGCAAGACCATCAGGCAGCTGGGTCTTTTGCGCTTCGAGCCTTGGCACTGTCCTCCAGGCACCTCACCGCCAAAGCTGTCCAGCCGGTCTGATGGCTGGCGCCCACCCCGCGACCGCTGTCGCCGTGGAAATACTCGTAGAAGAGCACCAGTTCGCGGAAATGGGGATCATTGGCGTAGAGCTCACAGCCGCCATGGACGGGCCTGTTGCCCTCACTGTCGGCAAGGAAAAGCGAGCCGAGCCGACGCTGTAGCTCCATCGACACCTCGCGAAGCGTCAGCATGTTGCCGGAACCCATGGGCGCCTCAACCACGAGGGAGTCACCATAGTAGCTGTGGTAGCGCTCGAGGGCCTCCACGAGGAGGTAATTCACGGGAAACCAGACCGGGCCGCGCCAGTTGGAGTTGCCCCCGAACAGGTAGCTGTTGCCCTCGGCCGGTGTATAGTCAAGGCGCAGCTCGCGTCCCTCGGCGGCAAAGGTGAACGGATGCTTTTCATGGTGCTTGGACACCCCGCGGATTCCGTGCGGCGAGAAGAACTCGGACTCGTCGAGCATGTAGCGGAGGACGCGGACCAGGCGCTCGCGCGAGGGGATCGCAAGGAGCGCCTTGCGGTGCCCCAGCTCGCAATCGGCCCCGGCGTTGGAAATATGGCGGGAAAGCTCGGGACGATGGCGCAGGAACCACTCGTAGCGTTTCTTGAATCCCGGGAGTGCGTCAATTTGGTCCCGGTCCAAGACCTCGACGGCGATGAGGGGGAGCAAACCCACGAGGGACCGGGTCCTGAGCGGCATCGTATGGCTGCCGAAGTCGATCTGGTCGTAGTAGAATCCATCTTGCTCGTCCCAGAGTCCCGTGCCTCCCGCCGTGTTCATGGCGTCGGTAATCTGGACGAAGTGCTCAAAAAACTTGGATGCCATGTCCTCGTAGGCCGTGTTGACGGTGCCGTCCGGGTTGTGAGCGAGCTCCAGCGCCATGGAGAGCATCGTGTTGGCGTAAAATGCCATCCATGCAGTGCCGTCTGCCTGGCGAAGGTGGCCGCCCCCGGGGATGGGCTGGCCCCGGTCGAAGACGCCTATGTTGTCGAGGCCGAGGAAGCCGCCGGAGAATAGATTCTTCCCCTCGGCATCCTTGCGGTTCACCCACCAGGTGAAATTGAGCAGCAGCTTCTGGAAGACACTCTCAAGGAACGACCGGTCGCGCTCCCCCCGGCGTCCCGTGATCTTGTAGACCCGCCACGCAGCCCAGGCATGCACCGGGGGATTCACGTCGCCGAAGGCGAACTCGTAGGCGGGGATCTGTCCGTTGGGGTGCATGTACCACTCGCGCAGGAAAAGCAGCAGCTGCCCCTTGGCGAAGTCGGGGTCTATCCGCGCAAACGGGATCATGTGGAACGCGAGGTCCCACGCCGCGAACCAGGGGTACTCCCACTTGTCGGGCATCGAAATGATGTCGCGGCTGTGGTGGTGGAGCCACTCGCGGTTGCGGCCCCGCTTTCGGGACGACGGGGGGACGGGGGTGGACGGATCGCCCTCGAGCCAGTGGTCGACCACGTAGTAGTAGAACTGCTTCGACAGGAGCAGGCCCGCGTAGCCCTGGCGTACGACATTTCGCTCGTCGGGAGTCGTCCCTTCGGGGACGATACGAGCGTAGAATTCGTCCGCCTCTCGCTGGGCGCGCTTCATCTCCCTATCAAAGGCGCGCCCAAAGGCGACCGGTGTACCCGACCGCTCGTGGAGCTGGAGCTCGAGGGTCTGCTCGCCCCCGGCAGGGATTTCGAGCACGTAGTGGAGCGCGGCCTTGGTGCCGGTGTCTGCCGGGTTCACCGCCCCGGGCTCACCATCCACGACGTGGCGGTGGAATGCATCCTTCACATAGGGGGTCACGTTGGCCGAACCCCACAGGCGCTCACTATTGGTTTCGTTTTCGGTGAAAAGCGCTTTGGGTTCCACGCCCCCGCTCGAAGGGGCATAGGCGAGGGTGAAGGATCCAAGCGTCTCGTGCTCGGCCGTAAGCGCATGTTTGCCGTCCAATGCAAGCGCGGGCTTGACCCCAACGCCCTCGAGCGAGCATCCCCAGGTCCACATGTTTCGGAACCAGAGCTGCGGAAGGACATGTATTGTGGCTGCCTCCGGTCCACGGTTCGCGACGGTGATGCGGATAAGAACATGGTCCGGACCGGCCTTGGCGTAGTCGGCGAACACGTCGAAGTAGCGGCCTCCGTCGAAAACGCCGCTATCGGCGACTTCGAACTCGAGGCCGCCAATGCCCCTGCGGCGGTTCTCCTCGAGAAGCTTGGAGTACGGGTACTCGGCCTGCGGGTACTTGTAGAGCGACCGCATCCAAGAATGGGTCGGTGTCGAATCGAGGTAGTAATAGAGCTCCTTGGCGTCCTCGCCGTGGTTTCCCTCGGGTCCGGTCAGCCCGAAGATGCGCTCCTTGAGGATCGGATCCTTGCCGTTCCAAAGCGCCAGGCCGAAGCAAAGCCTGCATTCGCGGTCGGTGAAGCCGAGCAGGCCGTCCTCGCCCCATCGGTAGGCCCGGCTCCTGGCGTGGTCGTGGGGAAAATAGTCCCAGCAGGTACCGTCCGGGGAGTAGTCCTCGCGGACGGTCGCCCACTGGCGCTCGGAGAGGTAGGGGCCCCACCGCTTCCAATTCTTCGTCCTGGCCCTGTCCTCGGCAAGGCGCAGCCCCTCAGCTGTGGCTGCTGCGGCACCTGGCGGTTGTTGTCTCGGAATCGGGTCTGGGGATGCGGGTGTTGCGGGCATGGGGATTATTGCTGGTGGCGCCTCCCTGTGGCATGCGCCTTGTTCACCTTTTTGGGCTGTTGCTCACGAAGCACGGTGCATTCGAGGCGAAGGAGCTCTGCGGTGGACCATGCCTGGAAGGGGCAGCCCCCGGGCGCATGAGGCGCGTCGCCGTCGGCCACTTCGCTCACGTGACCCAGGCCCGCAGTGGAGAGGTGGGCACGGATCGGCCCCAGCAGTCGCTCCCGCGCCGCCGCGCGGTTGGCCGGAGAATTGCCCTTCACGCGAAGCCAAGCCTCGGCGAACGGCCCGATCAGCCAGGGCCACACGGTGCCCTGATGGTAGGCCCCGTCGCGCTCCCGGACACCCCCGGCGTAATGGGCGCGGTAATCCGGATGGGAGGGGTCAAGGGAGCGCAGGCCAAGCGGAGTCAGGAGCCGATCCTCGACCACGCGGAGCACGCTGGCGGCCCGTTCGCCCGAGAGGATGGCCACCGGCAGCCCGCCCACGGCGAAAATCTGATTGGGCCTGACGCTCGGGTCGTTGCGTCCCCGTTGGTAGTCTACATCGACGACGTCGTAGAGGCACCCGCCGGCCTGGTTCCAGAACCGCTGCAGGAATGAGCCGGTCGCCCGATCAGCCGCCTCAAGCCAGTCCGGATTAAACTTGCCGGCGATTCGGAGCGCGTTGATCCAGAGTGCCTGGACCTCGACCGGCTTGCCGATGCGGGGCGTAACGACCCAGTCGCCCACCTTGGCATCCATCCAGGTCAGTTGGACGCCCGCCTGGCCCGCCCAAAGCAGGCCGTCCTCGTCGGCCCCGATGCCAAACCGGGTGCCGCGGGCAAAGCCCGCCACGATCGCCTCCACAGCCCCCAAGAGGCTCTTGAGCTCACCATTGGTTACAGGCCGCCCCGCTTCGAGGCATGCCTCAATGTAGTCGTGAACGGCCACCACGTACCAGAGCGACGCGTCGACCGAGTTGTACTCGGGCATGCCGGCTCCATCCGGGAAAAAGTTGGGAAGCATGCCCTCCGAGACGACGCCCGACCACGCCAGCAGGATGGAGCCAGCCGTTTCGAGGCGGCCCGCCGACAGGCATATGCCGCGCATGCTGATGAACGTGTCCCGACCCCAGTCGGTGAACCACGGGTAGCCGGCAATGATGGTGTGTCCTGTTCCCCGGCGCACGATGTAGTTGTCCGCTGCCTTATGGAGCGGGCTTGGAAAGGAGGCTCTGCGGGCCAGTTCGCCCTTTCGCCACCGCGCCTCGACCGCAGAGGCCGGATCCTGGTACAAGTCATCGAAGTCTTCGCCTGACATCGGTGCAGCCAGGATCATGACTGCCGGACCGTCGCCCAGGTTCCAGGTGAAGACTCCCGGCGCGGCGAGATCCTCGCTGTCGTCGAGCCCCCTGGCCCGCTCCGCCTCGTAAAGAAACTGGCGATACCACTGCGGCTCGTGCGAGTACGATCCGTTTGTCTTCACCGTGACCGGCGGAACCCCCGGATACGGGTGCCAGCGCAGGAGGTCGCCCACCTGTTCAGGCTGGAATCCGAATCCGTCATTTTCATGGTGGGTTGAATGCAGGTCTCGTCCCGAGAAGAAGGGACGCACTTCAAGCGGGAGGTCGGCCTGGTCGCCAAGGAGCGTCCAGACGACGACGGTAGACGCGGGTTCGCGCACGACGAAGATCTCCTGTCGGACGGCGCGTCCATCCGGGAGGGAGAATACCCAGGTCGGCCACGGCTCGTGAGTGAAGCTCGCGAGGTTGCCCGCCCCGTCGGGGCTCATGATCCCGGGAAGGTAACGTTGGGCGCTGAGCGGCGTGCGGGAGGAGCCTGACCCGGCAAAGGCGTCCAGCCCGTTCACCAGGACGAACCGGCTTGAAGGCGACCCCACAGCTCGCAGCAGAAGCGCGTGGTAGCGGCGGGTGCGGGCGAGTCCGACCGACCCCGACGCAAATCCGCCGAGGCCATCGGATTCCAGCCACTCCGAATCTCCATCGATTGGGTTCACGGGCGAATCTCCAATTGAGACCTAGCCGCCGGTCTCGAAACCCGGATAAAGCGTCATCCCGCCGTCCACGAAAAGGGTTGTGCCGTTCACGTAGTCGGAATCATCCGAGGCGAGCCATACCGCGACTCGCCCGATTTCCTCGGCCTCGCCAATGCGCTTGTAGGGGATCAGTTTGAGGAGCCCCTCATAGGCGCCGCGGGTCCCCCAGGCCTCGGTGTTGATCGGCGTGCGGATGGCTCCCGGCCCAATGCTGTTAACACGGATCCTCCATGGGGCTACCTCTTGGGAGATGCTCTTCATCATGAGCATGACTCCACCCTTCGAGGCGGCGTAGTTCACATGCCCGGCCCAGGGGATAACCTCATGGACAGACGACACGCAGATGATCTTCCCCGCGGCGCATGATGTCTCCTTGCGCACCCCGCGGCGCTTGAACTCGCGCACCGCCTCGCGGGCGCAGAGGAACTGCCCCGTGAGGTTCACATCGATCACCTTCTGCCAATGCGCGAGGCTCATTTGGTCCAGGGGCGCATCCTTCTGGATGCCGGCATTGTTAACCAGGATGTCCACCGTGCCGAACTCCTCTCGGGCCCGGGCGAACATGGCCACGACGTCGCCCTCGCTGCTCACGTCCGCGCGGTGGATCACCGCCCTGGCGCCGCACCGGCGGATCTCCTCGGCGACCGCCTCGGCGTCCTCGGGTCCCGATACGTAATTGACCATCACGTCGGCGCCCGCGTGTCCCAGCGCGATGGCGATCGCCTTGCCTATCCCGGAGCTGGCTCCGGTGACAATGGCCTTTTGCCCTCGAAGCACCTTTGAGATCGAGCAGGTGGGCATCACCGGCTCGGGAAAATTCTGGCGGACGAATTCGGGGTCTATGGTCGGGTTCATGATGGCGTAAAGGGGCTGGATTGACGTGATGGGTGTTAGATGGGCCGTGCCGCGCTTTATTCCCCGGGGACCGGCTTATTGAGCGGATGGGATCACGGGGCCCTATCCTTAGGCCCGGGGATTTCCCGGATGAGCTTCCCGAGCGCGTGCTCGCAGAAGATGCACCGCACGCCGTCGGGATGCTGGAGTTTGGCGCACCTGACGCCATTCGCGCCGCCTCGCGCGCGATAGGCGGCCGCAGCGGCAAGCATGCCGAGGGGCGGAGCCGTGAAATAGACCCAGAGCGCAGCGGTGTCACGGGCGGCAACCGCGCTCGCAAGCGTGCGCGCGGGGTTGAGGCTCATGCCGGAGAGGGGCGCCTCGAACGTGATAAATAGCGCCACGCAGGAGCCCGCAGCAAGGCCGGTGTAGCGCGCCAGGCGCGGGGCGTTCGAGAAGGTGAGGACGATGGCCATCAGCGCGAAGGCGATCGCAAATTCCGCCGAGAACGCGCCGATGGGACCAGCCGCCCCGGGCCGGGTGACCACGTAGTTTATTGAGGGTTCCGCCAGCCGCGGACCGATCGCGAAACTGGCCACCGCCATGCCGGCCATCCCGCCCAGGAACTGAGAGCACACGTAGCCCACGAGATCTCCCGGAGCCACCTTGCCGAGCCGGAAGAACGTGAGCGTGACCGCCGGGTTGAAATGCGCGCCCGAACGCTGGCCCAATGGCGAGTAGATCAGCGCCACCGCGGTGGTCCCCATGGCGAGACCCATGACGGCCCTTCGGACCCGCGCGTCCGGAAGCGCGGCGCGGACCGGCGACAAAGGGTGCTCAAGAAGCACGCCGAAGACGCTGGCCGAGATCATGAACAGCCCCAGTCCCGCCCCCTCGATGAGATACTCCCTCCAATGGGGCCTGAATGCCGCGGGTGCGCTATCGCTGGACAAGTTCAACGACATGGCCGTCGGGATCGCGCACAAGAACGTCGGTGGGGGCATGGTTGGGCTCGGGGGACGAAACGAGGCGGCCGCCCGCGCGGATCAGCTTTTCCGCCTCGGCGCGCGGATCGTCGGTCGCCACCATCGTTCGCCAGGCGATCAGGTCGTTCAGCCGTGCCGCCTCAGGCATGGGGCGGCCGTCGGAGGGCGAGAGGTATTCAAGGAGTTCCACCCCGGGGCTGCCCGGGACTCGAAGGCCCGTGATCTGCAGGTGCGCGCCAAAAACGTTGTTTAGGCGCTCCTGCTCGGGGCCATAATTCTCCGATTTTCCGGCCACCTCCAGGCCAAGCCCATCGCGGTAGAATGCGAGGCTTCGCCCGGTGTCCGCAACGACGATGGCCGTGTGGTCGATGCCAAGGAACAGCCGGCCCGCCTCGGCATGCTGCCATTTCGGGTCTCCCTTCCCCGCGGGAAAATGGATCACCTCAAGGTGGTGCCCGTCCGGGTCGCGAAAATAGAAGGCCTCGATGCCCCCCGCGTTCGGGTTCCAGTCGGGCAGCCTCTGCGGGGCGGGCGAACCGTGCCGCACATGGAGTGCCCGCAGATGCTCGTAGGCCTTGGCCATGTCCGTCGTGACGATCGCGACATGCTGGAACCAACGGTCGTTGCTGCGCGTCCCCGGAGGGAACGGTGCCCCCTCAGGCGCCAGGAATTCAATGAGCTCTATCTGCTCGGCGCCAAGCCTCAGGCGCTCGGACCGGGCGCGGGCCCCGAAGACGCCCGTGGTGCGCTCAAGCTCCTCGCCCCATTGCTCGTTCAACGATCCGGGGACCAGGCTGAAGCCGAGCCCATCCCTATAGAAAGACTCGGAGGCCTCCAGGCTGGAAACGGTGATCGCTATGGGCCCGATCGAGCGCGTCTGGGCACGCGCCCCGGCGGCTAGAAGGAGGAACGAGAAGAGAGCGAGGAAGGAGGACAGGGCGTAATCAGCCCGGGATCCCGGCCGTGCGCGCGAGGGCTTCATGAGTTCGGGGCCCTCACGCCTAACCCATCCGCGAGATCAGGTGGTCGCCAACCCGCAGGGCATTCGCCATGACGGTGAGGCCCGGATTCACGGCCGAACTGGAAGGAAAGAAACTGGCGTCGACGACGTAGAGGTTGTCGACGTCGTGCGCCCGGCAGTTCGCGTCGAGCGCCGAGGTCCGCGGGTCGTGGCCAAAGCGGACGGTCCCGTTCTGGTGCGCCACGCCCGCAAGCGGGATCCTCTGCCCCACCCAGAGCTGGCGCGGAACGATGGCCGTGCAGTCTATCTCGCGCAGCAGCGACTTGAGCTTGGCGATCAGCCGCTTGTGGCCCTCCTCGTTGTTCGGCGTGTATGCGAGGACGATCTGGCCGTCGCGGCTCAACGTGACACGGTTTTCCGGGTCGGGCAGGTCCTCCGATGTGAGCCAGAAGTCGAGCGAGTGCTTTGCCATGAGATCGAGCGTCATTCCGGGGACAAGCGGTGGCGCCCCTGCGGAGAGCGTTACCCCGTCCATTTTTCCGACAAAAGAGATGTGCCCCATGGGGAAATCCCATTCCGGGGTAGAAAAATAGTAGTCGTTCAACGAAAGCGTCTTCTGGAACAGCGTGGGGTTGGGCTCCCGGGATATCGCGAGCATCACGGAGTTGATGTGCCCCATGTAGTGTCGGCCGACCACGTCGGACCCGTTGGCCAGACCGCGGGGGTGTTTGTCGCTGGCGGACCGCAATAGGAGCGCCGCCGAGTTTATCGCGCCCGCAGAAAGCACGACAATGTCCGCGCTGACTGCGAATTCACCGCCGTCGCCGGAACGTCTCACGTGAACCTGGGTCACGCGCCGGCCCGACCCGTCGGTTTCCAGACGGGTCACGAGCGTTTCAGGCATCAGGGTTACATTCGGGGACTCCAGGGCGGGATCGACGCCGCAGGTTTGGGCATCGGCCTTTGCATTCACCAGGCACGGGAAACCGTCGCACGTGTTGCAACGAATGCACGGGCTGCGGTGCCTATCGCGCTCGTTTAGCTTCACCCCTAGAGGCGTGTGAAACGGCTTGTGGCCTATCCTTGCAAGGTCGTCGCTCAGCTTCTGGATCCTGGGCTCGTGGCTGATCGGGTCATACGGGAAAGCCGAGCTCCGCCACGGCTCAGTCGGATCCTCGCCCTGGGCCCCGTGGACATGGTAGATCTTCTCGGCAGCGCCGTAGTACGGCTCCATGTCGCTGTAGGAGACGGGCCAGGCGGGCGAGACGCCGCCGTGATGGCGCAGCTCGCCGAAATCCCGCTCGCGCATCCGGAAGAGCGCGGCCCCGTAGAACTTCGTGTTGCCGCCGACGTAGTAGTTCGTGTGGGGGTGCAGCTTCGTCCCATCGCTCGAGAGCCACTCCTCCTTGGTGTTGTAACGCGCCTCTACATTCACGGAGCGCGTGCTCCAATTCTCCTTTTCGCGCGGCACGTACGGGCCCCGCTCGATGATCAGGATGCGCTTTCCGGTCGGAGCGAGCTTGAGCGCAAGCGTGCCGCCTCCCGCACCGCTTCCGATGATGATGATGTCGAAGTGTTCCATGGGTAATTAGGCTCGGCGGACCTGCCGAATTGCTTGGGATGAGAAGGACGGCGGCCGCGTTTATTCCGTTATTCGCCGATTTGAGTGTCACATTTGTGCGCGAGCCACGCCCTGCGGGGTGAGCTGAATGTTTTTTGTTGAAGTTATTATTCATGAGGCACCTAACATGAATTGCTGAGATCGGGTGCAATAGGCGCCCACCTCGGGACTCCTAAGTGGAGTGATTTTCCAAACCCGTTTCGCATGAGCACGACATCACTCGCCAAGCGCCTCCTTTGCGGCGGTATCTGCGGCGCGCTGTCGTGCTACCCGCTTGTGGCGGCGCATGCGGTTGCGAGCGGAAATCTCGTTGCAGCCATCCTGCTCGGCGCGGGCTTTAGCGTCGGCCTTGGTCGGACCAAGCGGACTCCGGTTGACGCGGCGCTGGCCGGGGGCGCAATGGGAATGCCCGCGTGGGCGCTCATCTCCTGCGCGGGCACGTGGGCGCTCTCGGGCCCTGCCGCCGAAAGGGGTGCGGAGGCGATGCGCCTGCAGTTGCCGGCCCTTGTGGGCTGGATCCTCTACGGGTCCCTGCTGGGCCTCGTGACGCCGTGGATGAACGCCCTGGCGGACAGGGTGATGGTCGACCCCGCGGACGGGGTTCCCGCACCCGAGGCTTCCCCAAAGCGTGTCGTAATCGTGGGTGGCGGATTCGCCGGGATGACGACCGCCGCAAGCCTGGAGGACCTGCTTCCGCCGGATGGCTCGGTGTCCATAACCCTCGTGAGCGACCAGAATGCCCTGTTGTTCACGCCGATGCTGGCCGAGGTCGCCGGAGGCAGCCTTGAGCCGAGCCACATCAGCGCGCCGCTCAGGACGGCGCTGCGCCGGACCGAGTTCGTGCGCGGGTGCGCCGAGGGCGTCGACTTCGGGCGGCGAATCCTGACGGTGGCCCCGGCAAAGGGTGGCCCCGGGTCGGCCCGGGAAATCCATTTCGACCACCTCGTTCTGGCAGCGGGGTCGGTCTCGAACTATTTCGGCGCGGCGAACATCCAGAAGCACGCCTTTGACTTCAAGACGCTCCTGGACGCGATCCGTATCCGCAACCACGTGATCGAGATGTTCGAGCGGGCCGACCGCGAAGGGGACCCTGAGGTGCGCCGTTCCCTGGTCACGTTCGTGGTCGCCGGCGGGGGGTTCGCCGGGGTCGAGCTCGCCGGCGCGCTGAACGATTTTACGCATGGAATACTGGCGGACTATCCCCGGGTGCCTTCGGGCGAGGTCAGGACGGTGCTCGTGCATTCGCGCGACCGGATCCTGCCCGAGCTGAGCGAGTCGCTCGGGCGTTATGCCCGTGAGAAGATGGCGGCGCGCGGCGTCGAGTTCCGCCTGGGCACCCGCGTCCTCGACGCCCAGGAAGGCAGGGTGATCCTGAGCGACGGCGAGATTCGCACCCAGACGCTGGCATGGACTGCCGGGTCGGCACCCAGCCCGTGGCTCAAGGCGATCGGCCTCGACACGGACAAGCGGGGCGCCGCCGTTGTCGACAGCACGATGGCCGTTGCGGGCCGCGAGGGGATCTGGGCGCTAGGCGACTGCGCGGCGCTTAAGGACGGAAGGACCGGGGAACCCTGCCCCCCGACGGCGCAGTTCGCCCTCAGGGAGGGGCGCACGCTCGCGCGAAACATCAGCCGGTCGTTCAGGGGCGAGGCCCCCGAACCGTTCCATTTCGAATCGCTGGGAGCCCTGTGCGTGGTGGGCCACCAGACGGCCTGCGCCGAGCTCACGGTTCCGTTGTCCGGGGGGAAGCAGGTCCGGTTCTCAGGTCTCCTCGCCTGGATGATGTGGAGGGGCATCTACGTCTCGAAGCTCCCCGGCCTCGAGCGCAAGATACGGGTGCTCGTGAACTGGACCTTCGAGTTGTTCTTCCCCCGCGACATCGTGCAAACCATAGACCTAAGGTCGGACGGGGCCCCATGAACTCATCCGACACGCCATCCCCCGTGGCAGCCGCGGCCCGTCCCCCTGCGGTGGACTGGCAGGGAGCCGTAATGGCGGCGCTTGTCGGCGCAGCGGGAGGGACGCTCGGGGCGTGGCTCGCGACGGCATCTCCGGGGGCCTATGCGGCCGCAGGCGGGATTCTCGGGCTGGTGGTCGCTCTCGGGCTCCGCGGAAGGACCGAGAACGCCGGGGCCGGACTCATCTGGGGCCTCGGGGGCGGATTTCTCCTCTGGGTCGTGGTTGGCCCGGCGAGCGCGGCAGCCCATCTGGTCGGGAACACCCCCCAGGCGGTGGTCGGGGAGGTCCAAGCCCGCATCCCCGAACTCCTCGCGTGCCTCCTCTGCATGGGCGCCCCCGTGGGCATCGCCCTGGGAATTCGGGGAGAACTGGGCCCGAACGCGGCGCCGTTCCACTGGGGAAGGGCCATCGTGGCCGGCGGCGCAGCGGGCTTCGCCGCCGCCCTGATTTTCAGCCGCTGGATGTACGAGGGCGATTTCTTCCCCCTGATCGCAGGGCTTGGCAGCCTGGGCTCCCAATCCATGTCCGTCCTGCTCCACGTTGCGGTCGCCTGCGGGATCGGCTGCACCTTCGGGGCGCTGTTCCAGAACGACGTGAGAAACCTCGGCTCGTCCATGGGCTGGGGAATGGCCTACGCCATGTTCTGGTGGATCCTGGGCCCGATGACCGTTTTCCCGGCCCTCCAGGGGCAGAGGCCGGACTGGTCAGCCTCGCATGCAAGCGAGCTTTTTGGCCCGCTGGTCGGTTACATCTTTTACGGCCTGATCCTTGGCGTCATTTATTCCGGCGCCAATTCTGTGTGGACCCGGCTCTTTGTCGACTCCGACCCCCTGAACCGAAGGCGCGAGGGTCCTGGGATTCATTTTCTGGTGTCGCTCGGCTGGGGTTCCGCTGCGGGCCTATCAGGCGGACTGGTCGCCCTTCCGCTCATGATCCAGACCGGCGTGATCACGAAGCTGGCGGGGCTGGATGAAGGCACGCCCCTTGCCCTGGGAATTCTCGTGCATCTGGTTGCCAGCACGGCGATAGGGGCGGTATACGGTATCCTGTTCCGGGGCGAATCCACCGATGTCGTGTCGTGCAGCCTTTGGGGGTCGGTGCTGGGCCTTATCGCTTGGTACGCGGGCCCCCTGACCCTGCTTCCCCTCGTTCGAACCGGCGAATGTGATTGGAGGCCGGAGGCGGCCGCGGCGCTCCTTCCGCTTCTCGTGTCACACCTTCTCTTTGGGGTGATCACGGCAAATGTCTTTTCGGTGTTTGAGCGCTCGAGGCTCAACCGAGCTCAGCGGGTTAACGGGTCCTTTCAAGGGGACCTCAGTCCAAAGCTCGGATCCCGGCCGGCGGCGCCGCTGTGCCTGTTCGTACTGGGAGTGGGTGTTCTCCTGCCCCTGGTTCTCGGGTGACCCCTAGGGCGCATTGCCCGGATCAGCCCAAGCGGGCGGGATACCACGGCAGCAGGGCGCCGGTCACCCTTCGAATTCACATGCAAGGGGGATCGCTGGTTCGACTCCAGTGAATTCCTCCCTCAAGGCTCCCCGTCCAAGAACGGGAGCCGGGTGTGCAGGCGTTGACGATACCAGGGACCTGCTGGATGGGCTTGCGGCAGGCCCTCGTCCCGAAGCTGCCAACGGCTTCCCAAGCAACCGCTGCCTTCGACTCCACGGCATTGCCGTCCCAGCTCCCGGGCAAGGGGCTCAATTTGGCCCCGATGGACGCGCTCCTTTGGGCGCTCAACCCGGATTGTTCAGGAGGCCGCTTTCCAAGGCGTAGCGCGTGAGGCTGGCTACGCCGTGGATGTTGAGTTTGCGCATCAGGTTCATCCTGTGGTTGTCCACCGTCTTGTCGCTGATCCCCAGTATCACCGCTATCTGCTTTGTGCCGCGGCCCTCGGCGACAAGCTGCATGATCTCCCGCTCCCTGGCAGTAAGGAAGTCCGGCGAGCCGGAGGTCTCCGGGTTGGCGACCACCGCCCTGAGCAATCTGGCTATTGCGGGGCCAAAATAGGCGCCCCCCTCCGCCACGGTTGCAAGGCCTTGCTTGAACTCCGTGAATCCGGCCGCCTTCTCCACAAACCCATGCGCCCCGGCCTCCAGCATCTGCCGGACCATGATGGGGCTCTCGTGTCCGGAGAAGACAAGGACCCGGAGCGACGGGAGGCGCTTGAACAAGGCTCGCATGAGCTCAACGCCGTCGAGACCCGGTAGCTTGACGTCCAGGACGACAAGGTCGGGCACAAGCTCGAGGCACATGAGGAGCGCCTCCCGGCCGTCGCCGCAATGGCCGACCACGGTGTAATTCCCATCAAGCGCGAGGATTTCGGCGATGATCTCGCGGACAGCGGTCTGATCCTCGATTATGACAAGTCGGTACATTTGAGTTGGAGTATTCCTGAATGCGTTCAGCTGCGGGAGGGTGCGATGAAATGGGGTTCGAATTCGACCGGATCACCCCTGCAATATGCGACAGGGCGCGTCACCGCACGATGGATCCCGTCCTTTATGGCGACCCTCCCAGCCAGGCCGAGGATTCCGGAATTGGAAGGTCACGTAAGGGGCGCCCTTCGACCCGCGAGCGGCAGGGTCATCGAGGCGGTCAGGCCGTGCCCATTCGCGCAGGGTTGCAGTTCCAGGTGTCCACCCGACATTCGCGCAAATGTAGCCGCCAGCATGAGGCCCATACCCATGCCGTGATGTCCATACCCTTGGCTCTCGGACTGGCCGATCGTCCCGATCTGCGTGAGCTGCTCCCGTGTCATGCCGCGGCCGGAATCCGAGACGCTCAGAACGAGCGTCCCCGCCTTGGTCCGGGCCGTGATACGCACGGAGGTGCCGGGCAGGGAATACTTAAAGGCATTCTCGATCAGGTGGCTTGCGACGAATTCAACGCCCGTGACGGCGACAAGCACCCTCGCCTCGGATGGGCAGTCGACCACAACATCCTGCTGCCGCTCGAACTGCGTTGAGACCACCTCCGCCAGCCGTTTCAAACTCTCCGCGCTCACCTCCTCCTCGGCGGGAGCCGGCCTCTCGCGGGCTCCCGGCGGGCCGCCCAGCGTATCCAGCTTCGCCCAAAACAGGAGGTTCTCGACGACCCTGAAGATGCGGGATCCGGAGAGCTGCAGCGTACGGCCGTATTCGGAGAGCTCGGCCACCGAAAGCGTGTTTCCATCCGCAGCCGCATCCACCATCAGGTCCGCGTAGCCTATCACGCTCATCAAGGGGGTGCGCAGCTCATGGGGAAGGATCCGAGTCAGGAGCCGCTGGTGATCGGCCAACGCCCTGGAAACCTGCTTCGCCCGCCGCACCCGAACCTCAATGGTGTTCCGTATATCGGCGGGACGGTAGGGTTTTATCACGTAGTCATCGGCGCCGAGCGACATGCCCATGCGCACATCCGCGCTCTCGGCCTTCGCCGACACGATGATGAAGGGAATATTGGACCATATCGGATCCGATCGGATCCTTTGGAGCAGCTGGAAGCCGTCGATCACCGGCATGCGTATGTCGCTCAGGATGACGTCGGGCCGAGCGGCATCCAGGGCAGCAAGGGCCTCGGAGCCGTCGGAAACGGCGGTGACAGCGAAGCCAAACGAGGACAGTATGCCCTCGGCTATCGTCCGCACGGCGGGCTCGTCCTCAACGAGCAGGATATGGAGGGGAGGGTCACTCAAGGCGTTGTTAGCTGCCGGCAACAGGCACCGGTCCCGGGACAGCGTTCTTTTGGGGCGGGTGCGCGATGCCCGGGAAATGGAGCCTGAAGCGGGTGCCCTCATTCTCCCGGCTCTCGAACTCGATCTTTCCCGAGTGAAAGTCTACCGCGCGCTGGACTATGGCCAGGCCGAGTCCCGTGCCGGGTACGGTGTCGACGTTGCCGGCGCGGAAGAAGGGTTGAAACAGCTTCGCCTGGTCCTCGCGAGGGATTCCCCGGCCCTGGTCCGCCACCTCGACTGCCCAACCGTCCCGTTCCGTGTACACGTGGACGTTCACGGATTTGCCAAGTCCGGAGTATTTGAGGCCGTTTGAGATCAGGTTCTCCGCAGCCGCCTTGATAAGCCCCGAATCCACGGAAGCCACGTACCCCGGGGGAAGGTCGTTCCGCAGGATGACCCGGGGGCTGTCGATCGAGTCATTGAACCGGGTGACGGTCTCCTTCAGGATCTCGGCGGGCGAAGTCAGCTCGAGCGAAACCTCGCCCGTCATGTGCTCGATCCGGATAAGCATGAGGACCTGGTCGACCAGCTTCCTCAGGGTCGCCAACGCCGACGCCTGAAGGCCGAGCCATTTGTTGGCGCTTCCGGCAACGGAGGCTTTCAGGCCGGCGGTCTCATGGAGAAGCTTCTCCAGGAGGAACTGGGCGCCCTCAATCGCGGTCAACGGCGAGCGAAACTCATGCGACACCATCGAGATGAACTCGCGCTGCGTCTCCAGGAGCTCACGGCGCCGCTCCGATACGCTGTTGGCCTCCTGTTCCAGCTCTTTCTGCCGGGTGATGTCCATGATGAGCGTCCCGATTCGCCGGCTCACGCCGGGCGGGGCCTGCACCAGGAAGACGATGCAGTGGAACCAGCGCCTCTGCCGGGCGTCCCCGGAGTCGATCACGTATTCGAAGGACTTTCCCGTGGCAAGGACCCGGCGGTCGGCATCGAGCTGGCGCCTCTCCCATTCCTCGTCGCCCTCGGCCCAGCCGGCGCGGCCAGTATCGGCCGCCCCCGGGGATTCCTTCCGAGCAGTGAAGCCGTTGGTAAACTGTAGCACGCCGTGCTCGTCGCGGATGACGATCCGCATGGGAAGCGCGCCGAACAACGTCCGGAGCATGGTCTCGCTCTCCTCCAGGCGCGCGTTGAGCTCGAGCTCCTCGCTCCGGTCTCTGCAGATGCAAAGTATTCCCCCGTTCGCCAGCCGGGAGAGCGTGAGGTCCTGCTGGAACCTCGATCCGTCCTTGCGCACGGCGAGCACGTGCCCGCGCCAGAATCCCGCCATGTCAACGTCGTGTGAGATTCTTTGCTGGATCAATTCGACTTCCTCCGGCCGGTACAGAACCCTCCACTCCTTTCCCAGGAGCTCCCCTGGGTTCTGATAGCCGAACAACCGGCCATGTTCCTGGTTGAGGTACAGGTAACGGCCCTTGGAGTCGGTGATCGCAAAGCCCTCGTGGGAGTTCTCGATCGCGAGCCTGAAGACGGAGGACTCCTCGCTCGAGGCCACCGCCGCCGACTCATCGAGAATCAGGCCGGATACGAAGGCGTTGCCCTCGCGCTCGCATCGCACCGCGAAATGCCTCACGTGCCGGACCCGGCCGTCGCTGCCCCTTACGCGGTAGGCTCCCGTCCAGGAGCCGGTCTCCTCGAGGATCTTACGCACGGCTTCCGGGAACGGCCGGTCCTCGGGAAAAACATTCCTCAGAAACAGGGCAAACGTGGGCTCCCTCATCTCCTCGGGGTCGACACCGTAGATCAACGGAAAAGGCCCTTCGATTGAGTGGATCCTCATCTCGTCCCTGGCGTCGATCTCGTAGACGTAGCGGCAGCATCCCGCCAGCGGCCAGAGGCCTTTTGTGGCCTCCAGAACGTCCCACATCGGAGCCACGGGCCCCGGTCTTGGCGCCGCGTCTAGCTGCGATGTGACGTTCTCGCGCCGCACGACAATGATGGCCGAATCGGCTTCGTCCGCGTGCTGAAGGATGCTTACGCGAAATGCCCACGGCCCGTCCGCAATGCCTGCACGGGGCATGACAACGAGGCCCTCCCGATCACCCTCGTCGCTGCCGCCGAAGGCCCAGTGCTCGGACAGGGAATGCCCAATGAGCTGAACCTCCCGGTCTACAGCGGGAAACGGAGGATCGCTCAAGCCGGATGCGGCCCCCGTTCCCGCCACCCGCACCGTCGAGACGGTGCCGTCTGCAGCCCTATGCGCCCGATACACTACAGGATGACAATCCAGCGTTAGGGATAGCCGAAGTTGCTCTTTGCTGGTCACTATGGCGCCTCCATGGAGCCGAACAGTCCGAGCCCCATCGCGACATCGCGCAGCTCCCGGTCGGTTTTTGTGTCGAAGCGCTGCCTGATCCTTTCGAACGCCCTATAGACGGAGGATGAAGTGCGCCCCGTCCGCAGCGCGATTTCCTTGACGGGCACTTCGTCAGAAAAGAGCTGCAGGAGCTGGAGATCCCCGTTTGACATCTCGCTCCGCAGCTTGCGTTCGCGCACAGCCCAGCGAAGGGCGTCGGCCTCCTCCCCCGTCATCTCGGCCTTTCCCTCGGTCGTGGCGTGAAGTCTTCGGAGGAGCTCGTCGATCGACCACGACTTAGAGAGGTAGCCATTTGCACCAGCCACGAACGCCATGTGGATGAGTGCGTTTGTCGCTTGGCCGCTGATCGCAAGCAGGGTGATGTCGGGATTCTGGCGCCGCAGGAGCTTGATCAACTCCAGGCCGCTCATCCCAGGCATCATCATGTCGGCTAGCACGAGATCGGGCTGGGTTGCCCTGCAGATCTCCAGGCCCTCCCGGCCGCTTTGCGCCAGGCCTACTACCGGGAAGCCGAATTCTTGCCTCAACAGGTCGGCGAGCAGTGTCACGAAGACCGGGTGATCGTCGACAATGACGATTTTACATTTTTTTTGCACCAGGTTTCTAGGGAATCGCTGCGCCAACAACGCCTTCAAGGTAAACAATGTCCACAAACTGGATCCTGGAGTGAGTATTATTCCCTAGTCCCGTGGCCAAGCAGTGGCCCCCCAGTACAGTGACGTCGCACCCCGCCATGTCGGTCGCGCCGCAAATGCGGCCGGGACCTAAGACCAGATCCCCGGGTCTCCCTTCTTTCCCCGCAGGCCCGCGGTGAACGTCCGTCTCGAAAAATCGCGCGTTGTCCTCCTCACGGGTCGGCGGGATTCGGGTCGTTTATGGGTGCTGGCCCAAGCCTTTTCGCGGGAGGCGGCAGCTCTTCGGACTCGGCACTCGGGTGTGCGCCCCAAAAGGCCCCTTTTTGCGCCACTGCACTAATCGAGTTACGGAGAACGGCCTCGGCATGCGACCCCGGACGCACAGCTTAAATGGCGCACGATCGCTCGGCCAATGTGGCCGGTTTCACTCGAAGTTCCATGCCCATCCACGGCGGGAAATAGCTGTCCCTGCTGTCGATACAAGTGTGAAAATGTCTACTTTTTGGAACAACGATACCCGGTGAGGTGAACCTGAGCTATCTCAAGTCTGCCAATTGGAAACGAGTCGCTCGAACTGCGCCTTCGTCCCTGAAGGGTCATTGCAGAAGGCCCAAAGGCCACGGGCGGCGGCGAGGTTCAGAGGGTGTTTTCCGAAGCGGCGAAACGATGCCTTTCGTATAAGAAAGCGCGATTGGAAGGCTCAAAGACCGGGCACACGCAGACGATAGCCCTTGGCGCTGTCCCGACCGCCGGAGCGCTTGTTCGGGCTGGCTGGGCGTGCGCGCCCGGCCGCTGTCAGCCCGGGCGACGTGCCGATAGGGCTGGTCCCAAAGGACACCAGACCGCGACAAGACTTGCGGCGCAATTTCGGTTGGATGCGAGGCAGGCCCGGGTCCGGCTAGGAATGGCCCGGCCTTAGGCAGGTCCAGGCGCTCGCCCTTCCCGACGCCCCAAGAAAAGTCCTCTCACGCCTTGATTAGCCCCTTGCGAATTGCAAAGCGGACCAGGTCCGTCTGCGTGTTCAGCCCAAGCTTGGCCAAGAGGTTCGCGCGGTGTGTCTCGCACGTGCGCGGGCTGATGAAGAGCTTCTCGGCAATCTCTGCCGTGGGAATGCCCTCCGCCGCAAAGTGCAGCACCTCCCGTTCCCGATGCGTGAGGGTGGCGAGCGGATCGTCGGCGTCCGAGCCCTTGCTCGTTAGCACCGCTATCGCCCATTCCGAGAGCGGCGTGCTTAGGTAACGCCTGCCGGCCAGCACTTCCTTGAGGGCCTTCTCGATCTCATGCGACTCACAGCCCTTGAGCACGTACGCGGAAGCGCCCCCCCGCAGCGCTTCGATCACGTAGGGTTCGTCGTTGTGCATGGAAAGGATGACCACGCGCGTGCGGGGGCTGCTGGCCCGCACGTGCTTCAGGACCTCCAAACCGTGCATTCTGGGAAGGTTGAGGTCCAGGAACAGGACTTCCGGCTTGCGCTTCTCGACCGCCTGGGCCGCGGCCAGGCCGTCGGACTCCTCCGCCAGGATCTTGCAGCCGGCCGCCTCCAGGAGCGTGCGAAGCCCACCCCGTACGATGGCGTGGTCGTCAGCGATCACAACGGTCGTCATGATGCTTCTGTCAGCAAGGGCACCTCGACGGGAAACGACGCGTGCAACCGCGTCCCCTGCCCCAACACGGAAAAAATCTCCAATCGTCCTCCGGCCAGTTCCACACGTTCCTTCAGGCCGACGAGTCCCAGGGAGTCATACCTTGCCAATGCCACCGCCACATCAAAACCCGGGCCGCGGTCAGTCACCTCCGCCATCAACCATTCACCGTCGTGCACAAGAGTGACATTGGCCAACAGGACGCAGGTATGGCGGGCGATGTTATTGAGCGCCTCCTGTACCATTCGAAAGATCGTCGTCTCGAGGTCCAAGGAAAGGCGCTCGGGAGGGAGGGAGAATTCGCGCTCGATCGCTATCCCGGTCCTCTTCTGGAAGAGCTCTATATGCCACTCCAAGGCCGGCCGAAGACCAAAGTCGTCTAGGATCCGCGGCCGCAGCTGGAGAGTCATCTCTCTGACGATTGCCAGGATGTCGGCCGCCAGAGCGCGCGTTCCGTCGAGCTTCTCCTTGGCTGGCGATATGGCCACAGCCGATGCCCCTTCGACCTGCAGCATCAGTCCCGTCAACATCTGACCCAGCTGGTCGTGCAACTCCCGAGCTATTGCTGCCCTTTCATTCTCCTGGATCCGAATCAGGCGCTTCGACAATGCCTGCAGTTGCTCCGTCCTTGCCGCCACCTGCTTTTCAAGGGAAAGGTTCAACGAGACGAGGGTCCCCGCCAGCTCGTTGTTACGCTTGAGGAGACTGGCCTGGCGTAAGCATTTGCTGAGTGAGAATAGGGTTTCCGTCAGCGCGCCGGGGGCCTGGAAGATGTAGTCTGCCGCACCCAGCTGGAACGCCGCCACGGCCGTCTCGCCGTCGTTCACGGCTGCAGTTAGGATCACCGGGGTCTCGGGGGACTGCGACCTGATCGTTCGCAACACGTCCAATTGGGTCCCGGGAGGAGTCATTGCTCCGAGGATGGCGGCATCGATCCGATCCGAGCCCTTGAAAATCGGGGTCAATTCCTCTGGTGACCGGAGCTCGATGATGTCGATCTGGGCCGCGTTGGCCCGGATATGCTCAACGAGCGCCTTCCGCGCGCCGTCCAAACTGTCCACGACCGCGATGCGGTACCGATCAGAGCGAACCGTTGGCCCCCCTGCCTGCCGCAGCGGAGTTGAGGCTCGTCGTTCATACGCGCGCAAAACCAACGGATACAGGTCTGTGAAATCGCGCGAGGTCTTGTGCACGCAGTCGATCGCACCCGCCCGCATTGCCTTTACCGCCATTTCATTATTTCCATGGCCGCTCACCACGATTACGGGCGTCGCATCGCCCCGGATGGCCAATTCATTTAGTATTCGTAGGCCGTCGATGTCGGGAAGAACCAGGTCTACGAGCAGGACGTCGACTCCGCCGCGGCTCATGCGCTCGAGACACGCGCGACCTGTATCGACGATCTCCAGGCTAATCCTATCTGCGTAGAGGGAGAACCTCAGCCGTACAAAGTCAGCCACGCTTTCCTCGTCCTCAGCGTATAAGACGTTAATCATAGGCCACCTAGGAACCTGGCCCCTCCCCGGCCGCACCGTGGATCTGGCCTGCGTGTTTCCACCCAGCGGAAATTGCGATCGTGCAATGCGTAGGCGCACGGATACGGCGCACCTTTGCTTTCCGGTAGCCTCGGCGCGTGAAATCCATCCGCGCCGCGCTCTTCTGGCCAACCGCCATTCTGGTCACCCTGCTCAGCTTCGAAGGAACCTCCCGCGCCGCGCAGCCTGATCGCGACCCGATCAAAATAAAATGCCTGAGCCAGCAGCAGGCCTACATCGCGGCAAGGGAATATGCGGACTCGAAAGGGGCCTCTTTGCTCCTCACCTCGGGGACGCACAGCATGGAGCCCCTCATCCACGGGCACGTCTACGTGGTGGTCGAAAAGACGCCTTATGAATCTATCTTTTCCAATGACATCCTGGCGTACGTCGGCTGCCTGAGCGCCTCGTCCCCCCAGCAGCAGGCAATCCTCCACCGCGCCGTGGAGCGCGACAGGTACGGATGGATGATGCGCGGCGACAATAACCGCTGGACTGAATCCTGGGACCGGGTGACCCCGAAAAACTACATGGGCCGCGCCGTTGCCCTCTTCACGTTTCCGCAGGCCTGACCGTCCGAAGGAATCTCGACGACTGGCAGCGCTCGTTTCCTCAACGAAGTTTCGAGCCGTTCGCATTTTCCGAATGTCTGCCTTCGCCGTTGTTCGCGTCATTCGAAGCAAGGTAGTCCTTCTTTCCGCGGTAGAGCTGGCTGGAAGTGTAGTATCCGCTGAAACCCCCGACGAGCCCGTCCAACACCGCCCCAAAGTTCGGCACGTTCGACTCGAGCAGACGATGAACGCAGTACTGAGCGACCTTGCGCTTTGTCTTGTTGAAATAGACCGCATATATTGACCCGTCGACGAGCGGCAGGACAATCAATGCGTCGCTAACGATCCCGATAGGCGGGGTATCGATGAACACGCGATCATAGCGCTTCTTGAGCTCCGAGAGCGTGGTCGCAAATTCACGGCTGTTTAGAATTTGTGTCGGATTCTTTGCCCTTCCGCCGGTCGGAATGATGTCAAGGTTTGGCTGGACGCTTCTGACGATGACATCGTCCAGCTGGGCCTGGCCCGAGCAGATGTCGATAAGACCCATGAGGTTTTCAAGGTGGAAAGCCCTGTTGATGGCCGGCCTGCGGAGGTCGCAGTCAATGACGACGACGCGTTCGCCGTGGCTTGCACAGGTTGATGCCAGGTTGCTAGTGATAAACGACTTACCCTCGTTGGAGATCGTGCTTGTTATCAGTATGCAGCGGGCGGTCTTGCTTTCGTCCCTAAGGCGAAGCGCAGAGTAAAGGGTCGCGAATGCCTCCCTGATGGCTCCCACCGGATCCGACCCGACAGCACCCTTAACGTCCTCGAGCTTCTTGAGATTCCTTACATGCGGAATTACGCTCAGGAGAGAAAGGCCCAATACCCCCTCGACGTCGTAGATGTTCTTTATGCGATCGTCGACGTATGCCACGAAAAATGCGCACGCAAGGCCGAGGCCAAGGCCACCGACCATGCCGAGGCTAAGGTTCAGCGTGTAATTGGGCGAGATCGGTCGCCCACCCGGAACCGCCTGGTCAACCATGCGCGCGTTCGGACTCTCGATCGTGCCGCTTACCGAGGTCTCGCGCATCCGCTCAAGGATCTGTTCGAGAAGCTTCTCGTTGACCTCGTAATCCCTCGCAAGGTTTGAGTATTCAACCCCAAACCGGTCAAGGGAAAGGGAGTCAGCTTCCTGGGACGCTAGCGCAGCCCGAGCCAACTCGTAGTTCTGCAAAGCCGTCTGATATTGTGACTCGACCTGTGCGACGCTCGTTGCAATGGCCAATTGAAGCTGCCGTCTCGCCTCCTCGAGCGTGTTCACCGCCTCGATCATCTTCGGGTGCCTAGCTCGGTACCGCTGGCTCAGCTGTGCCACGTCGATCGTGAGGTTTGCCACCTGCTGCTGCAGCTGGCTCACCGAGGGAACCGAGGCCACGAACGATAGATCAAGGAGGTTCCTGCCCCCTTGCCGCGCGGTCTCCACCAGCTTCCACCGCGTTTCCGCGTCCTGCAGAAGGGAGGAGCTCTGGGTCACGTAATTGTTCAGCTCCTTCAGCTTTTCGGTAACGATGTCCTTCCGCTGATCCAGCGAGACGAGGTTGTTCTTCTCCCTGTAGGCCTGCAGCTGGTTGGCGATCTCATCAACGCGTTTTCTCTGTTCGTTGGCTCTTTGCTCCAGCTCGACGACGGCCTTCATCGACTCGTCCACCTGGACATGGGCGTTGTAAGCTATGTATTCATCGGCCATCAGGTTGGCGATCTTGGCGGCCATCTCGCGATCGGGATGCCGAAATTCGATCGCTACGATGAGGCTGAGCCTTTGCGGCGTGATCGTTCGGTTCGCCTTGAGAAGCGATAGGGCGGACGGGGCCGGTTCCCCCGGCTTGAGATAGGGAGCGAGAAAACGGCTCCGGTCTTCAGGAGTAAGTCGGTCGAACACCTTCTGGATTATCAGGCCGCTCTGCAGAATGTTGACCTGCGTGTTCAGGTCTTCGGCGGAATTGATCCCGCTTTCCACAACCTGTTCGACACGCATGACGGTCGCCTCTCTCCTGAAGACCTGGACGGTCGCCGTCGACTGGTAGACCGGCGTAAGCGAGAATGTGTAAAGCAGCGTTGCCGAAACCACGACAAGGAACGTCACGGCGATATACCAGATTCGTTCGCGAAGAATCAGCAGGTAATCACGCAGGCTCTGCTGCGTTGAAGTGTCAGGTGTCCCTCGGTAGCCGTAGCTTGGGTAGCCGTAGCTTGGATAGCCGTAGGCCGGATAACCATAGCCGGGGGCTTGACCGTACCGACCCGGCTTACTGGTTTCGTTGAGCTGCCTCTCGTGGGCGCGCCGGGGATCGTCGGATTCCATGTCAGAGAGCGCCGCGCTGCTAAAGGAGGCGCTCCGCGACGAAAATTACATCGCCCGATTCCACGATCCACTGGTCGGCGGCCCCGTTTTGCATCAGGTCGTCCGCATTTATGACGGTGACCTCCGTTTTCCCGCCAGTTGCCTTGCGGGTCAGCTTCACGTGCCGCCTGTCTGCCAATCGATTGAATCCTCCTGCACGCGCCACGGCCTCGATCAGGCTGAGTCGGTGATCTGGGGGAATCGGAATTGCGCCAGGGGTGTTTACGGCCCCGATGATGCTTACCATCTCCTTGGAATACTCCAAGACGCTAACATTTATCTGGGGATTGACGATATAGTCGCGGTCGTACATGGCGCGGATAATCGCCTGCGCCTCACGTACGCTTTTGGCCTTAAGGTCAACCGTTCCGATCAGCGGCAGCGTCACGCGGCCGTCCTGCGAAAGCCTCACGAGGCGATCGAGATCCGGTTCCTGAAAAACCTGGACCTGGATCTGGTCATAGGGCTGGAGGAGATAGTCCGCCGACACAACCGCGGTCTGCCCGGCGTCGGACGGATAAGCATCGGCGGAGAAGCCAACCGAATAGGCAGTGCCAAGCGCGAGGAGCAGGCATGAAATTCTAAGATGCATCCAAGGTTCCCGTTTAGGACCTCGCGTCACTCGCGAAGCGTGCCTGTAAGACTCACTATGTTGTTCTCGAAGCTAGCATTCCGCAGATTTGAGCTGTCCTGGCTATAGCTGTACGTCGCCGCAAATGAGATGGTGTGGCTGTATTGGAACGTCACGCCAACCTGTCCGGTATAGAAGCCGTCTCTCTGGGCGGTGGTCGTATAATCGTAGCGCGTGTAGCCAAACTGCCCGTTGAGCGACCATTGCGCATTCAAAGCGTTCCTAACGCCGATGTTCCCGCCTGAGAGTCGTTGCGGCGTTCCCACAGCGGCGTAGCCAAAGTCGTTGTCGAGGCCAATGGTGAACGTTGTTACCGGCGAGTATGCGTACGTGAACTTCGCAGTAAGTCCCAATCCGTTCTGATCGCCGCCTTCGGTGAACTTCCGGACCTGGTAGCCGACATTGAACTCGCCCGTAATCTTTGGCGTAAACTCACCTCTCGCTCCCACGTTGAAGAAATAATCATCACTCTCGGGCGCCGCGCCGGTCAGCGTGTTGTTTCGAAAGCGGAAGCCTGCGCTGACATCAAGCCCCGGATCCACCTCGTAGTAATAGTTAACCGGTATCTCCACATACTGAAGGCTGTCGTATCCAGCGGTTGTGTAGTCGGTATCGTTGTAGGTCACCTCGGCGCCGATCGAGGTTTTAGCCGTTAGTCCCGTCTCTCCCCCGGAATCGACTTCTGTCACATTGCGCTTCACCAGGTATCCATTCCGATGGATATCAACCGTGGACTGGTCGAGCTGCTGGAAAGCGGCGTCCAATTTAGCCTTGGATTTGCCGTTTTCGTACTTGGCCGTGAAGGAGATGTCGGCCAAGTCATCGCTAAGCTTCGACGAGTCTTGAGAGTACAGGGAAAAGGTCTCGTTGAACGCAAATACTCCCTCGATGAGCGAGCCCTTCCCGTAATCGTACTCAAATCCGGGGGTAAGGTCGAAAATCGTCAGACCGGTCTGGCCGGAATTCTGAAGAAAAACGTTATCATTGTACTTAACGGCGGCGGCTGCCGTGAAGAAAAACTCGGAGGTCTGATCAGGGGTGTAGAACCCTCGAGCGGCGGTATTCAGCACGAGCGCGGCGATCGCAACGGCGATTGTCGCGGCACAATTCTTGAATCTGAAGGCCTTGCGGATCTGCATAAAGCTTGTGTAGGTGCGACGCGGCATTCCTGGTTTGGGAAACCAATATTGCCTACGAGGAAGGGCTCACAATCGTGGGGTTTATCGGATTGGTATTGTTTGTGGTGACTGCGGGCGCTCCTGCGGGTGGACCGGCCTGTCCCGTTGCAACGCTTGTTGCAGAAGTCGCGGCCAACGAGGCGCTGCTTGCAGATTGAATAGCCGATACAATCGCGGCAGGCGCCGATGTGGCGGTAGCCTGCGTTATGGCCTGCGCCTGTGCGGGAGACACTGAAATGGCAGCTGCTGTGATCGCTGGCGTTTGGCTCGGATCAGCTGCCGCCGCTGCCTGTGCAATCGCGGCGGCTTGGGCCGGCGCGGTATTTACGGCCGCGGTGGTTAACGCGGCAGCCTGGTTCGGCGCAGCCTCTACCCCTGCCGCGGCTATCGCGGCCGCTTGGCTCGGGGCGGCGGAGATCCCCGCAGTCATCACTGCGACTGCCTGGCTCGGGGCGGCAGTCACCGCTGCGGCTGTTATCGTCACCGCTTGCGCCGGAACCGCAGCGATAGCCGCGCCCGCGATCGTCGCTGCCTGGGTCGGCGCGGCACCTACGGCGGCGGCGATGACACCCGCCACCGCATTTGAGACCTGCGCCGGCGTTGACGAAACATTGGCGCTAACGCTTTGGACGGCTGCACCCACGATCGAGGACACTTGAGACGGGGCGGCGGCAATCGCCGAGGAGACGAGCGCGGCTGACTGGTCGGGGGCTGCAGCGATCGCATCCGCCACCAGCGCCGAGACGTTGGACGGATCTGCGGCTATGGCCTGCGCCAAGATTGCCGGCGCGTTGCTTACATTGGCCCGAATCTGCGCGGCGACCGAGATACTGGCGGCGCAAAACAGAGGACTGGGAATTGCAAAGGATAGGATGGAGCCGAGAAGGAGACGGTTTTTCATGATGTTTGAGCGCAATTATGGAATTGGATTTAAACCGAGGGCGGAAAGGTGTTCTCGCGGTCGAAGTACTGTCCCGAGCATGTAACGAAACGTAAGATCAACCGGCACCCCGACTCACACCTCAAGCCGCCGGTTTTCATGGTGAGTGGCGTTCAAAACGGACCTCAAGGGTCATTGTGGCCAAATTTTCTCCCAGCAATTAGGGGATTTTGCCTAGGGCCTTTTCCCCTAACCCTGTGTTATTGTCCCCTAGATGGTGACGCCTATCCAAGAGTGCATAGCGATAAGAGCACGAGGGGGGTCTGCCGCGACGCAGGAAGGGCGACGGCCGCGGAATTCATGGGCCTCCGGATCGAGTCCGCGGCGAGCAACCTTTGGGAGGCGCCGTCCGAGGGGGAGGACCGTCATAGCTGTTTAACGGGGGCATGATCGGAATCGCGGCTTAGCCGAGGTCGGCGGCGGTTCAATCGCCACGGCCAGATTGCATGCCCTCCGGGATCATGCGCGGGGCAATCTCAATCGGAAAAGCGCGCGGGAAGCGACGGGGCGAAGCTGCGTTTGGAACGGTCGGGCCCCCGGGGATCCTGGCAGGGCAGACGGGCTTCCCTCTCTTGGACCTGCGCTTGGCGGCTCTGGAGGCGAGATCTTGAGAATACTAATTTCAAGCTACCGGTACCACCCGGACGTCGGTGGCGTGGAGACGAGTTCTCGCCTGCTCGCAAGGCAATTTGTGCGTGCGCACCACGACGTCGTCCTTGTCACGGCGACGGCACAGGGAGAAACAGAAGACGCCGGCGTCACGGTTGAGAGAGATCCCTCGATCTTGAGGCTCCTCGCGCTCGTGCGATGGAGCGACGTGTTCTTTCACAACAATGTCAGTCTGCGGACTGCGCTGCCCCTCCTCTGGGTGCAACGGCCCTGGATCGTTACAACGCAGACATGGTTGTCGGGCCCGGACGGTTTCTCCCATTGGAACGGTTGGCTCAAGCGCGCAGCGCTCCGGCGGGCCAATAATGTGTACGTTAGCGGCGCCGTCGAGCGGCACATCCAAATGCCGGGCGTGAGAATCCCGAACCCGTACGACGCGGAGATATTCCGCGAGATCCCGGGTTGCCTTCGTCATCTCGACTTCGTCGCTGTTGGCCGCTTGGTTTCGGACAAGGGTTTCGACTCGGTCATAAAGGCCCTTGCCTTGGTGCACGAGCGCGGCCTTCGCGCGACGCTGAGCATCGTTGGCCGTGGACCCGAGGAGCGCCGATTGCGCCTGATGGTCGCCGAGCTCGGCATCGGGCCGTACGTCTTGTTTCGGGGAGAGATCCAAGGCCATGAACTGGCCGTTGAGTTGAACCGGCACCGATGGATGGTCGTGCCGTCACGGTGGGCCGAGCCGTTTGGGATCGTTGCCCTTGAGGGCATCGCGTGCGGTTGCGGCATCATCGGAAGCGAACAAGGGGGCCTAGCCGAGGCTATTGGTCCGTGCGGTGTCACATTCCCAAACGGCGACGTCGCCCGCTTGGCCGACATAATGGCGGACCAGCTCGCTGATCCCGATCGCCTTCGTTTATACCGCTCCCGCGCTCCCGGCCACCTCGCTGCCCACGCTGTCGAGTCGGTAGCGGACCGGTATCTGGAGATGTTCGGGATGTTGTGCCCCGTTCCGGCATCCACTGAGTGAGGTTCGCCCATTGTTGAGGCCCTGCCTTCCCATCGTCTACGCCCTCGGTTTTTCCCAGCTGCTGGCTTTCCCGCCTGCATGCCCGCCGCTTCCATCTGCGCCAGTACCCATACGATTCCATCTCGACCACCCGGGATTTGTGACACTCGTGATCGATGACCCGGACGGGCGGAGGGTGAGGAACCTAGTCTCGGAAACTGAATTCTCGGCAGGCGAGCACACGGTCTATTGGGACTGTCTCGATGACCTCCTTCCCGACTCCAACGCAGCGGAACACGGAATATTCCGCGTTTCCGGCCGCTTCGTCCCTCCGGGCAGCTACATTGTCCGCGGGTTGGTACATTCGCCGATCGACCTGACCTACGAATTGACGCCCAACACCAATGGCCACCCACCTTGGCGTACAAGCAGTCCAACCAGCGAATGGCTCGCGAATCATTCGCCACCCAGCTGCGTTCTCTTTGTCCCAGCTGACCAGGCGCCCCTATGGGGCGGCGGTGCGGGCGCAGGCGTGCCGCAGATTGTTGTCGGCAGCGCCGTGACCGAGGGGGGAAGCGCAATCGCATGGTTGGATTTGAACGGCCAAAAATTGAGCGGCCGGATGTGGCTCGGAGGCGTTTGGACGGGCGCCAGCCAACTTGCCCGGGATGCGGGCCCAATGGCCTTGCCCGGCGTCTATGCGTATGCAGGAACAATCTTTCAGAGTCGCCTCAGGCTGAGCGCACTCTGCAACCCCGCCGCACCCGCTTCAACCTTGGGGCATTTCCCGGTGGGCCCCGCAGGGGACCGCCCCGTGCTCGATTCTTGTCTCGAGCTTTCGCTGCCGGCGGAGGACCAGAACGAAGGCGCCGCACTCACCGGCCTGGCGGCGTTCAACGGCACCCTTGTGGTAAGCGTGCAGGCCTTGAACCGATTGTTCCTCATCGATGCATCCGCTCGGCGCGTGCTTGGGTGTGTCGCCGTAGAAGACCCCCGCGGTGCCGCGTTCGACAACACGGGGAGGCTTCTTGTCGTCTCAGGCAGGCGGGTCCTGGCCACGGACGGGAGTCGTGGCGCCACAGGGGCGGGCTTCGGAGCGTTTCATCCGTTCATCACGGAGGGCCTGCAGGATCCTCGGGGGATTCTTGTCGATGCGAAATCCCGGATATTCCTGACGGATTGGGGGGCTAGCCACCAGGTAAAGGTCTTCGGCGCGGATGGCGCCTACGAGCGTTCGATCGGCACAGCCGGCCCCCCAGGTGTGGGGCCCTACGATGCTGGGCACATGAACTGGCCCTACGGGTTGGCTATCGATGGTCGAGGCAGGCTTTGGGTCGCCGAGAGGAGCTATGCGCCGAAACGCCTGAGTGTTTGGACCCCGGACGGACGGCTGGTGAACGCGTTTTTCGGGCCATCCCAGTACGGAGGCGGCGGCACCATCGACCCGGAGGATGAGACCCGCTTCTTCTACGGAGACAAAGGAGGCGGCCAGGAATTCAAACTCGACTTCGAGCACCACCTGAGCTGGCCCGTCGCGGTTTACTACCGCCCCACCCTTTCACCCCTGCCTGAGAAATGGGCCGGGGTTCCCGAGACTCCCCTCCATCGCGATCGCCGCACGTACCTCACCGATTGCTACACGAAGGATGCGACCTCGGGGAGCCCCGTCGTTTCCATCTGGCTCCTGGAGCACGGGATCGCACGGCCCGTAGCGGTGGTCGGCCGGTGCGAATCGGCGCAGGGTCCTGCAGCAGCCGGGTCCGCGGACACGATGTTTTGCTGGGTCGACCGCAACGGTAACGGACGGGTTGACGACGGCGAGGTGACATTCCGGCCTGGCCGGGCGGGAAACCTGGCCGTCATGCCGGACTTCACGATGGTCGGCTCGGAGGGAATGATATTGAGGCCTGATCGCTTCACGGGACGGGGGGTACCCGTATACGAACTGGACCGCGCAGTGTTCCCGCCCATCCAGACCCAACCCTCCCCCTCCTCCGGGGGGAACCAGGCAATCATCGACAGGGACGGCCGGCTGGTGCTCACCACGGCCCCGAAGCCCTTCTCAAGCTTCGGATTTGGCGGATTCTTCCAGGGACGTCCAACCTGGTTCTACCCAAGCCACTGGCCCGGTCTTCACGCCTCGCATCACGCACCGCTTCAAACGCTGCCCGGCGAGACGATTGGCACAACACGCCTGCTGGGGCCCCCGATAGAGCTCCCGGACAGGGCTGCAGGGGAGATATGGGCGATCAACGGGAACAAGGGCAATGTGTACCTGCTCACAACTGACGGCCTTTTCGTGGCCACATTGTTCCAGGACAGCCGGGTGCGCGCGTGGGATGCGCCACACGATCGGCCGGGAATGCCCGTCGGCCAGTACAGCCTCGGCGAGGAGACCTTCTTTCCAACGCTTACGCAAACCAAGGACGGCAAGGTCTACCTGCAGGGCGGATTCTACTCCCAGCTCGCCCGCGTTCGCGGCCTTGAAAGCGTTCATAGGCTGCCGGACGAAGGGCTAACGGTGGATGCGGCATCGCTCCGGGCCGCGCACGCTGGCCTGGGCCGCCCCCGGGCGATCGGGCAGACGTCCCCCATCCTGCTCATTCCGATCATTCCCGATCACGGACCCGGGCAGCCAGCTGTCCAGGGATGGCCCTGGGAACGCTGGGCGACGATCGATTCCCGATCGACCGCCGGGCGAGAGATCAGAACCGAGTCTTCACTTGCGGTGGTCGGCGGCAGCCTCTGCGTCGCCGTGCGCACCGACGACCCGTCCCTGCTGGAAAACTCGGGCATTCCACCCATTTTCAGGAGCGGAGGCGGCATTGACATCATGCTCGGTTCCAATCCCGACGCCAACCTCGGGCGCGAGGCGGCCGGGGTCGGGGACGAACGCCTCGTCGTCGCGAAGGTACGGGGCAGGACTCTCGCGGTGCTCTACGAGGAGGTGACGGACGGCGCTCGGGGCGCCTCCGTGGATTTCTCGTCGCCCATTCGCTCGGTGATCATCGACCGCACGACCGATGTCACCGCCTTTGTCACGTTGGCGAGCGAGCGGCCGGAGGGAGGCCAGGGCGCGTCCGTGACGTACCGGATCTCCATTCCTCTCTCGACGCTCGGATTGAGACCCGTCCCCGGTCGGGTCATTCGCGGTGACATAGGGGTGCTCCGCGGGAACGGACAGCAAACCCTGCAGCGCGCATACTGGTGCAACAAGGCCAGCGGACTCGTCTCGGACGTCTCCAGCGAGGCCGAGCTTACCCCTGCGGAATGGGGCTTATGGCAATTCAAGGCAGCATCCCAAGCGAACTGACGGTTGGGGCCAAGGGTGGCCCGGAGGCCCGGCTTTCCGGCCACTTGGACCTATCCCGGGTGAGGATCCGGCAATGGCTAAGGATTTTGCTCGGGGTCGGATCCGCACAGGCCGCCGTCCATGCCATGGGCTTCGTGGCCGGAATCTGGATAATCCGGTGCCTCGCGCCTGGCCAATATGCGCTCTACACGATGACCTATGCCGTCCAGGGGATGCTGAACGTCCTGACTGACGGCGGCATCTCAAGCGGCGCGATGGCCGAGGGCGGTAAGGTGTGGAAGGATCCAAGACGCCTCGGACAAGTGGTTAACACGGCACTGTCCATGCGCCGGACCCTTACGTGCGTCGGCCTGGCCATCGGTGTGCCTTTGGGGCTGTTCCTGTTCCATCGCCAGGGGGCCTCCTGGGTTTTCGCATCCGGGCTGCTCGGGGTTGTCCTCTTCAGCTTCTGGTTGAATTTCGGGGCGTCGATCTTCGCCCTTGCTCCGGCGCTTCACCAGAAGCTGGCCGAAACGCAGAAGATAAGCCTCGTTCAGAACGCGGGCCGGGTGGGCGTCCTGCTGACGATCCTGCGGTGGATCCCGAACGCATTGGCGGCCGTCGCCGTCAATGCAGTTGGGCAATTCTGGGCCTTCATCCGGATTCGCCATCTCGCCGAGGGACTGATCGATCGCACCGCGCAAGAATGCCCGGAGGTCCGCCGGAGGATCTGGGAGGTGGTGCGCAAGATCCTCCCCGGATCCGTGTATTTCTGCCTTTCCGGCCAGATCGGGATCCTCGTGATCTCTCTCTTTGGCTCCACGATCAAGGTCGCCCAGGTGGGGGCGCTGAGCCGCCTCGGGCAGGCCTTCGCGGCCGTCGCGCTCCTGGCGAGCACGATCATCGTCCCGCGCTTTGCCCGCCTGCCGTCGTCGAGATCGCTCCTGCTCGCCCGCTACGTGCAGGTCATGGCCGGCCTGGTCGTCATCGCCCTCGTGTCAATCGCCGTTGCGGCAGTGTTCCCGGCACAGGTCCTATGGCTCCTCGGGGGGCAGTATTCAAACCTCGCCCCCGAGCTGCTCCTGATGACCGCGGGGTCGGCCTTGTCGTTGCTGGCACAATTCACCTACTGCCTGGGCTGCTCGCGTGGCCACGTGGTCCCGCCGGTCCTGGGCATAACGCTTGAGGTTTCCGTGCAGGCAATCCTGCTTGCGCTGGTCGACCTCCACGAGGTGCGAGGGGTGCTCCTAATGGGGCTCCTGATGGCTGCATTCCAATGCCTCCTGCAGTCGACGAACCTGGTCGTCCGCATACGCAGGCACGAGCTGACACCGGCCCCGGCATGAAATGAGGATCGCCTTCATAACGGGTTCGATCGCTCAGGGTCGTGACGGAGTCGGCGACTATGCCAGGCGCCTTTCCGGGGAGCTCGCCAGGAACCGATGCGCTTCGACGGTCATCGCGTGGAACGAGCCGTTTGCCACCGAGACATGCATCAGCACGGAGGATTCCGGTTCGGGGCCCGTTGACCTGTTGGCCCTGCCGGCAGCTCTGCCGGCAGCTGTCCGCCTGGAGCGGGCCCGCACATGGTTGAGCGAGTTTGCCCCGGATTGGCTGAGCCTCCAGTATAGTCCGTTCGCCTTCCATCCGAGAGGCCTGCCCTTCGGTCTTGCGCCCGCGCTCGCCAAGCTCGCGCAGGATCGCCTGGTGCACATCATGTTCCATGAGACTTGGGTTTCGGAAACCCTTCTCTCGAGGCCAAAGCATTGGCTCCTGGGGAGGGCGCAGCGCGAACTCGTGCGGCGCATGGCGTCGATCCTTTCGCCCGACTGGGTCAACACAAGCAACGCTCGTTATGCGCTGGACCTGCGGAGGCTCGGCCTCAATGCCAACGTCCTGCCGCTGTTCGGAAACATACCCATCTGTCCCCGCTCCGGCTGGCTTTTGGGAGAGCTCCCCCAGCTTGGGGTGGCCGACGGAAATCGCGACGGGTGGCTCCTGCTGGGTATCTTCGGGGCGGTCCACCCAGAGTGGGCGGTCAACGGCTGGTGGGACTACCTCGTTCGCGAAACCCGAAGGATTGGCCGGCGCATTGCGCTTCTCGGCATAGGAAGGGTCGCAGGGAGGGGTTTGGAGCATTTCCATCGGGCCACGGCCCCGTGCCGGCGCGACGGAGTCGTCCATCACTTCGGTGAGCAGCCAGCCGACCGAATCTCGGACTTCCTCCAGAGCATCGACGGGGGCATCTCAACCACGCCGCTCGAGCTTATCGGGAAAAGTGGGAGCGCGGCTGCCATGGCTGATCACGGCGTGCCCGTGCTTGCCACACGAGAGCGCAATGGCAGGGAGCCCTACAGCCTGTACATGGCCATCGACGCATGGCTGGCGCTGCGCCGGGAGCCGAACAAGCCCAGACCTGGGGCGTCGAGCCTCGATGCGGCTGCCCGCAATCTGAGCCACCAGCTGCTCGTCGCACCCAAGGCGCGGGGCCTCGTCGCACCCCCAAGGTCAAGCCCGGCATGATCCTCGTCAGCCATCCCACCGGAAACGCCAACGTGCGGGCCCTTCTCCTCGGCCTGGAGAATGCGGGCCTGCTCGCCGGATTCCGCACCTCGATTGATGCCGGCGCAGGACCACGCCTTGTCCGGTGCCTGCCAAAAGGCCTGCGGGACGAACTGGAGCGACGGACGTTCCCGATACCGAGCCACAAGATAGGAAGCCGCCCCCTGCTTGAACTTTGCCGGATCTCCTCCGGAAGGCTGGGATGGAAATGGCCGACGCGGCACGAGACCGGCTGGGCATCCGTCGACGCTATATACCGCAGCAACGACAAGAGTGTGGCTCGCTCCTTGGGCGGCCTGAAAGGGGCTAGGGCCGTCTACGCCTACGAGGACGGCGCGTTAGAGACATTCCGCCGGGCGCTCGCGCTGTCGATGATGACGGTATACGATCTACCGATTGTATATTGGGAAGTAGCTCGATCCCTGAACTGCGAGGAGGCCCAGCGCCTGCCGGCCTGGTCGATAACGTTACCGGGGAATCGCGAGTCGACGGCAAAATACGAGCGCAAGACCGAGGAAATGCTCCTTTCCGACGTCGTCGTCTGCCCGAGTGATTTTGTCGCGCGGTCACTCCCCCGCCAGCTGCCCCGGGCTCCCGCCGTTGTCGTGGCTCCGTTCGGCTCTCCCTGCCCGTCGCCCCCAAGACCACCCCGATATCCAAACAGGCGGGGGCTCCGGGTGCTTTTCGCCGGAAGCATGAGCCAGAGGAAAGGCCTGGGGGACCTCTTCGCGGCCATGAAGCTTCTGGATCGGCCCGACGTGGAGCTGGTGGTAATGGGCTCCCCCGTTGCGCCGATGGCCTTCTATCGACGCGAGCTACCGGGTTTTATCCACGAGCCGCCCCGCCCGCACCAGGCGGTGCTGCAGCTGATGCGATCGTGCGACGTCCTTGTGCTCCCGTCGATCATCGAGGGTCGGGCCCTTGTCATGCAGGAGGCGATGAGCCAGGGGCTGCCGGTCATAATCACGCCCAACACCGGGGGCGAAGACCTCGTTGAGGAGGGCCGAACCGGCTTTCTTGTTCCCATCCGTTCGCCGCGCGCGATCGCCGAGCGTCTCGACTGGTTCGCCGACAGTCCCGAAGAGACCCAACACATGGGACAGCTGGCCCAGCGGAAGGCCGAGGGATATCGATGGGATAACTACGGCGCCCTTATCTCCCGGTCCCTGAAGGAGCAACTCGCCGCGAGACGGCCTATTGGGCAGCCCGAGCGATGAACCTGCAGCTCGCGCCCAACCGTCGATCCGCTGACCCGGGCCCCTGGCCTGTCATGGGGCCATTCGCCGATGACGGGGCCCGATTCGTCCGGCGCTGGATCTACGTCTACTTCGTTCTGCTGATCGCCGAGGGCGCGCTGAGGAAATGGGTGTTTTCCAGCTCCCCGGCAATTGCCGAGGCACTCCTTGTCATAAGGGATCCTGTGGCGGTTATCATCTACTTTTCGGCATGGAGGGCAAACAGGCTGCCCAGCCAACTCTCTCTTCTGCTTTGCGCGCTCTCGACCCTGGTCCTCTCGACGCTTGGGATCCTGCAGCTGATCGCCATCAAGGACCTCCTGCCGGCCGTCGTCCTTTTCGGCATCCGCACCTACTGCCTTCACGTGCCCCTGATATTCATAATGGCGGAGGTCCTAAGGACCGAGGACATTCTAAGGATCGGCCGGTTGGTGCTCTACGTCTCCGTTCCCATGGCTGTCCTGATGGTGGCGCAGTTCATTGTTCCGTCCGACCATTTCCTGAATCGGGGCGCGATGGGAGCCGGCGAGGGGGGCATCGGGCAGATCGAGTCCGCGTTCGGGCGGATCCGCCCAGCCGGCTTGTTCTCCTACAACAACGGGGCCACAAGCTTCAATCTTCTCGCCGCGGCATTCTGGCTGTATTCCTTCGTGGATGAAGGGTGGCTTTCCAGGCCGGCACGGTGGCTCAGTGGCCTCTCGCTTGTCTGCATTTTGCCCGTGTCCGGCAGCCGCACCTTCGTGCTCAGCTTCGCCCTGCTCCTCATATTCTCATTCATTGGGGGCAATTTCAACGCCCGCCTGATGGGGGTGACGCTCAAGGCGTACTGCATCATCGCCACGACCTTCTTTGCCCTTACCTTCACCGGCTTCTTCCGCGACGGCCTCGCCGCTTTTTCGTCCCGATGGGATGCGGCCCTGGACGACAACGGCTCAGTCCAGAACAGCATCGTCATGCGCTTCTTTGGAGAGTACGAGAATGCGTTTGGCTTGGCCAAGGAAACCCCGCTTATCGGGAAGGGGCTGGGCCTGGGCTCGAACGTCGGCTCGAAATTGACGATTGGCGACCTGGACTTTCTGTTGGCCGAAACGGAGACGGAGCGGGATGTGCTGGAGATGGGGCCCGTCGTGGGGGCGGTTTGGCTCCTGGCGCGGTGGGCCTTTGCATTTTTCATACTCGGGAAGTCGTGGATCTGCGTCCGCAGGGGCGTGGTCCTGCCTTGGCTCCTGCTCGGCATGGAATGCACCTCGATCTTCAACGGAAGCCTCGCCCAGCCCACCTCGCTGGGGTTCATCGTCTTTACCACCGGCCTTTGCCTGGCCGCCACCAAGGTTCACGACCAGCGCGCCCCGTCGGGCCCAATCCTGCGCAGGATGACTGCGGCCGCTGCCGAGGGAGCCCGCTTTTCAGGCGTTTCCTAATGCGCGTTGTCCTGGTTGAGAACTATCGCCCGGATCGGCAAAGAAGCATGCTGCTGTTTTCCGAGTGTCTCCGCGGCGAGCTCACAAGAAGGGGCGTCAATCTGGTAACGATTGGGCCGCGAAGGATAGTTGGGCCGCGCCTGAATTCCCACGGCGGGCCGGCCAAGTGGCTGGCCTACGTCGACAAGTTCATTCTGTTTCCCAAACAGCTGAGGCGAGTTGCGCAGCGGAATCCGGGCTCGACCGTTTTCCACATCTGCGACCATTCCAATGCCATGTATGTCCGGGAGATGGGCAGAAGCTCCTGCGTGGTGACATGCCACGACCTGCTGGCCGTGCGCGGCTCCCTGGGTGACGACATGGCGTTCTGCCCAACCGGCGCAATGGGGAGGGTGTTGCAAAGGAGGATCCTACGAGGCCTCGAAGCCGCTCCGGTGGTCGCCTGCGTCTCCCATGCCACGGCCAGGGACTTCAAGCGCCTTGCCCCAGGCTACGCAGGCGTGACCGAGGTCGTGACCATGGGCTTGAATACGGCGTTCAAGCCGTTGGACCCTTCCGAAGCCTGGCGTCGCCTGGCGGGACTGCCGCTGGTGCCGCACGTGCCATTTGTCCTCAATGTAGGCTCAAGCCTTCCGCGAAAGAACCGTGAGGCCTGCCTCCGGATCCTCAGCAGGCTCGACGCCGAAAGGGTGCGTTTACTTGTGTTTGTCGGCCAAAGGCTCACCCCCGCCCAGCTTCGACTGGCATCGGAGTCGGGGGTGCGCGAGCGGGTCGTGGAGCTCGGCGAGGTGCCGAAGACGCAGCTGGAGGCCCTTTATAGCGCCGCCCATGCGCTGCTTTTCCCCAGCTTGGCAGAAGGTTTTGGATGGCCGGCGCTTGAAGCACAGGCCTGCGCTTGCCCGGTGGTCTGCAGCAACCGCACATCGCTTCCTGAGGTTGTCGGGAATGCGGCGTTCATGAATGACCCCGACGACGAGCCCGCCTTCGCTCGCAGCCTGATGCAGCTCTTCGACCCAAGGCTGCGGCTGGGAGCGATTCAGGCGGGCCTGGAAAATGTCTCCCGGCAGTCCACGGAGCGAATGATCGCAAACTATTGCGCGATATACAGCAGCCTTGCCGGCCGCTCATGAAGAACTGCCTCTCGTTCATTGTTCTGCTGCTTCCCTGGGCCATCAAAAGGCCCCTCTTGATCCGCATCTGGGGGTATGCGCTGCACCCGACGGCGCGGATAGCGTTCGCATGGGTTTTCCCGGAGAGCCTCACAATGGAAGCCCACAGCCGCATAGGGAACCTCACGATCTGCAAGGGCCTCCATCACCTCTGCCTCGAGGACCACGCATCGATCGGACGAGCCAACTGGATAACCGGGTTTCCAAGGGGGCCCTCCCGCCATTTCGGCCACCAGCCGGAACGATCGCCTGGCCTGCACCTTGAACGCCACGCCGCAATCACCAGCCGGCACATTATCGATTGCACCGCCCAAGTGACGGTGGGCCATCACGCCACCGTCGCCGGTTTCCGCTCACAGATTCTCACGCACAGCATCGACCTCGAGAACAATCGGCAGTCCTCATCCCCGGTCAGAATAGGAGCTTACAGCTTCGTCGGCACCGGATGCGTGGTGCTCGGCGGAAGCGTGCTGCCAGATTACGCTGTGCTCGGGGCAAAGTCGCTTCTCAACAAGGCCCACACGGAGTCGTACCGCCTTTACGCGGGCGTGCCTGCCCGCGATGTCAAGGCGCTCCCAAAATGGTGGGGGTATTTCCACAGACAGGAAGGATTTGTCTACTAAACCAGGCTCGCGTCCCCGAATCGGGGGCGCCATCTCCAACGGCGGCCGACGGGTCGCCATCCGCGCCCTGAAAATGCGGGAAACCGGGTGGCCCCCCTTGGCGGACACCACGCAGCTCCGGTCCCTGCGAGGCAAAAAGCGAACCCAAAGGGAGCCGCGAGCATGGGGAGGTTCTGCCCCTCGTTGGCTGCGACACACAAGCCGGCAGCGCCTCCCCGAGGAAATCGAGGAATTATGCCAAAGGTAAGCATTGTGATGACCTCCTACAATCAGGAGCGATTTGTCCGCGCGACGATCGAGAGCGTGCTCGCGCAGGTGCTCCGCGACTGGGAGCTTGTCGTGGTTGATGACGGCTCACGCGACCAGAGCCATGAAATCGCCTGCGCGTATTCGAGCAAAGACCCGCGCATCCGGTGCTTCAAGACGGCCAACGGCGGCCACAGCTCGGCGCTCAATTTCGGGGTCCGTCATACGCGCCCCGATAGCCCGTTTATATTCTTTCTCGATGGCGACGACATGCTGAAGCCGGACTACCTCTTGGTCACCGTCGCCTACTTGGACGAACATCCTTGCGCCGGTGTCGTCTGCTGCCTTTCCGACCAGATCGATGGCGAGGGCAATGTGACCCGGGCGCTCAATCACCGCAGCAGGTGGGTCCCGGGGCGCCTGGGACTCCCGCGGCAGCTGAAGAGTTGCGAGTTCAACACGCCGTTCGTGGCTTTCTACTGCGCAACCGGCCAGGGCATGACCGGCCTCTATCGTCGCTCCATATACGATAAGACAGAGGGCTGGGACATAGACCTCAGCCGTCACGAGGACACGGACATGTACTGCCAGATGTCGCTTCTTGCGGAAATTCATCACATTCCGCGCCTGCTCTACAGCTACCGGACCCATGGAGCCAATATTACGAGGATAAGCGACGACGAGGCGATTCGCCGGCAGGCGACCTTCGTCCGGGACGGCTACGCCAGGTTCCGCCAGAAATGGTGCCGCCGGGTTCCGAGGAACGCTGAGGAAGAGGCCATCCTGTCGGCCGCCCAGCGCCATTATTACGGAGTCCACCGGCCACTGAGGCATCTGAAGGTTGGGGCCAAGACGCTTCGACTGGCCATCCGCGAACGCTCGCTCAAGCGGATACCGTGGGCCTTCCAGCTTATGCGCTATTTCATAGCGGATACGGGTTCATACTGGATCCTCGGCCGCGCAAACGTCGAGTAGACGAACTCAGTCGTGACGCCATCCCCCGAGCTGCTGGAATCCGTACCCGAGGAGCGCCTTTCTTCGCTAAGGATCGTGGTCGTTCAGGGCCCCTACTTCCCCGTGCCTCCGCTCCTCAACTCTGGGGTTGAAAAGATGTGGTACGGATTGGCCCGCGAATTCCGCAGGCGCGGATGTTCGGTGACCCAAATCTCCCGGCGCTTTGGTGACCTGCCGGAAAAAGGCCTCGATGCGGGCGTTCAACACGTGCGCCTCCCGAGCCGGGATGCGCCTAGGTCGGCGGCGTTCTACCGGGCCTATGATGCAATCTATTCATTCCGTGCGCTCCGGGCCCTCCCGGAAGACGCGAATATCGTAATCACGAACTGTACCTGGCTTCCACTACTCATGAGGGGGAGGCAAGCCCGGCGCCTTTATGTCCACGTAGCCCGGTATCCCAAGGGCCAAATGCGGCTCTATAGGCACGCCGCGCGGCTGCAGGCGGTGTCAACGGCCGTCTCGAAGGCGATCGAACGCGAGATTCCGGAACTTACGGACCGGATCGTCGCCATCCCCCCGTACACAACGAACGCAGAAGGCGGGGCCGGTCTCGGCGAGCCTACCGAACGCCGAGAGAAGCTTGTCCTTTACTTGGGGCGAATTCATCCGGAAAAGGGCGTCCACCTCTTGCTGGACGCATTCATTCGCTTCGCGCCAAGCGATTGGAATCTGCAAATATCCGGAAGCCATGAGACGCGCCAAGGCGGCGGGGGCGAAGCCTACCTTGCTCGCCTGAAGCTAGCCGCGTCTAGGGAGCCTTCTCGAATCGCGTTCACCGGATCTGTTCCGGCGGCGGAGCTGAACCGCCAGTATCGCCTCGCCGCATTGCTTGTCTATCCGTCCCTGGCCGAATTCGGGGAATCCTTTGGTGTTGTCCCTCTGGAAGCGATGGCGTGCGGTTGCCCGGCAGTAGTTTCAGACCTAGCGTGCTTTCGCGACTATCTGATTCCGGGTCACAATGGCTACGTGTTCAACCACAGGTCTGCGGATCCCGCCGAGTCGCTCGGCAGGGAGCTTCGATCTGCTCTAGCGGACCCGGTCGGCAGAAGCAGAATTGCCGAAGCGGGCATCAGGACCTCAAGGCACTATTCCCTTCAGTCAGTCGCCACGCTTTATCTCAACGACTTCTTTCGCGTGATCCGCCGTGGCCCGGCCTGAATTCGATGCCTGTCGCGCGCCAGCTCACAATCCGGAGAAGTCGAAACGGCTCTCCATGGCCGGTCCACCAGCGCATTCGGATGCTGCTCTGGGAATGCTCCTGGTCCGTCTTCTGCAAGTGGACGCCGAAACTTTTTTGGAGGTGGCGAAACCTCTGGCTGCGAGCTTTCGGCGCAAAGATTGGGAGCATGGTCTTCGTGCACCAACGCGCTCGGATTCAGATCCCGTGGAACATTGAACTCAAGGATCGTGCCTGCATAGGAGACGGCGCCAACCTGTACAGCCTGGACCTGATCGTGGTCGGACAACAGGTCATAGTCAGCCAGGAGTCGTATCTTTGCACCGGCACGCACGATCTTGAAGACGAGAGCCTTCCGCTGATGACGGCGCCGATTCGGATAGGCGCGCGGGCTTTCATCGGCGCCCGGGCATTTATCCTACCCGGAGTGTCGATCGGTCCAGGGGCAATCGTTGGCGCCTCCGCCGTTGTTACCTGCGACGTCGAGCCTCGCGTCACGGTTGCTGGAAACCCTGCCCGCCCGATTCGCACAGCCAGACAGCCAGCCTGACTCGAAAGCGCCAGATCAAACCCCGCCGTTTGCCCAAGCGTCCAATTCGCCGTCCCCAAGGCGGCTGAGACCGCTGGTCCCCCACAATGAAGGTCACCCCATCAACGCACCGCCAAACCGAATCCGACGAGCAGTCGGCCCTGCCTGGATCGGAGATTCAAATTCCCCCCGACCTGCACGGACCTAGCAAGGTTCCGGTATCTATCGTGATACCCATAAAGAACGAGGCGACGAACCTACCTCGCTGCTTAGCGAGCGTCGCCTGGGCTGAGGAAGTCTGGGTCGTCGATTCGTACAGCGTCGACGAATCGGAGACGATCGCGACCTACCATGGCGCCAAAGTGGTTCAATTCGACTTCAACGGGACGTGGCCGAAGAAGAAGAACTGGGCGCTGGAGACGCTTCCCTTCAAGCACCCGTGGGTCTTCTTCCTCGACGCGGACGAGGAGCTGCCTTCGGAGGCGCGCGCGGAGATTGCGGCGGCGATCGCCGGCGCCCGAGAGAATGTCAATGGCTACTGGATCAACCGCCGGTTCATGTTCATGGGCAGGTGGCTGCGCCACGCCTACTATCCAAATTGGAACCTGCGGCTATTCCGGCACGCCCTGGGCAGGTATGAGCGCCTGTCGCACGGGCCGACGGAGAGCGGCGACAACGAGGTGCACGAGCACGTCGTCGTGAGCGGTGGCACCGGATTCCTTCGATGCGAGATGGCTCATTACGCGTTCCCGTCGATCGACGTCTTTGTGGAGAAGCACAACCGCTATTCCAACTGGGAGGCCAGGGTGTCCCTCGAGAATGGCCTGGCGCGGGCGGGTGCGCCCCTCCAGACCGCCTCCGTAGCACGGCGCCGACGCCTTAGGCGGCTATCGCAAAGGCTGCCCTTCAGGCCCCTGCTCCGGTTTCTCTACGTGTACCTTTGGCAGAGAGGCTTCCTGGACGGACGCGAGGGCTACTACTTTGCCCGCCTGCACGGTTTCTACGAGTTCCTGTGCGTCGCCAAGGAGCACGAGATGGGGCGCACCTCAACACGCGGAGACGTGCACTGATACCGAATCACATTTTGAACACGCGCTGGAAGGAGTGCCCCGGTCGCACAACCGCCCCGGCAGCCTGGCTATGCAATTGCCGTCGACCTGCTGTCCCGGGTGAGGGACCCTCACTTGGGCCTTAGAATTCTCCATTCCATCCGGTCCGTCAATCCAACCGGAGGCGGGCCCATTGAGGGCGTGAAGCAGATCTCCTCCGTGAATTGCCGGCACGGCCATTCCGTCGAGGTGCTTTGCCTGGATTCGCCTAAGGACCCGTGGGTCAAGGATTTCCCGTTACCCTGCCACGCGATGGGGCCGTCCCTGCTCGGCTACGGCTACTCCCCGAAGCTTGTCCCGTGGCTTCGCGCGCACTGCCGGTCCTATGACGTCGTGGTGGTCAACGGCATATGGCAATACAACGCGTTCGGCGTCTGGCGGGCACTCCACGGCGGCACGACACCCTACTGCGTCTTCACGCACGGGATGCTCGATCCGTGGTTCAAGGACACCTACCCGCTAAAGCACGTCAAGAAATGGCTCTACTGGCCGTGGGCCGACTATCGTGTTCTCAGGGACGCAGCCGCTGTGCTCTTCACCTGCGAGGAGGAGCGTCGTCTCGCGCAGAAGTCGTTCTGGCTCTATCGGTGCAACGAACATGTGATAAGCTACGGAACCGCCAGGCCCAAGGGTTCCCCCGAATCGCAGCTGCAGCAGTTTCACGATCGGTTCCCCGAGCTATCACGGCGACGGTGCCTCCTCTTCTTGGGACGAGTTCATGAAAAGAAGGGCCCAGATCTGCTTTTCCATGCCTTTGCGGCAATCCTTCGGACTCTTCCATCCGGCGTTACCAAGCACCTGCACCTCACCATGGCCGGGCCGGACGACCATCCCTACGCGAAGCAGATGAAGAACCTGGCGGTGACGCTTGGCATAGCGGACCGGGTGACATGGACAGGGATGCTCACAGGCGATCTCAAATGGGGTGCGTTCCACGCATCGGACGCGTTCGTCCTTCCCTCTCACCAGGAGAACTTTGGGATCGCGGTGACCGAAGCTCTAGCCTGCGGGGTGCCCGTCCTGATCTCCGACAAGATCAACATCTGGCAGGAGATCGCACGTTGCCACGCCGGCCTGGCGGAGCCCGACGATCTAGAAGGCACGGCACGCCTCCTAAGGCGTTGGCTCGATATGCCCGAAGGCGATCGGGAGGAAATGAGAAAGGCGGCGCGAGCCTGCTTTTCCGCAAACTTCGATATCGAGCACACCGCCGCCAGCTTCAGCACCATGCTAAACTCCCTCGATTTCTCCCACACGTGAGCACGCACCAGCGAGCAAGCGCCGCCAGGCCGGTCTCGTTTCAACCGAGGCATCCTCCTCCACGTGGCTCGTACGCCTTGTCCCGCATATTTCGCCCGTCCGGGGACCTCCGGCCCTTTGGAAGGGCAATCTCGGACTGGCGCAGCACACAGACGACCACCCGTGATAAGGCACGGGATCGGAATCCCGCCTCGTGAACTCCGCGGTCTGCACCTTGTTCGAAGGAGACTACCACTGCGGAGTGGGCGCCCTCGCCAACTCGCTCTTCGCGGAGGGTTTTCGCGGAACGATCTACGCGGGATACCGGGGACCGCTGCCGCCATGGGCCAACGGTTCACCCGATTCAGCCGGCTGCACCGAATTTTGCCCGGAGGCAGGATTGAGGATACGGTTCATTCCCGTCGCCACGGCCGTCCACCTCACTAATTACAAGCCCGACTTCCTGCTTCAGGTCCTGGAGATCCACTGTCCCGACGCCGAGGCCTTGTTCTATTTCGACCCGGATATCACGCTGTGCTGCAGGTGGAGCTTCTTCGAGGAGTGGGTCGAGGCGGGCGTCGCCCTGTGTCACAACACCGGCTCATGGTGCCCGCGCAACCATCCGTATAGGCATTCGTGGAGGAGGTTTCTCGAAAGGGAAGGACTGCGGTGCCGCAATGAGCTCGACGAATATTTCAATGCCGGGTTCATAGGCCTCAGGATCCGTGATCGCGAATTTCTCGCGACTTGGGCGGACATTCTGGAAAGGCTGAAGGTCGCCGGGCACATTGACGTGTCCTTGTTGACGCTGGGAAAAGGCGCCAACCCCTACAATGTTCCGGATCAGGACGCCCTGAACATAGCGGCTATGGTTACCGCAGTCCCGATAAGCTCGATTGGCGAGGAAGCCATGGGATTCGTCTACGCGGGCAGTGGCGGCCTCATGGTCCACGCGGTCGGCCGTCCGAAGCCGTGGGCGAAATGTTTCACGATCCGCGCCCTGTCAGGCCGCGCACCTTCCTGGGCGGACAAGGACTATTGGAAGTTCACGAAGACCCCGATTCGCATCTATTCACCCGGCTGGCGCATCTTGAAGAAAGTCGACTTGGTCTGTGGACGGATTCTCGGCCACTACTTTTGAACCTGCCCCGCCATGGCAAAGTTCCTCCGGTGCCCGGCGTCCGTTGCGGCCAGGCGCCGGCCCGGTTCATCGGTTTCCAAGAGTCGCCGAATCGCCGTTAGGCACGCGCACCAGGTGACAAGAATCGCCGGATTGTAAAAGTTAAAGTCGCCGTAGGAGTGGACTAGAGTCAGAAGACATCCGCCCACGATCACGGCGGCCGCCCGATTCTCCCAAAAGCGGAGTCTAACAAGCGACAGGGCGTAGCCCAGCGCCCCTACGGAGATGAGTGCCATCCCCGCAAGTCCGAGTTCCGAGAGCAATTCCGCATAGTCATTGTGCGCGTGTTCCCAGAACAGGGTGTTGCCCTGGGTATCCTTGAGTATCGAGACATTGGCGCGCTGAAAGTTGGGGAACTCGAACCGAAAGCTTCCCGCACCCCAGCCAAAGATGGGCTCGGAGCGCGCCATTTCCAAAGTGGCCCGTGTGGCGGCGCGGCGGAAATCGGGCGCGTCAGATCGCCCTCCACTGACCAGCGCTTCCATCTTTTCCATCGCCTGTCCAGTGGGCAGCACCAAGAGCGCAAGCATGCAGAAACCCGTTGTCACCGCGCAAACCGGGAGGATCTTGCGCCAGGCGTTCTCGGATCGCTTCACCAAGCCAAGGTGGGAAACCGCGAACAGCGCAGACACGACCGGCAGATAGCAGAGCATGAGGATTGTAGCGGCGCGTGAGTAGGAGAAGACGATGACCAGGGCCACGATGACGCCAAAGAATGCGAAAAGCATGCTCGGGCTCGATTTTTCCAGAAGCCTCCGGCCGCGCTCCTGATACAGTGTTGCAAGGCCCAGGCATATCCCGAGCATGATGTTGAAGTAAGCGCCGGCGTGGTTCTTGTAGATAAAGGTCGAGACGAAATAGTAGGCCGGTGGGCGCCAGTGCCATAATATCTCGTCCGCTCCAGTGCACCGTTCCAACAGCCCCAGCAGGGCCAGGAGAAACGCGTTGCACGCCAGTGCTATGAAGAAGATTCGCACCGTGCGACCCCGTGTGAAGCCGACCGAGATCGCGCATGCGGTCATCCAGGCCGAGCTGTAGATCACCAGGTATCTCCACGGATTTGCCATGCTGAAAGGGGTGTCCATTCCACTCGGCAGCCACACGACATGCTTGACCCCGACCAGCCACCAGGAGCTGCCATCGCGTTTGTAGCTCCATGCCGGATTGACGGCCTGGATGAATACATAGGCAAGAAGGGCAACGCCGATCCAGAAAATCGGCTGGCTAGAGAGCCGGGGCGTTCGCGGCTCAAGGCTGGTATGCCAAGAGAACAGGGCGACACCCATGCTGGCCGACGAGCAGGCAAGGCTGGCGAACTGGCTCCATTCGTGCATGTCGCCGAGCGCCCAAGGCAGGAAGCACAGGTGCGCGCAAACCAGCGATAGCAAGAGCCTCTCCCGACTTGGCAAGGGCGCCGGCCCGCGGCGCACGGGAAGAGCAGCGGCCGAGCGCCGGGCGGGCGCGACCGAGGAAATCATACCCTGGCCCTCCCGATCTCGGGAGGGTTCGGCCCGTTCCTCCAAACAATGCCGGCCAGGCTCAGCGCCCGCCAGTATCGCGGAATGAACCGTCGGGGGTTGCCCACAACGCGGAATAGCCAGCCGAGGGCGACCCGGTCCGCCCACGATGGAATGCTGGCCTGCTGGCCGGAGAAGAAAGCAATCGCAGCGCCCGTGCACACGATCGTCGGGCGCCAGGAGAGCCGCTGCTTGAGGAAATGCCCGAGCCTTTCTTGTACGCCTCCCCCGAGATTGATGAAGATGAAGGTGGGGCGGCGCCGCTCGAGGGTTGCCAGCAGCTCCCCGTCGCTCAGCGGGCCTCGCGGATAGGCTGGCGCAACCATCCAATCCTCAATGCCAACGTCGATTCCCTGGCGCTCGAGCCAACCGATGTTGGCAATCCCTTCCTCCTCAGAAGGCATGATCCAGAAGGACGAGCCTTTCCGACGGAGCTCGGGTCGGCGGATCAGCTCCCTTAGAAAGCGGAGTCCGGTGATCCTCGGGAGGAGACGGCCCCTCATAAGGCCCCACAGGAGGATGAGGAAGCCGCTGTCGGTGATGGCGACGTCCGCCGCCTGAAGCGCGTTCCAGTGTGCGTCGTCGGAGACATCCGCCAGGACGGGAGCCGAAGGGGCCACGACCAGCCCGGCCGATTCTGCGCGGTCAAGAAGCGGACCGAGCTGGCCGCAATAGAACCGGATTCCCAAGACTTTAATGTGTTCCTCGTGCATTTCGAAATGGGCAGGCTCTAGGGCGATCCAGGACGAGCGAATCTGAGGGGCAATTGGACGGGCTGCTCACGGCCGCCGGGGATGCCATGCGAGCCCTGCCGAGCGGCCCAAGGCAGGGCTCGGACTTTTCGATTTTTCCCCGAGCAGCGGCGGAACGGGGCGGCGCCGACCTCGACGGGGGCGAACTTACGTTTGCCTTTGTGGCGCGCACAGTCACGGCGACCGGAGGTTTTGTGCCGATTCGACGTTCATCCCGGCGGGCAATGTTGCGTTGCCGAATTCGGAATGCAATTGAAGCGTCCTAGTGAAAAACCCCTAACCGCGGCGCGAATTTTTGCCGCTGGGTTTACTTGCGCGAACCTCCGCGGAGCCCTTTCTGGGCCGCATCTCATGTTGGTCGGCTTTGACTGCCTATGCTCACGCACCGCCTCCACGGATTACTGAATCTATACTTGGTCGCTACTGCGGCTTTCGTGGGGGGGCTGTTTCTCGGCTTAGCCGGTGCCGTCCGTTTCGTTCCTTGGCTGTCACTCAGTCCGGATGTCAGCCTGACACTCTGCGTCGCAGCCATAGCCTTTGGCACCCTGGCCAATGGTCCCCATGTCGTTGCATTAGGCCGCCGCCTCACTCAGATGGGCTGGCCGGATTCGGTGCGCCTCGCGGGCCGACAGGTCGCCTTGATCGCATTGGCGCTGTTTGGCCTCATAGTCGCCACCAAGCACCATAGTATAAGCCGCCTCTTTCTCGCCCACTACCTGCTGCTGAGTTGGATCCTGCTCGTGTTTGTGAACCGCTGGATGCCTAGGTACCTTGCTTCTCTGGCCTTTGACCGGCACAACCAGCTCCCAACCATCTTCATCGGGAATTTCCATCATCTTGGAAAGCTTACCAAGCTGATCGCTAACTCCCATTGCCTCGGAATTGTGCCCGTCGGCTCCCTCTCCGACGGTGTCCTCGGCGAGGGGGTCGAGGCGATGGGCCAATGCCTCGGGCCCGTATCCCAACTCGAGCAGATTATAGCCGAAAAAGGCATCGCGCAGGTCATTCTCCTCAATTTGCCAGCAAGTCTGACGGAGACCCGGTCAATCATTGAGGTGTGCCAGTCTGCGGGCTGCAGAGTCCTGGTCTACGACGACCCTTCAGAGCGCCTGCCGGTCCCGATGATCCCTATGCTCGAGGGGGGCCAGTCCTTCTATGCACTGAGCGAGGAACCCCTGGAGGACCCTACCAACCGCCTGGTGAAACGGGCCTACGACATCGTATTATCGCTGCCCGTGGTCGTGTTCATCCTGCCGCCCCTTTGCGCCTTGGTCGCCATCGCCCAGTTCTTTCAGGCGCCAGGCCCCCTATTCTTTGTGCGCCCGCGCGGCGGGCGCCGGCGCACCGAGTTCGGTATGCTGAAATTCCGATCCATGTATCATCGTGCCGACCGCGATGCGGCGAATGATGCGGTGCAGGCCAAACGTGGGGATGATCGGATTTATCCCCTGGGTCGATTCCTCCGCAAGACAAGCCTCGACGAGTTTCCACAGTTCTGGAACGTGCTGGTAGGCGAGATGAGCATCGTCGGCCCCAGGCCTCATTTGCCCATGCACGACCGTGAGTTCAGCCAGGTGACAGCCCATTACCGCACACGCCACCTCGTGAAGCCCGGGATCACCGGCCTCGCGCAGGTGCGGGGACTGCGCGGAGAAATCACCGAACCGGCACTTCTGCACCACCGCGTGAGGCTCGACATCTTCTACATCAGGCGCTGGACGATCCTACTCGATTTGAAAATCACCTTCCAGACGTTCCTGCAGGTGTTTTTCCCTCCCAAAAGCGCCAGCTAGAAGGGGGGAAGTGGATCGGCCGTGGAGCGTGGGAGGACTCCCATTGCCGAAGTAGCCCCACCCTTCTGGAACGGGAGAGTATCAGTCATTCTGCGGCTCGGCGGGGTTGCAGAATCCAAGTCAAAGGCCGAGGCGTCCGGACCCAGACCCTTCTCGATGGCGCCGGAGGCCGTCGACGCTCACCCAACCGCAAGAATCCCCTCCGGCCCGCCGGAAGGGTGTTCAGGCTCGGCAGCCTCTCCGGATTCCCAATTGCCATTGGTAATCCTGGGGCGGGAATGCCCGCGACCCAGTTGCCACCAGGCGGACGAACGCGGGATTAGCAGCCCGCACGGCTTACTGTTGCATCAGGCATCCAGCCGGACGGGAGAGGTAAGGGCCGCCGTGGAACCATTGCGCCGAATGGCCGACACCGCGCCGTCAAGATCGACCCTGCGCCTGCCACCTGGCCGCGGGTTGCCCCTAAGCCCCTTGGGGTCGTTCGAACGGCGACCACCCACGATGCCCAAGAGCCTTCCAACCATGGTCGTGAGCCCCTCGGCCTCGCGGTTCAGCTCGACGACACTCGCCGCGTTCTCCTCAGCAATCGCAGCATTGGACTGGGTGACCTTGTCCACGGTCGAGACAGCGGAATTGACCTGCGAGATACCCTCGCTCTGTTCCATCGATGAGCTCGCAATATCGTTGACCAGGCCGTCGAGCTTCTTGATCTGGTCCTGGATCGATGAGAAGCTGAGGGCGACTTCGCCGCTGATCGCGGCGCCCTGACGGCTCTTGTTTACGGATTCCTCGATCTTGGTCGCCGTCTCCTTTGCCGCGGCCGCGCACCTCTGGGCCAGGTTGCGGACCTCCTCGGCTACCACGGCGAAGCCCATCCCCGCCTCGCCGGCCCTCGCGGCCTCGACCGCAGCGTTGAGGGCGAGGATGTTCGTCTGGAACGCGATCTCGTCGATTGTCTTCAGGATCTTGGTGATGTCCTGGCTTGCCGCCTGGATCTCGGCCATGGCCGACTGCATGGATTTCATCCTGTCGGCGCCCGCATCCGCGCATCCGCGCGCCTCGACCGCCGCGGCCTTCGCGAGCTGGGCGTGGTCGGAGTTTCGCTTTGTCATGCTTGCCATCTCCTCAATCGATGAGGCTGTCTCCTCGAGCGAGGCGGCCTGCTGCGTGGCTCCTTCCGCCAACGAGGTGCTGGCCCTCGAGATGGACCCGGTGGTGGTGGCGATCGATTCGCCGCCCTCGCGGATGATATCAAGGGCGCTGAACACAGGCCTGAGGCTAAATGAGATCAGGAACGCGATCGCTATGCCAGCGAGGCCGCCGGCCACGAGGACAACGACGCTTGCATTCTTCCCAAACGCCAGGCCTGTGAGCAGCTGCCCGTTCGTCTCAGCCATGGCGGCCGACGCGGCGTCCCGAAGCGATTGAACCTGGCTTTCGATTTCGGAGGCTCTCCTGTCGAACGCCGCTAGGGCGGCGGCAATCTCGCGGTCGCAGTCGACGATTGCCTTGATCGACGCGTAGTACTGCGACCATTGGCCGCTCATTTCATTTCTAAGCGGCTCAGGGAGGGCCAGCTTCACCATCTGATCCGAGAATTCCGCAATGCGCTCCTTGATCTGAACCAGATAGGCGGGATCGCCCCGGAGCAGGTAGTCCTTTTCATGGCGGCGCACCATCAGCATGGTCACTTTCAGTTCGGCGAGCCCCTGGCCATTCACCTTTGCCTCCACATCGTGGACGACGGCGCGCATCTGGCCCTCGAGTCCCTCGGATGGGGTCAGGCCGCGTTTCGTCTTCAGGGCGACTATCTTTCCGAAATCCTGAAGATAGTCATCGATGGAGCCTTGTATCTTGTGCGCCTGTGCGCTCCTGCCCTCGTCGCGTGTCGACGAAGCGAGCACCTCGAGCTGCTGCTTGAGCCGGATCGCCACGTCGGCAAGGCGGTCGGCGGCCTTGGCGTCGTTCCCGAGCCGGAAGGATTGCTCCTGGAGAGTGGATTCGCGCAGTGCAATAAGGACATTCTGCGCGGCTCCCTGCTCCGCAAGGTCCTGGGTGACAAACCTGCGGCTCGCAGCATCGGCCTTGGAGGACTGGTAGTAGCCGATGCCCGAACCGGCCCCGAAGAGGGCGACAAGGGCTGCTACGCCGATCCATATCTTTTGGGTGAGGTTTAGGTTACGCATGGTTTGCCCCTAGTAATAACGGATCGCAGCCCCCTGGGGTTTAGCTGAAAGACTGCGCATTTCTTGCCATCCTCAACGTACCCGACGGAGCATAATCCCCAGAATTAGGAGATCTAGAGGCGGAGCCACCCGGGAAGCGCTGGATTCTCTGTGCATTGCGGTCCGGCCCCCGCCGCGACCGGGCTCCGCGGCATGGCAAAGCCCCAGATTGGCGTTGCCCGCCCTTCCGCACAGGTCCCAGATTTCGGCGAGCGCTCGATTCGCACCCATTTCAACCGCCCTCCATTTCGCTCGCCTTGGACTCCTGGCCCCCGCGGTTGCGGTGTTCCTGCTGCCCGGGTGGATCCTCGGGAGGATCCTTGGGACACCCTTTGCCGTGGCGACAGCCTTCCTTGGGTCGGCGGCCATTGTGTTCAACCTGATCCTGCTCCTTGGGGGCGCCGGGCTGCCCGTCAACCTGAGGACGGTCGGTTGCGCGACGGCGGCCCTCTCCCTGCTGCTCGCCGGCTGGGCGCAGCGCCGGGGAACTTCGCTCGGCCTTCGGTGGCAGCGGCCGACCCTGCCAACGGGCAGCGACTGGCTGTGGCTCGTCCCGCCGACCCTTGCGCTCGCCTCGATCACCGCCAGGACCCTGGTTGAGCCGCTTTCGGGATTCGACAACCAGTTCCGCTGGGACTTCCTGGCCCGCCTCATCCTGTCCCGGCACTCGCTGGCCTGCTATCCCCCCGTCAGCATGGCGGATTTCGACGCCTACGCCTGGTGCGACGGGATCCCACCCCTGGTTCCCTTCCTCAACTTCCTGATCTACGCCGCATCGGGGGCAGCGGCGCCAGGCCTGATCTCCCTCAGGGCCGTGGCGGAATTCCTGATCCTGGCCGCACTCGTATACCGCCTGGCGCGCGACCTGTGGGGCACCGGCTGGGCCTCGGTGGGGGTCATGGGGGGCTGCACGCTCCTGATCTGGGGTATCGCAATCGAGCAGGAGACGGGGCTCACCGCGATTGCGCTCATCGCCATGATTCTCTTCCTGCGGAAGACCCAGGACGGTGGCCCGGGGGTGGCCTCCTGGACTCTGTGGGCGGGGGTCGCCGCGGGGGTCGGCGCGATAAGCCGGGAATACGGCCTTTATTTCGTGATCCTCGGCTCAGCCGTCCTCGTTTTCCAGGGCCGGCCCCGCTCCCTCATCGGATTCCTCATTCCGGCCGCCGCGACCGCTGCGCCTTGGTACATCCGCAACTGGGTGAAGACCGGCAATCCCGTCTTCCCCGCGATGGGGTCCCTCTTTCCCACCAACGCGATCCACGTGGAGGTCATGAACGACATCGCGAATTTCTGGGGCTTTCGGTCGTCGCCCGTCCCGCTGTCGACCGTCCCGTGGGCGCTCCTGGCAACGCTCGGCGCCGTGGGGTTTCTCGGGCTCGCCGGGCTCATTCGGCTCGGGCGCCGCGGCCTTGCGATTGGTTCCGGCATCACCCTCGTGACGCTCCTCTGGATTTGGTCGATGCCCCAGACGGCCGGGGGATGGACATACTCCATGCGGGTGCTCCTTCCGGCCCTCGCCCTGGGCTCTGCGGCGGCGGGCTTCATAGGGGCCCTCAGGCCCGGCCCACGCGTGGCGTTTGCGCTTCTCGCGGGGCTGCTCTCGGTGGACGCCGCCCGACGCTCCTGGCTCCTGCCCGACGACCCCACCACGACGCCGTGGACCCTGTCCTTTGCAGAGTGGCGGATGTTTCGGGAGCAGGCCAGGCCCCGTTCGGGCGCGGATGTCTGGTCCATCCTGGCGGGAGTCGCCGCCGACCGGTACATCGTGGTCGATAACCCGCAGCCCTTTGTCACCCTGACGGCGCTCGGCGCGCACCCCACCCCCCTCGAAAGCCCGAGGTTCGCTGCGGCCTTCGACCCCTCGCTTTCGGTCGAGGAGGTGGTGGCGCGCCTCAGGGCGTTGAAGGTGAGGTTTGTCACGTTCTCCGTTCGCAACCCGGTTGTTAAGAAGCTGGTGGAGCGCCACAGGACGCTCCGCACCCTCGCCGAGGATTACGTCCCCGCGGCGAACCTCGGGGGCCTCCTTGTCTTCGACCTGGAATTCATGAGCAGGAAGCCGTAGGGCTACCCCCGCAAAAAGGTCCGACGGCCCTTGCCGACAGTGCGAGGGCCTCCCACGATTGCCGCCAATGCCCCTCGCCATCGCCTCATGAAATTTACCCTCATACTCCTTATCCTCGGCATTGGCGGATACGAGGCGGTGCAGTATTACAACGACCTGCCCGCTACCGCCCCTGCAATCGCAGCCCGGCCAAGGGCCGTTGCGCCGCCCACACCCGAGCCCGCACCCGAGCCCCCGCAAACCCCGGACCTGGCGAGCGTGCCCGTCCTGGGCGGCCACCCGTTAACCCATGCCAAAGTGAAGGAGATCCACGAATCGGGAATCCTGTTCCTGTCCGACCAGGGCCTCGTCAAGGTGAGCTTCAAGAACCTACCCCCTGAGTACTTGGACTACTTTGGACCCATTGCGGTCAAGGAGCCCGCGGCAGCCGAGCCCGCCGACCCCGCCGCCGTCACTCCCGCCGCCACCCCGCCTCCCGTGGCGCGATCAAAGCCGGAGCGCACCTCGGTAGAGGACGCCCAGGCCAGCCTCGCCTACAGCCAGGCGGTTTCCGGACTCCGCGACCGCCTGCAGAACGATCAAAACGTGATTGACCACTGGTACAAGCAATCGAGCTTCGTGCAGGAGGGCCGCCTGTCCGAGAACCAGTTCAACATGGCCAAGGCAGACTTCGAGGCCGCAACAATCCAGCTGGCCGACCTCCAGGCGAACGGTCCGTAGGTCCAAGAAAAAGGGGAAGGGACGACGCCCTTCCCCCAGGATCAAGTGGGTTCCCGGCCTGCGGTCGAAAACCCGGAGGGTCGAGCCCTCAGGGAACCGTCAGGTCGAGCTTCGCAAAACCTTCTGCCACGACGCTCAGCTTGTCGCCAGCGGCAAGGTCCTTGATGGTCCAGACCTGGCCCGCCTCGACCGGATGCTCCGGAAGGGTCTTCACCTTCGCATCGGCGTGAAACACGACGCTCGGCGTAATGGTGACGCTCAGCTTGAGCGTGTCGTTGGAGACATTCTTCAGGTTCAGGGCGTAGCCGTTCACGCCGTCGGCCGAGACCTTTTCAAAGGTCGCCGTCACGGGGAGACTCGGGGCGTCGGCCGCCGTGGCCGTCGAGGCCGCAAGAAAGCCGAGGCAGAGGGCGCAGCCCAATGCGATCATTGCCGAGCGTAGGGAAAACAACTGTGGTTTATTCATGGTTGCAGGGATGCATCCTTATAGTTCCCGCCATTCCTGCACACAAGTTGAATTGGGCGGAAAGGGATGATCCGCCACAGGCGCCTCACGGGCCGCCGAATTTGCGGGGACGCCGTCCCGTTTCACACGGATGGAACCTGTGCAAAGGAGGGGTTTCGCCCAAGGACCCTCTGAAGCGTGCGCGCGATCTGGTCCATTGCGGGAGGCTTGTCGATGAAGTGCTCAAGGCCCACGGCTCGAGCCCGCTGCAGCGTCTCTTCGGATAGGTATCCTGATAGAAGGATCCACGGGACATAGCTGCGCCTTCGGCCAACGCGCTGGGCAAGCGTGATCCCGTCCAGCTCGGGCATCGCGAAATCGCAGATCACGGCGGCCGTGTTAGCGGAGTCGGCCGAGGTCAGAAAGGCCTCGCCCTCCGCGGGCTGCCCAAACGAGCGCACCCGGTAGCCAAGCCGCCTCAGCATGTTGGAAAGGACCTCGAGCACGAGCGAGTCGTCGTCGATGCACACGATCTCCTGGCCGGAACCGGCGGGGATGCTCAAGCCGGGTGCCTGGGCCGCGGGGGCCGGGGAGGCCGAGGCGGCCGGCAGGAAGACATGGAAGATGCTCCCCTCGCCCGGAGAGGAGTACACCTTGAGCACCCCCGCGTGCTGGCGGACAATGCCGTGGACAACCGCCAGGCCGAGGCCCGTCCCCTCGCCCGCCTTGCGGGTGGTGTAGAAGGGCTCGAAGATCCGCTCAAGGACGGCCGCGGTCATTCCGCAACCCGTGTCTCGCACGGACAGGTGAAAGTAAAGGCCCGGCCTGAAGTCGGCGGGTCCCGTGTCGGGGGTGACCACGGCCTGGAAGCTCTCCTCGATGACCTCGATCGTGCCCTCCTTCATGCCCTTGAGCGCATGGACCGCGTTGGTGCACAGGTTCAGGGCCACCTGGTGGAGCTGGGTCGCGTCGCCGACGATCGCCGGGGGCGAGCGTTTCACGTGGCTTAGGCGCACCGATGGCGGGAGCTGGGCCCGGATCTGTCCCAGGACCTCCGCGATGACCGGGCTCGGGTCGACGACCTGCGCCTGCGTCTCGGTCCTGCGGGAAAACGTGAGGATCTGGCGCACGAGCCCCCTGGCCCTCCGGCTCGCCTCAAGCACCGTCTCGAGGTCGGGCCGCGACTTGTGGTCCTCGGGCAGGTTCATGAGGGTCAGCTCCGTCCCGCCCATGATCGGGGTCAGCATGTTGTTTAGATCATGGGCGATCCCGCCCGCCAGCCCGCCGATGGCCTCGAGCTTCTGGGCTCGACGGAGCTCGTTCTCGTTGCGCTTTAGGAGCTCCTCGGCCGCCTTCTTCTCGCTCAGGTCACGGATCAGGTTCAGCAGGTACTGGCGCCCGCCAAATTCCACGAGGCGAGCGCTCATCTCGACCGGCACGACCGTGCCGTCCCTGTGCCGGGCCATGCCCTCGCGCTGGTTGATCCGGCCGGTCCGGCGCAGCTCCTCGATGAAGGCGGGCCTGTCGCTGGGCTCCGCCCACAGGCCCATGTCCACGCCGCTCCGGCCGATGACCTCCTCGTACGTGTAGCCGTAGATGCGCGCGAATCCCTCGTTCACCTCTACAAAAACCCCGTCGTCAAGCTGGCTGAGGAGCGCCGCGTCGGGGAACAGCTGAAAGAGCTGGCGGAACTGGCCCCGGCTCACCTCGAGCTCGCCGACCAGAAGGTTCAGGCGTTCATTGCTCAGGGACTCCCGGATCTGGCGGGCGATCACAAGCGCCAGGACGGCCACGACGCCGACGGCTAGCACGTGCGGCTGGCGGCCCCCTGTGCCGCCGGTAAAGAGCCCGAAAAGCAGGAGCACAACCATGCCGAGCACCCAGCTCGAGTTCACCAGGAGCAGCATGACCTCCCGGGATGCAAAAGGCTGCCGGCTGTTCGCCACCGCCAGCGCGCGTCCCCGGCGGCGCTGCTCGATCGCCGCTAGGCCCCACATGAAGCTGAAGATGCCCCATCCCAGGTCCGAAAGGCTGCCGCCGGCCTGGAGCGGTGCCTTGACCAGGATGTCGGGCATCGAGAAGTCAGCCATGATGAGCGCAAAGAGCCCGCTGATCAGCCAGACAAAGGTCACGACGCCGAAGCCGGACCTCTCCTGGTTCCGGGCCCTTACGCTCAGCATCCAGAGGAGCGCGACGTCAAAGAGGGGGTAGACGAGCGGGTACCCCGTGCCGAGGCTTGGCGCACGCAGGAAGGTGAGCGCGGCCTCGTGCAGCCGGAACTGCCAGCCCACGAGGAGCGTGGCCAGCAGAAGCCCGGCCGCCTCGAAAAGGTTGTCCACGAGCACGGAGCTCTTGGCCTGGGGGTGCGGGATCCGGAACATCGCCACGAACATCGCCAGGTACGACGGGATGAAGAAGAGATCCTGCCAGCCCGGGTAACTCTCGGAACCGAGGACGATCTCGGCGGCCATGAACACCAGGTTCCCTGCAAACCAGGCCAGCGCTCCCCATTGCATGGCCTGCCAGAATGGCGACCGGGCGGTTTCCCCGGTTCCGGTGCGCGCAAGCCTGCGAACGAGGAGCCAGCACAAGAGCGACGCGAACGTCTGGGCCGCGTTGATCCAATATAGCCGGGCCCATCCGCTCGGATAGAAGCAGTACGAGGCGATCTCGGCCAAGGGGCACACGCACAGGAGCGCGACCCACCCCAGTTCATCCCGGGTCCACGGGACGGGCACGGACCGGAGCCCCAGCCCGACACCCAGCGGCAACGGGGGCGACTGATCGGTATTCATCCGATAGTAGCATGCCCGGGGCGAGGCATGCTGACAAGGAAAGCTTCCTTTGGGTCCAAGAAGGGGCGAGGGACGTCGCAGGCGCCGCGCATGGGTTCGGACTAATTTCCTGTCACCTTAAGCGTCACCGACTCGCCCCCGACCGACGACGGCCCCATCACGATCTGGAACGTCCCGGGTTCGACCGTGAATTTCATGTGGATGCCCCAGAGGGCCAGCGCCTCGGGTGTTACCGGAAAAGTCACCCGGGCACGCGCGCCTGGTGCCAGGTGAATCCTCCTGAATCCCCTGAGCTCCTTCACCGCGCGGGTGACCGAGCTCACGTCCTGGTGCACGTACATCTGCACGACCTCGTCGGCCCCGCGGGCGCCGGTGTTGACGACATCGATCGAGGCCTCGGTAGACGCGCCCGGGGCGATTTCGCTGTCGCGCAGGCGGGCGTTCTCGTAGCGGAATGTGGTGTAGCTCAGGCCGTGGCCGAAGGCCCAGAGCGGGGCGCCACCCGAGAATTGGTAGGGGAACGGACCCGCGTAGGGCTTCTTGCTGTAGTGGGCGGGTATCTGTCCCACCGACTGCGGGAATGAGACCGTGAGCTTGCCCGAAGGCGAGGTGTCCCCGAAGAGGATCTCTGCCGCGGCGGTCCCGGTCTCCTCGCCCATGAACCAGCCCTCGATGATCGCGGAGGCCCTCCCCTTCAGGAACCCGACCTCGAGCGGCCGGGCGTTGCTCAGGTAGACGATGACGGGCTTCCCGGCCTTTAGAACCGCCTCGGCCAGCATGCGCTGCGAGCCGCGCAGCGCGAGCGTGTCCGCGTCTCCCAGGTGGTCCAGCGCCCAGGACTCCCTGCTGATCGCCTCGTCCTCGCCAATCGCCAGGACAACAACGTCGGCCTGGGCCGCGATCCTTGCCGCTTCGGCCACCCTTTCGCGGTTCTCGTCATCGGAGGCGATCGCCGGGTCCCCGAATTTCCAGCCGTGGAAGGCGTTCTTGGTATCATTCTTGTCGACGACGCAACCCGGCGCGAAGGCGACCTTCACTCGGCTCCCTACCCTTGCTCGGATCCCGTCGAGGAGGGAGACGTTGCGGAGCGGGGTCCCGGAGTAGCTCCCAAGGCGCGCCACGTCGGCATTTGGCCCGATGACGGCAATGCTTCCGAGGGCTTGCGCGGATAGGGGAAGCACCCCGTCGTTCTCCAGGAGCACGATCGATTCCCGGGCGGCCTGGAGGGCCAATTCGCGGGTGCCGGGCGAGAGGACGGCGGCCTTTGCCGCCGCCAGGTCCGCATAGGGGCTCTCAAAGAGGCCGAGGCGAAATTTCCAGGCGAGAATCGCCGCCACCGGCCCGTCAATCTCCGCCTGCTCGATCTTGCCCTTCGCCAGGGCGTCCTTGAGGAAGGGGTAGCAGACCGCCTTCGGAAGTTCGAGCTGCACCCCTGAGCGAAGCGCAAGGACCCCGGCGTCTGCGTTTGATCCCGCAACGTGGTGGCCCGAGTTGAGGAGAAGCACGCCCTCATAGTCGGAGACGATGAGCCCTTTGAAACCGAGCTCCACCCGGAGCACGTCGTTTAGGAGCCAGCGGCTGGCGTGCGAAGGGACGGCGTCGACCTCGTTGTAGGAGGGCATGACCGCGGCCGGTTGCGCCGCACGGATGATGTGGGCAAAGGGCACGAGGTCCACCTCGCGAAGCGTGCGAAGGCTGGCGACGCTCGGGCTCCGGTTCAACCCGCCCTCGGGTGTGCCGTGGCCCGTGAAGTGCTTGAGGGTCGCAAGGACGTGATGCTTGTCCACGGTGCCGTCGGACGATCCCTGCAGGCCCCGCACCATGGCCGCGCCCATGAGCGCGTTAAGGTAGGGATCCTCCCCCATCGTCTCGTCGAACCGGCCCCACCGCGGATCCCGCGCAACGTCGACGACCGGGGCGAGCGCATGCTGCGCCCCGCGGCTGCGCATCTCGAGCGCCACCGCGCTGAAAATGCGCTCGGCCAGGCCGGTGTCCCAGGAACACGCGAGCCCGAGAGGGTTTGGGAAGCTCGAGGACCCCGGCTTCACCAGGCCGTGGCATCCCTCGTCGTGGAACATGGCCGGAATCCCCAGGCGAGTCTCCTCCACGAGGAAACGCTGCATCCGGTTCCGGAAACCAACGTCGTCCTCGACCCCGAGGACCTGGGTCGGACCCACCGAGCCGATGCCGTGCGGCATCAGCTGCCTGAAGTAGTCGGTGTCGGTCAGGCCGGTCGCCCGTAGCTCCTCTAGCTGCACCCAGACACCCGTGATCTGGCCGATCTTTTCATCGACCGTCATCCGCCCCATGAGGTCGGTCACCCGGGCTTCCACGGGCAGCGAGGGGTTCTTGTAGGGTGCGGCGGCGTTTTGTTCTGCGTCGTTCATGCGGAGTTGGGACCTGGGGTGATGACGCCACCGGGAGGGGAACCCGCGACGCGTACGACCCCAATCGTTCGGGGCGAACCGCCCAAAGCCAATCCAAGAATTTCCCGGCACCGCGGCCGGGTCCTAATTGGAATCCGTGAAGAAATCGTCCGGGTTACCGCCCGAGCCGTTGCTTGCAACCAGCCGTCCCTCGCCCGGTCCCAGCTTGGGTTTCAAGGGAGACTTGGCGTTGAGGCGCTCCTTCAGGTTTCTCCCCACCGGACTCAGATTCGGCGCCGGCTCATCGACGGCTACGGTCTCCCGGAGGGGCGCACTCCCCTTGCCCGCGCCCACGAGCGCCTGGAGCTGCGTGACCGAGGCGCGCAGCGCATGCGCCTGGGCATTTAGCTCCTCCGCGGCGGCCGCGGTTTCCTCCGCGCCCGAGGCATTCGCCTGGGTGATCTTGTCGATCTGCGCCACGGCCGTGTTCACCTGGTTCACGCCCTCGCTCTCCTCGTTGGAGGCCGAGGCGACCTCGGAGGCGAGCTTGGTCACCTTCCCGACAATGGAGGTGTTCTGGGCGATCAGCTTGGACATCTCGGCGTAGAGCGCGAGCGTGTCACCGGTCTTCGCCGAGGAACGCTCGATCAGCTGCTGCGTCTCCTTGGCGGCGTGGGCGCTTCGCTGGGCGAGGTTGCGGACCTCCTCGGCGACGACGGCGAAGCCCATGCCGGCCTCGCCGGCGCGGGCGGCCTCGACGGCCGCGTTGAGCGCGAGGATGTTCGTCTGGAAGGCGATCTCATCGATCGTCTTCACGATCTTGGCGGTCTCCTGGCTGGCCTGGCTCGCCTCGGTGACGGTCTTTTCCATGGAGGCCATGCGCTCGTTGATCTGCCTGAGGTTCGAGCCCGCGTCCTGGGTCATCAGCGTGTTGACCTGGCCCGAGGCCTCGGCGTTGCGCTTGGCCATGCTGGACATCTCCTCGAGGGAGGCGCCGGTTTCCTCGAGGGAGGCCGCCTGCTCGCCGGCCCCGTTTGCGAGGGACTGGCTGGCCGCCGAGACCTGCTCGGCGGCTGAGGAGACATGGTCGGCGGCGGCCTTCAGCTCGTCGGCGATGGCACGGAACGGCCTCGGCATGCTGCGCATGAAGGCCAGGAGGGAGCAAAGGATGGCGGCGGCGGCGGCGAGGCCGCCGTAGAGGGTGGCGCCGCGCGTGCGGCTGACGATTGCCGCCACGGTCTTCATATTGCTCTGCGCGCGCTCCTCGGCGGAGGCCTGGATGTCCTGGACGATGGTGTCGATCGCATTGGTCGCCGGCCGGTCGATCCCCTTCACGAGCCTGTCCACGACTTTGCCGCTGTCTTCCTTGGCCGGCTCGAAGTGCCCGAGCGCGTCCCGGTACTTGGCCCCGAGGGCCACGTGCTCCTGGGCTGCGCTCGCGACCTTGTCGGAGGCGATGCCCAGCTTGCCCATGACCACTGCGAGGTCCCTAAGGTTCGCCTGGGTCGAGGCCTCCTCGTCATCAAATGCCTTGCGGTATTTCGCGAAGCTCTCTGGGTCGTTGCCCCTGATCAGGATGTCCTTCCATTCCTGGACCTCCTTCTTGAAGTTCACCTGGGCGCTTCGAGCCAGGTTGACGGACTCCACGAGCTGGCGGCTTTCGGACTGCTCCTCGATCGTCACCGCGGAGAGCCGCGACAGGCTCGTCCACCCGAGTGTCGCGAGTCCCGCCAAACCTGCTCCCACGACGCAGGAGACGAGAATGAACTTTGTCCTGAGGCTAAGGTATTTCTTCTCTTTTCGGGGCATGATTCGGGTTCCGACTAAGTAAATGGGCGTAGTAAAAGGACGTATTCGGCACGCACGCTGAATTCTTCACCACGGCTGACGGTCCAAGCTGCGCAAGCTGGGGCGCAATTTTCATCGGATCCGGCGTAACACCCTAGGTCGCAATCACGTAAAAATCCAACCTCGCCAACCCCGCGGCTGCAGAAAATATTGGCGTCCATCCTCGGAGCGCCGGTCCCTGGCGGAAACCTCCCGCGCCTTTGAGACCAGGCATGGGTGGCCGTCGGCGCTCGAGGCCGCGGCGACCCGCGGGCGGCCACAGTAAGCCAAGAGGGGGGGGCGCGGGGCGTACCCTTTGCTCCAATCCCCAAGAATCTTTGGGTGGCGGTCCCCTCCGATTGTGCTAAATCCTGCCGTCACCCCGGACCTACCCCATGATCCTGAACCGACAACCCTTGGTTTTGATTGCAGCTGCGCTCGCTTTCGCCCCGTTGGGCCGCGCCCAAGCCCCGTTCGAGGTCGTGTTTGAGAACAATGTCGCCGCCAAGATGCGCGACGGAGTGACCCTGAAGGCCGACATCTATCGACCGAAAGCTGACGGGAAGTTCCCGGTCATCCTGGAGCGCACGCCCTACGACAAGTACAGCAACATCCACGATGGCCTTACGGCGGCCGCGCGGGGCTACGTGTTCATCATCCAGGATGTCCGCGGGAGGAACGCCTCCGAGGGGGATTGGTACCCCTTCAGGCACGAGGGCATGGACAGCTACGACAGTGTCGAATGGGCCGCCGCTCTGCCCTACTCGGACGGGAAGGTCGGCATGATCGGCGGGTCCTACGTGGGCGTGCCCCAGCTCCTGGGCGCGATCGCCGAGCCGCCGCACCTGGTCGCGATCTACCCGGTCGTCACGGACTCCAACTACCACGCCCACTGGGCCTACCAGGGGGGCGCGTTCGAGGAGCTGCTCGCCCAAGCCTGGGGAAGCGCGCTCGCCGTAAATGAGCTGAGCCGGAGGGCGTCCGCGTCGGTGCTCCCGTCCCACTGGGACACCACCCTTCCCCCCTCAAGGTACCCGCTCCTGGACACGGGCACGGCCACCGGGCTTTCCGCCTTCTATTTCGACTGGATCGCGCACCCCGCCTACGATGATTACTGGAAGCAGTGGGCTCCTGAGGAGCACTATGACCGGATAAAGGTGCCGGCGCTGCACCTGGCGGCGTGGTACGACCTGTTCCAATCCGGCTCCCTGCGGAACTATTCGGGCATAAGGGAACAGGGTGGCAGCGAGGCAGCCCGGAGCGGCCAGCGCCTGGTCGTGATCCCGGGAGGGCACGCCGGCTTCGGGCAAAAGGTCGGGGACGTGGACTTCGGGGCCGGCGCCGTGCTCGACACCTGGGAACTCGGGATGCGCTGGTTTGACTGGATGCTGAAGGGCGTCGACAACGGGATGGCCCGCGAGAAGCCGGTGAAGATCTTCGTCATGGGGCGCAATGTTTGGAGGGATGAGGACGAGTGGCCCCTCGCCCGCGCAAGGCCCACCCGCTATTACCTGCATTCCCAGGGCGGCGCCAACTCCACCCGCGGCGACGGGACGCTCGGGACCGAGGCTCCTGGCGCCGAGCCGCGCGACACCTTCGTCTACGACCCCGAGAACCCGGTGCCCACCCACGGCGGCGCGATCCTGGGCGACACGGCAAAGTACCCCCCGGGTCCCCTCGACCAGAAGGAGGTCGAGGCCCGGAAGGATGTGCTGGTCTACACGACGCCCGCGTTTTCCAGCGACACGGAGGTGACCGGGCCCGTGAGCCTCGAGCTCTACGTGAGCTCGTCGGCGGTCGATACCGATTTCACGGGCAAGCTGGTGGACGTCTGGCCGAACGGGTTCGCCGAGAACCTGACGGACGGCATCCTGAGGGCCCGCTATAGGGATTCCCTCGAGAAGGCCGAGCTCATGACGCCCGGGAAGGCCTACCTGCTCGTGGTCGATCTCTCCGCGACCTCAAACGTGTTCCTTGCAGGTCACCGCCTGAGGATCGAGGTATCGAGCAGCAATTTCCCGAGGTTTGACCGCAACCCGAACACCGGGGCCGACCCGGAAACCGCCTCGGAGCGCGTGAGGGCCCTAAACGCGGTCCTCCACGACCGCGAACACCCCTCGGCCATCGTGCTTCCCGTGGTGCCCTAGCGGGCCCCGAAATCCCGTGGGGTCAGCCCAGGCTGGCCCGGACGACCTCAAACCGGGCGAGCGCCGCGGAACTCGCCGCCTCAAGCTGTTTCCTGTCGATACCCGCGGCCTGGAGCTTCTCTTCCGATTGGTCCAGGTAGGGCCGTTCCCCGGGCAGTCCGTGGCCCAGGCGATCCGCCTCGCCCGCCGCAACGTTAAGGAGATGGGTGAGCTCCCTGTCGGACGGACACTTGCCCGGCAGGTAATGGTGGCCTATCGCGGCCACCATGGCCGCGGGAAACCGCCACTCGGTGAGGACAAACGCCCCCGCGTTGCAATTGCTGATGCCCGCGCGGGATTCCTCCCATTCGACAAGGTCTCCGTTGGACAGGGGGTCGTAGGTGCCCGCGTAGTTGGAGTCCCGGGTGAGCCCGTCCAGCGCAACCTTCCCTGTCGAGCGAAGGAGCCCCGAGGCGTACGCCTCCTGGGGGTCAATTGCAGTGAACGTCGCGGCCTCCTCCATGACCAGCGCCGTCAGGAGCGAGTTCTCCCTCAGCTTCGCGGCGCCCAGGCCGTAGGCACGCAGGCCCTGGCCGACCAGCTGCGCCACGGTTGCAACGCCGGCGATCCGGTAGATCTCGACAAAGCCCACTCGGGCCAGCGCCTGCTCCAGCGACGCGTAGGGCGCGCCCGACGTGTAGGCGGGGCTGTTCGCGATCCTAAGGATGCGCGCGGTCAGCGAGGCGTCGACCTTCAGGATCGCCGTCGCCTCGTCGAGGTCGGCGTCGGGCTCAAGCCGAAGGCGCCCGAGTTTCGAAAGGAGCTGGGGGGCGGCCGGCAGCGACTTCGCCACATGCAGCAGGGTTTCTCGGACAAAAGTGATGGTCATGGCCTACGGAGTCCATCGACGCACAACCTGCGCCGCTTAAGGAAATCGCTGTCCCCCAAGCACAATGGTTTCCACGGCCTTCCGATTGTTACAGCCATGTGAAACCTGACCTGCCCCGCGCAAGCCCCAAGGGCTTGACTTGCAGGAAATTGTCACCCGACCTACCTTCCCAAAAACCGATGTCCCAATCCACGCCCAACCACACGAAGGATCCCGACGAGCAGTTCATAAAGCGGGTCCACCAGGAGCTGATCGATGACTATGACGAGGAGCTCGAGATGGAGCGCGAGGACTGGGAGCACACCCACCCGGACAAGGCCGCCCGACCGGTCGAGGCCGACTCGAGCAGGGAGGCTCGCAACCGCTACTTCAAGGAGCTCTTTCGCCTCCAGGGCGAGCTGGTCAAGATGCACGACTGGGTGGTGGAGACCGGCTACAGGATGGTGATCGTGTTCGAGGGTCGCGACGCAGCCGGCAAGGGGGGAGTGATCAAGCGCATCACCCAGCGCCTAAATCCCCGGGTGGCCCGGGTCGTGGCCCTGCCCGCGCCGTCCAGCCGCGAGCGCACCCAGTGGTATTTCCAGCGCTACATCGCCCATTTGCCCGCGGCGGGTGAAATGGTCCTCTTCGACCGCAGCTGGTACAACCGGGCGGGCGTCGAGCGGGTCATGGGCTTCTGCACCGAGTCCGAATACGAGGAGTTCTTCAGGACCGTTCCGGAATTTGAGAAGATGCTGGTCCGATCGGGGATCATGCTGGTCAAGTACTGGTTCTCCATCCCCGACGAGGAGCAGGAGTTCCGGTTCCGCTGCCGCATCAACGATCCCCTGAAGCAGTGGAAGCTTAGCCCCATGGACCTCGAATCCCGCCGCAGGTGGGAGCAGTACACGAAGGCGAAGGAGGTCATGTTCGAGCGCACGCACATCCCCGAGGCGCGCTGGTGGGTCGTCCAGGGGGCGGACAAGAAGAAGGCCCGGCTCAACTGCATCAGCCACCTCCTCTCGCTCGTCAACTACACCGAGGTCGAGCACGAGCCCGTGGTCCTGCCGCCGCGGGAGCACCATCCGGATTACCGGAGGGAGCCCGTGCGGCCGGAGATGATCGTCCCCGAGATCTACTGAACCCCGCGCGCGCCTATCTTGGGCGCCGCAGGTTATCCAGATCCATTAACACCCGTCCTTCGGGGTGACGGCAGCACGCCCATTTCGCGTCAAAGGCGCACACCGATTCCGGCGTAACCCGTGCTAGCCCGGGGGGCCCTGTTGCATAAATAGGTTCCTCGCCCTTCGAGGGCTTCGCTACGCCTTAAAGAGGTTCTTTGGGGTGCTCCAGGAGTTGAGTATATGGGCTCGAAGGAGTGCTTCTCCGACTTGGTTGGAC
>Ga0302319_10000728_pt1 | contig 73974 bp, 59 predicted proteins | sample Bog_T0_2_FD_203319 | JGI IMG/M metagenome (GOLD analysis project Ga0302319, IMG submission 203319) | Peat permafrost microbial communities from Stordalen Mire near Abisko, Sweden - Bog_T0_2 | ecosystem: Environmental > Terrestrial > Soil > Wetlands > Peat | place: Sweden: Abisko, Stordalen Mire...
AACTCTCTCAGCGAAAACGAATCCCACCACAGCCGCGAACGTAAGCACGAAGCTTACGCCAGCGTCCGCCTCTGCAACAAAAACGGTGACGTCTTATGGTCCACCACGCAGGAAAGCCTCGGCGCAAAATTCCGCAGCGCCAGCGCCGACGTCGCCGCCAAAATCGCCCGTCAAATCGCCCTGGACTACGACAAAGCCCGCCGCGCCGACGAGGGGCCTTCGGAAGCAACGCCTCCGCCCAAGCAATAGCGTCAGCCCATCGGTGCGCTGTGCTAGCCGCTTCCACACATAATCGAACACGCTGAAGCTGGACCAGAACCCGAATTCCTTACTGAAATCAGCATCGGACGGCCTCGTCGTCGTCCAGATCGCCTATCAAATCACCTTGGAAGACGACAACGACGAAACCTCGAAGCTGTCGGCGGGAACCGCCGAGCGCCTGCGAAGAAAGGCGGAAACCAAAATGAGAATTGAATGAGTAGCATATAACTGCAAGAACAAGAATTGTGCCACGACGCAGGTTGTACTCGCTTCGAGCGTGCTGACACGAGGCGAGGAATACCCTCTGCGCCTCCGCTGCACGGACTGTTCCGAGCGCCACCTCTACGACGAACACGAAATCGAGCACATTTAAGGGCCAATTCATCCCTTAGCCGCCTCGCCGACGATCACGCCCCCGGGAGCGCGCAAACCAGATTACATGGCGCTAGCGGTCGCGAAGAGGAAAAACAGAACTAACGCGGAAATAACCTATCAAGATCACGTCGGCCGTGCGCCACGCGCAGAACTAGTACGTCCTCGCCTTCGACTGCGTAGACAACTACGTAGTCACCAACCGCAAAGCTCCGGTATCCTGCTCCTAAGTCTTCATCACGCGGACGGCCCATATACGGAAAGCCGCCCAACAGGAAGAAGCGGTCAGTCATGCTGTCAATCAGGCGGGCAACCTCCATACTCCCGCTTTCCTTCGCGACGTAATACCAGATGTCGTCAAGGTCGCCCTCGGCCCGCGGCGACAGACGATGCGCCATTAGTGGGACGCCGCCAATTCAGCAAGCAGCCGGGCACGTGCCCGCTCTTTTACCTCACTCGCCAACTCACGCATAGACTCCTGAGTGATAACCCGGCCTTCACCACGTGCCACCGATGCTCTCGCATCTTCAAGCGTCACAAGAAATTCCGCTCGCTGGCGCTCCCGTTCTTCCCATAAAGCCAGCGCTTCTTCCACCACATCCCGCTCGCTGCGAAGCCGCCCGTTTTCAATAGCAAGACGAAAACGCCTTTTGGCCCGAGGTAAGCTGTACGTCCATGCCTCCAGCTTACAAAAGGTGACAAGAGGTAGCCCTCGATCCCGTCAAAATAGCGCACCCGCGCCGATATCCCCTGCAACAACTCCGGTGCCATTGAGGTCATGGACAACACCTACTTCATCTTTCTCTCCAGGCGAACCCAAATCAAAATCCCCTACGACCGCATCAATCTCCTCGAATACGGCCAGAAAGTCGACCGCCGATATCTCGCCGCCGCCGTCATCTCGCCCGTTTTCATGTTCGCCAAAACCCGCCAGCATTTCCTCACCCTCGGCTTCCAGGATGAGAACGATACCCAACAAGCCTTGGTCTTCAAGGTCGACAAGAGAGATATCCGCGTGGCCTTAGTCACCCTCGAAGCCCGCACCGGCCAGGAAGTCCGCTACCAGGATGAAGAAGCCAGAATGGCGGGCAAAGGATGACACGCCTCGCCGTTCCGCTCGCCCTCCTCGCGTGCGCGCTATTCGCCCAACAGCCCAAGCCCGAAACCGGCGCCGGCGCGTCCACCGAATCCCTGCTCGACGTGAAGCGTATCTACGTCGGCCAACTCACCGGCGGTGCGCAAGCCACTGCCTTGCGCGAACTGATCATCGCCAGCCTCGATTCCACCAAGCTCTTCATTCTCACCGACAAGGAAGACCGCGCGGACGCCATCCTGAAAGGCGCAGCCGACGACAAAACCTTCACCGACACCCACGACACTTATGAAGGAACCAGCGGCCACGATACCCTCGGCAAATCCTCCAGCGGCACCTCGGTCGCTGCCCGCGCCTCCGGCCTCTATGGCGGCAACTCTCTCAGCGAAAACGAATCCCACCACAGCCGCGAACGTAAGCACGAAGCTTACGCCAGCGTCCGCCTCTGCAACAAAAACGGTGACGTCTTATGGTCCACCACGCAGGAAAGCCTCGGTGCAAAATTCCGCAGCGCCAGCGCCGACGTCGCCGCCAAAATCGCCCGTCAAATCGCCCTGGACTACGACAAAGCCCGCCGCTCCGACGAGGCACCGGCTAGCCCGCACCTAAACCGCAATAATTCGCCGTCGCCTTGGACCATCGCGTATTCGTTTCTTCGCGCACTGCGACGAATTTCTAAGCGGCCATCTTGAGCTGGTTGAGAGCGCCGATGCTGGTGCGGTCGATAGCGAGGATCGCGGTGATGGCGAGTCGTGCGTGTGGGGTGAGTTGATAACGATTGGTGTGGGGGAGTTTTTGAATCAGGCCGTAAGCGCGCAGGATGCTGGGCTTTCGGCTGATTGCCACCGAACGGCGGCGCTGCTCTTTTAGCGGGAGCGGGGAATGGGCCGGGACAGGGCATACAGCAGCGTTCAACGAATTGCCGTCCATCCGATATTGAACCTGCTCTCCGCTGAGGCGACTCTTGAAGTCCATAGTTAATTCCCTTCGGAAATTAGCAGGAATCTGCCCGAAAATAGTGGCGAAAATCTCTTCATGGAGCTAATTCAAGCGTTGTGCGAACAGCTGCAACTTCTGAGCCCAAACTTACCGTGAGTTGTTCCTGAGACAGTTGCTGAGCTCGGGAAGTCCTCGATCCAGGGGAAGCAGTTGCCCTGCCGGCAATAACGCAGACCTGTCTGATCCATTCGGCGGCTCCGCCATTCCCGGCCATCGATGCAAAACGTAAATGCAGACGGCCTTCAGCTTTGAAGCCGCGCATGCAGCCAGCCGAATTCCGGATCCATGCGGTAGTGGCAAATCGTCAGACAAGGACGCGAGCGCATCGCCATGCTGGTCTTTTCATGCTGAAAGGTGGGCGTCACCTGAATGGTGGTAGGGGCGGCACACATCCCTTTCGCTAATCCTCCGCTCGGCTGCGAAGGCACGGGCAATCTGCTCCTTGTCAGCGCGGCCGTAGACATTTTTCACGGGCAAGTTCTGTTTTGAAGCGGCTCCAAGGCGGCCTTTTTTACCTTCCGCTCACGGCCTTGACGGGCTTGCGTAATCCTTGAAGAGCAGTTTGTTTTGAATCAAGTACAATCTCACTCCATCCGCATAGCTGAGCCGTGGCAGGGTACCGCGAAAATACCAACCGGTCAAAAGCCGGAGAGTGTCCCCTGTGTGCCTTTGTTGAATTTACCGATAAACTGTTGCATGGCGTTGCTCCTTTCACTGCGTCGAGGATCTGGACCACCAACAACGTACACCTTCGGAGAAACGCCAATGCTGTTTGCGGCTCGCCGCTATGCCGGGGCAGGATGCCTGACCTGCGGCGGGTTGTCAGCCGGCCAATTGCCCCTTCCACGCCCGAAGTGTGTCTCCATCCCGCTATCCTGGTTGTTTTACCTCATGAAGTTTTTAATTCGTAAAGCAGCGGGCAGCTACCGCAATTGGATGTACGGCTGGGAAAACGGCTTGGCCAATCGTTCTACTGACCGCATTGTTCGTCCATTCGAATTCGGCCTGGAATGGTCCCGGAATTGGCCCTGCAGTCGAGATTTCCCCCGCAACGGTTCAGACCCCGTCCAATATATCGAAAAACTCAACGAACGCGCCATCGCCGCCAGTGACGAATTTTTCCGTTATGATTCGCCCACCGATTTCGCGCTGCACAAGCAAGCCGATGGCGAATGGCTCAAGTTTACTTCGCCCGTTGCTACGCCGTATCCGGAAAACAACACGGTGCATTGCCTTTGGTATCCGGCGCGCGGCGGCGGCCGCAAAGCCATCACGCTGTTGCCGCACTGGAATTCAAAATTGCCGCAGCATAATGCTCTATGTGCGGGTTTGCAGCGCTTGGGCATATCGGTTTTGCGCCTGAGTCTGCCCTATCATGATGCCCGCATGCCCGCTCATTTGCAACGCGCCGATTATGCGGTGTCCTCGAATATTTGCCGCACCATCGACGCCACGCGCCAGGCCGTGATCGACACCCGCGCTTGCTTCGATTGGCTGGAGCAGGAAGGTTATAAGGACCTGGGCATCGTCGGCACCAGCCTAGGCTCATGCTACGCGTTTCTGGCGAGTGCGCACGACCCGCGCATTCGCGTCGATATTTTTAATCACTGCTCCACCTACGTGGCCGACGTTGTGTGGGAAGGGCTTTCCTCGCGCCATATCCGCGAGAGCCTCGAAGGGTCGGTGACGCTCGATGCCTTGCGCAAAATGTGGCTCTGCATCAGTCCCCCCAGCTATTATCCCATGTATTCCGCGCGCAAAAAGAAATCGAAATTCATCTACACGCGCTACGACACCACCTTCCCGCTCCATCTCTCGCGCCAGGTGATCGAAGGCGCGCGCAAGCATAACTGGGACCACGATGCCGTCGAACTGCTCTGCGGTCACTATACAATGGGTGAGTTTCCCTTTAAGTATTTGACTGGCTATCAGATTTGCTCATTCGCCAAACGCAACCTATAAGCGCGCAGAAAGGTTAAGGCCTTAAATATTTCGGCCACAAATCAATACGTTTTTGCATCCAAACGAAAGACGGTAATGCCAACAGTCAAGCCTAGCGTTCTTTTCACCATTGTTTCGTGTGCCTTGCCCTTTACCTTGGCGGGCCAGTCTTTTCAAGGAAGCGTTGCCCAAGGCACTGCCACCGCCACGCCTATTGCCCTGAGTTTCGGCGAGGCCATCAACCGCGGTCTGAAAGCGAACCTGGGGCTGCTCACCAGCCAGCAGACCCGCGAAGAAGTGCGCGCGCAACGGATTCGCGCTTTGAGCGCCTTGCTGCCGCATTTGGATGGCAGCCTGAGTGTCACCGAGCAACAGCTAAATTTGCAGTCCCTGGGCTTCCTCGTTAAACTGCCGCCCAGCGTCGGGTTTTCGATCCCCAAGGTCGTCGGCCCTTATTCATATCAGTCCGCTGTGCTCAACGCCTCGCTGACGATCTTCGATTACGGCGTGCTCAGTAATTTGAAGGCCTCGCATGAGTCCGAAAAAGCGGCCGAACTCAGCATCAGTAACGCGCGCGACTTAGTGGTGCAGGCGGTCGGCGATGCCTATTTGCAGATTATTGCCGATGCCGCGCGCATCACCTCCACGCAAGCCGAGATCGACGCCGATAACGCCGTCTATACCAACGCGCAAAGGCGGCACGACGCCGGCACCGCCATTGGTATCGACGTGCTCCGCTCGCAGGTTGAATTGAAGCAGCGGCAGCAGCAGTTGGTAGCTGTGGCTAATCAGTTTGAGAAGGACAAGCTGGCGCTCGGCAGACTGATCGGTCTGCCCCTTGGTCAGGATTTTACGGTTGCCGATCCATCGCCCGATGTTCCGCTGGAAGCGGTGTCCGTGAAAGATGCGCTCGATAAGGCTTACGATCATCGGCCCGATTTTCAAGCGGCCAAGGCGCGCGTAATTGCCGCGCAATTCAGCCTGCGCGCCGCCAAGGCCCAGCGCTACCCCACTCTCACGGGCAATGGCTTCTACGGGGACGAAGGCTTGCGGCTCACCAGTAACTCACATGGCGTTTTCAACCTTACGGGTGCCGTCAAGTTTAATGTTTTTGATGGCGGCCGCATCAAAGCCGACGTGCTCGAAAACAATGCCGAGCTGACCAACCGCCACAACGAGATGGAGGATCTGCGCGGCCAGATCGACTTCGAGGTGCGCAGCGCGCTGCTTGATCTGAAGGCCGCCGCCGCTCAGGTTGATGTCGCCAAAAGCAATGTGCAGCTGGCGGCCGAATCCCTTCGCCAGTCGCGCGACCGCTTTACCGCCGGCGTAACCAATACCGTCGAGATTGTGCAGGCTCAGCAGGCCGTTGCCGTGGCCGATGAGAACTTAATCGGAGCTCAATTTCAATACAACGTAGCCAAGGTTTCTCTCGCACGCGCCATGGGACTGGCCGACTTGAGCCTGCAAGGCTACTTCAAGAAATGAGTTATGTAGACCACAAACGCGGCCCCCAGAGAAGGACGAGCCCGCCGATCCGCATGCCCCAAAACACCACCATGTCGCGCAAACGCATACCGCTTTAGTGAGCGCTTGAGCGCAAACGTTGCAGGCTATCCGAGCTAAGACAACCATTCTAGGGCAAACCATACTATAGTACTAGTATGTTTACCCCGGAATATTCCGTAGTAAGGGCTCCGGGACGTCCGCCACAATCTGCCGGTTGAGGATTAACTATGCCGCACTCTGACGAAGACATGCCGTTGCAAATCGCTGCGGCGCTCGATCGAGGAGATCACGAGACTGCCGGCAGTTTGCTTCGCAATTCCTTCGAGCAAGCTCCCTCTGGCAACCGTCTTCTGCGGCTGGCGGCTCGCCAAAGAAAGCTGGCCGAGCGCTTTGCGCGGGTTTACGCACTGCTGAAGGAGACCCGCGAGGCGCTTCAGCAAGACTCCTTTGTGCGCGCGCTTGGGGCGTTTCGCGAGGCCGCCAACCTGAGTCAAGGCCTCGCGGCTCTCGAACAGGCGTCGTTTCAACTCGCCGTTGACGAGGCCACAGACCTCGAGGACAAGAACTGGCGCATTGCCGGCACGCTGCTCGAAGAAGCCTCGCGGATCAAAGCCGCGCTGACGGTTCCTCAAGAGCTTTGGGAACAGGTACAGGCGGCTGAACGGGCCGAAGTAATCGCCAACGTATTAGCCGAGACCGCCTTGGCCAAGCCGGCTGATCTGCTGCAGGCGCGTGATCGGCTGATCAAAGCCCTTGATCGCTACCCGGACGACGTCGGCCTGGCAAACCGCTTGCGGTCTATTGTCACGACTATAGAAGACAAACGCAAATGGGACGAACGTCAGAAGCGCCTGAAAAAACTGACCGAGTTGCGCGAGGCTCTCGAGCGTGAAGAAGATCCAGCCCGGGCAGGGAAGCATCTCGCGCAGGGCGAAGCGCTGGCTGGTGCTCATAGCGGCGATGCGGAATTCGCCAACGTTCTGGAAGACATAAAGCAGCAGGTTGCCACCAGCGAGCGAGCGCTGGCGGCGCTGAAGCAGGATCGCATCGACGATTGCCTGGAAGAGTGTGCTTGGGTGCTGAGCCGCATGCGGCACCACAAATTGTTCCTGAATCTTAAGGCGCAGGCCGAAGAGCGCGAATTAACGCTGGTGGACGAAGAAGTGGCCCGGCGCAAGAGCGAACAGAGCCGGCCTGCTGGGCCAGACGAAGAGAACGCTAAACGCCTGCTGGAGCGCGCGGAGAGCAGCCTGCGGCAACGGCATTACCGGGGGGCGGAAGCGCTTCTCAATAATGCGCTCAGGCTGCTGCCCAACGACCGGAGCCTGGCCGAGCGCATCATGGCCATTCTGCACGGTTGTGCACGCACGATGGTGCGCGAAAATGCCGAAGCAACGGCGGAGGTCTTGGCTCTCACCGCCCGCCTCTTTCCCGGGAAACCTGTGCCTGCGGATTTGACCGAAGCGCTGCGGCAGAAGCGCGAGCAATCGAGAATAGCGGCTGTGCGCTGGCGGGCGCTAAACAAGATCGGCGATTTGGAGGGCCGGCTAGAAGCTGCTAACACGCGCGATCAGCTGCTGGCCTTAGAGTCGGAAGCGGCCAATGCCGACTTTACCGGCTCGCATCTCACGGATGTCAAAGAAGCCGCGCATGCGCTTTTCGACAAGATTGACAGCAAAAAGGCGCTGCTTGACCGGAAGTATGCCCGGCAGCCCCTCATACTCGGAGGCATTTCCGTAGCGGCGGCGCTGCTGCTAACCGTCGCCGTAGCTTATTGGTTTAACCGCACTCAATCCGCTCCGGTTCCGCTGAAATCGGCCGAGATCCAGCCGTCACTCCCGGCCAAGATTGAGGTGAGTAAGACTCCGCAGGTAGCCTCCCGTGCCAAGCGCGCGCCAAAGCTCGCCACGTTGAAGATAAATGCGGCGGTGGCCGGCACGCAAATCAAGCTCGATGGCGTTCTATTGGGCATCGCCAAAAAGAACAAAACCTTGCGCAGAAACCTCGCGGCAGGCGATCATTCGATCGAGCTTTCCAGAGCCGGCTACCTTGCGAAAACGATTCGGCGGCATCTCGCGCCGGGCGAAGTGTTGTCGCTCAGCGCGCGCGATTTACGGCTCGAGTCCAGCGATGCTCGCACGTATCCGAATGGTCCGTCTGCCGCTGCGGCCTTCGCGAGGCTCGAAGAATTGGAATGGCAAACGGTTGACCGTAAAAACCCCGACTCCTTGCGCGCTTATGTGACGAAGTATCCGGCCAGCAAGTTCTCCGCTCAAGCAAGGAAAGACATGGAAAGCATTTCGCCAGCGCGCGCCGCAGTCACGAGCGCCCCGGCTGCGATAGACGCAACAGCGCGGACCGCAGAAAAAGCGTACACCAGCCCTTATCGCGCCCCGGCGGAAGCCGCTTTGATCCCGCCGCCCGCAAGCCCCACGCCCAAGAACGACGGCAATAGCGAGATAGCGGCCGTTCTTACGGTGCTCTCGCGCTTCGCGAGCGCCTGGAGCACAAAGGATCTGGATTCCATTCTCGCCATTCAGCGAACGCTCAACAAACGCGCCGTTAAAGCCGAACTGGCCCAATTGAAAGAATTGCAGGTGCGCATTTCGCCGGCTTCACCGCCGCAGATTGAGGGCTCGCAGGCGGTGGTCTTGTGCCGCCGCGAAGCCTCGCAGGTTTTTTCCGACGGTACGCGGAAACAGATACCGGTCTCCATCGTCAGTTATGTGCTCGAAAAGCGCGATGGCAATTGGACCATCGAAGGAACACGCTAAAACAAGAGCATTTGTTCGGCCGGCGGACTCGGCGGCGCGGAATCCATGTCGCGCGAAAGCAATCCCGCCTCCAGGCGAATGTCCCGCACCAGATCGCGCATCTTGTCGGGATATGAGCCGTTCAGGTAGGCCCCGTCGCGGAAGCTCCGTTGGTATCTCGCCAGGTGTTTTGGAAAATGTTTACGCAGAAACGGAAAGAACACCCGCTGCGCCGCTGGTTGCAAGAAGAGCACGTGAGCGCCAAAGGTCTTGGCGCCGGCGTTCTTGGCGGCCTCGGCTACGGCGCGGAGGTTCGCTTCCGAATCGCTGATCAGCGGCAGAATCGGGCTCGCCATCACGCCGACCGAAACGCCTGCTTCGGCCAGTTTGGCCACGGCTTTCAGCCGCATCTCAGGACTGGGCGCGTAAGGCTCGGTCAGGCGCGCTAGCTGACGGTTCATCGTGGTAACAGTAACGGTTACCTGTACGCGGTTGTGTTCTGCTAAGGCGCGAAACAGCGGCGCATCCCGGCTAACCAGGCTCGACTTGGTAGTGAGGCAGATCGAAACGCCGCGCAGAGTGGTCATACCCTCCAGCACGTTTTGCGTGCTCAGGAATCGCCGTTCGGCCGGTTGATAAGGATCGGTAGCCGTACCGATGGCGATTATTTGCCCGGGTTTTACCGATGCTAATTCTTCGCGAAACCCATCGGCGTTCCATTCCTTGGCGTAGATTTCGGTTTCAAACGCTTCCGGGTCGTGCCGCTCCAGAAAGTCATGGGTATAGCGGGCATAACAGTATTTGCAGCCGAACTCGCACCCGCGATACGGGTTAATCGTCCAATCGAAAGGCACACGTTCCGATTGGCAACGATTCAACCACTTCCGCGTCGCGAGATTGCGATATTCGACTCGCCGCTTTTCTAGCAGCACGCTGCTTTCGGCAGCCATCCGGGCGATGCCGATCAGGCGAACCGGTTCATGCCGGCGCGGATTTACTGTTCCGGACAAAACAACTTGCGGCACGTGGAAGAAATTCCCCCCTGCCTATATTCGTCTTTTATTCGCCTTATGTCAAGAGTGTTTTTGGGAAGCTCGCTGGCCCCAAGAAACTAAGAGGCCAGCAGACTGATTACGCCTTTTTGGCGAAGACCGTTGAGCGCCAACCCATGCCTTCCCCGTACACCCGTCTTTTCGAAGATGTGTTTCAGGTGAATCTTGACGGTCCCTGGGCGGATACCCAATTCCTGGGCGATTTCCCGATTTTTGAAGCCTTGCTCTACAAGCTCCATGACCTGATGTTCGCGCGGAGTCAAGTCGGTGCGCACCTGAGCGTCCATGCTTGATGCTTCCCGGAAAACGGAATCTTGCATCCAACTGCGGCCTTGTGAAACGGCCCGCAGACAGGCCAAAACCGTGGCGATGTCCGCCGATTTCCGAATGATGCCTTTGGCGCCCGACTGCAGGAATCGCAGCGCTTCGGCCTCTGTCACAGACATGCCCCAAACCACAACGGAAGGTACAGTGGAGCGGTTTTGGCCATGTTCAGCCGGTAACTGGTTCAGAGCGTCGAGGACAGTTTTGGCGCCTAAGCCTTTGTCTATCACTAATACGTCTGTTTTGTCTGCGCCCGTACTGAGCATCCACTCAGCGGGCGATGCGTGCGCGGAACCAAACGCCAGATCGTCCGTGGATTCCAGCAAATGCTGCAAGCCGTGAACGGTGAGCGGTTGAGTTTCGCAAATGGAAACGATCTTCTTATTCTTACCTAGATCCAGATTCATACCTCTGCCTACGCTCTCCTTATCGGCAGGTTTGCTTCATCACTTGAGTGCTAGGCAGAAAGGAATACTCTCTTTTTCCAAATAATTCAGTGCGATAGGGCGTGCTAGTGTGCCGAAAAGATACGAAAAAAGCCCATTTGGGACTCTAAACACGGCCCGCTACGGAATTTTCTTCCAACTCCACCCGCTAGCATGGAAGCAGCAAGAATGTTCAGACTTTTCTGGCTCTCGACCCTTCTCATCGCTTCGTCGGCCTTTCCCGCTAATGCCCCCGCCATGAGGTCGCCGGACGCGATACTCGGCGATTACGTCAAAGCGGTCGGTGGCCTGGACGCCGTTGACCGGCTCACTTCCCGCGAAACGCTGGGCGAGCTTCACCGCGGTCCGAAGGTTACTTTTTATTGGCAGAAACCTAACCTGGTTTTGTCCATGACCAAGAAAGAACGCGAGGGTTACGATGGCACGCGCGGCTGGATTCTGACAAAAAAAAGGAAAATCAAGAAAATGGCCCGTGGCGCGGAGTTGCCGATCGAGATGGACGCCAACCCCTTGCGCTTCGTCCATATTAGAGACTTCTACTCTGAATTGGACCCTGCGCCCGCCGAAGAGATCGACGGCGAAAAAATGGAAGTGATTCTAGCGCCCAATAACATCGCCACGACCAAGCTCTATTTCGATGCCGCAACGCACCTGCTGCGGCGTGTCGAGGGCAACGGTGAAGTGTCGGCTTATTTCACCAATACCGTCGAGTTTCTCGACTACCAAGCGGTAGACGGCGTGAAACTCCCCTTCCACATCCTGCATAGCACCACCGAGCCAGGCGGCGAGAGCGCGGATTTGCGCATCAAGACCATCACCCACAACATTCATTTGCAGCCCGAGATCTTCAGCAAACCCATTCCGGGACAGGCCGTGATGGGCGGTAAGCGTTGAAAGCCCGAAGGCCCAGCGCGAGGGCTGAGAGCCTATCCTGAATTCTCCGTCGACAAAAGCAAGATGCGCTTAATTCGGACTGTATGACGCCAGATATCTTAATCGCGTCCAAGGGCTGCGCGGTCTCTAGCCGGCAGAATGCTCCTAACCTTGATTGGAGCGTGCAAAACGTATGGCTCATCGAACTGGAAAAGGAGTTTGAGCTTGTCTTTTCCGAAGGCGATACCGAGCGGCAACCAATTTTATTTTGGCTCGGCTTCGAGTTGCAGCTCGCTAACGGGTTCCCGTTCCACTCGCCGATTTGTTGGCCTGAATTCGATACAATCACTTCCGTGAACCCGCTGCGCGCCCAGATCCGCCGCACCGAAACACGAATTTCAAATGTCATCGAAGAGCCTCGTCAGCGACGAAGTGTTCGCCATTCCACAAGGCTTCAGTCAACACGGCCGCTAATCTCCTATGAAAACTCTGCTAGCGGTTTTCGCAACCGCCCTCACTTTTAATGCAAGCTCCGCCGAACTCCATCCCATTCTCCCGTCCGGAATGAAGTTGTTCGGCGCTTATAGCCCTGGAATGATGGCGAACGGCGTCCTCTATGTTTCCGGCCAAGGCGCGGAGGACGCGCGAGGCCACGTTCCCACCGGCGAAGATTCCCAGCTCCGTCAATGCTTCTCTAATATCAAAACTGTGGTAGCCGCTGCCGGCTTGACCATGCAGCATGTTGTTTATGTGCAGGTCTATTTGACTCACTACTCCGACGAGGAATCGCTAAATCGTATCTCAAAGGAGTTCTTTCCCAGCGATCCTCCCGCCAGGTCCGTAATGGGAGTGGCGAAATTGAACGGTACGCCTGTAGAGATGAGCGCGGTTGCCGTTCGCGACTTAGCCGGCAAGCAAACCATTACTTCACCGGCGTATTCTCCCGACTTGCCGTTCTCTCCCGCTGTCCGCGCCGGTGATCGGCTCTATGTGTCGGGAGTTTACGGGCGTGATCCAACGACCGGCAAAATTCCCGACGACCCGGCGGCGCAAGTCGATCTGGCCTTCACCCAACTCGCACAGATACTCAAAGCGGCGGGAGCGGATTTCAGCAACCTCGTCTTTGTGAATCCGTATCTGACTGCCAGATTCCCGACGGACGTTATGAACCGCATCTACGCCACGCATTTTGAATTTGGCAATACACCCGCCCGCGCCACCATTGAAGTGGCCGGCTTGCCCAACGGCGCGAACTTCGAATTGTCCGGCGTAGCCGTGCTTGATCTGGCCAAACGACGCTCGGTGCGGCCCAAGAACATGCCGCCCAGTCCAACCGCCAGCCCTTGCGTCTTTGCCGGCGACACGTTTTACTGCTCCGCGAAATCCGGTTTCATTCCCGGCGTGAACGGCGGCATCTATGCTCCCGATGTGGAAACGCAACTTCGCCAAACCATGCGCAACCTACTGGACGGACTGGAGGAGGCAGGACTGAATTTCTCGAATGTGGTTTCGAGTAACGTCTATCTGGACAATATTGACGATTTCAGCCGCATGAACCGGGTTTACGCCCAGTATTTCGGAGCCGCACCACCGGCGCGTACAACGGTTCAACAGCTAGCTCCCGCCGACCGCAAGGCCGATAGCCGCGGCCATTATCCGACGCTCGAACAGATTTCCATCGTCGCGGTGAAATAGATTTCATTGGAATATTTTCCGCAAGGTTCGATTCAACGCGTCTTTCGAAAACGACTGCGGGCTGAAATCTCCGCCCAGCCACTCGCGCATGGATTCATGTTCTTCATGATCGGGATCGGCCAGCGCCTCCTGCAAATTGTAGAAGCCCGGAATCCCGCCACTATCCTCAGGCGGAGCCTGATTCTTGCCGCCGGTGCACAGCGGATACTTCGCCCCTGGTTCGGCTGCCAGTATCTTCTCTAGTGCGATGCGATGCTGCCAGTCGTCTCCGAAATCGTAGGTGTAAAGAGTCTTGTCGCCTACGTTGCTCACTATATCCCGGAGGCTGAATTCACGCTCATCCCGCAAACTGTCGTCATAGCCTGGCTCCAGCATGTCGACAGAGCCATAGCGTAGACGTCCAACACGGAAATGGTGCAGATGGCAGTCTTGCCAATCGAACGCAATTTGCAAAACAACATGCAGTGCCACGAGGTTCATATTCGCCGGAACGAGAAGCCTTCGCCAGATCGGTGGGCGCGTGTGGAGCAGACTAACTTTGACTTGGTAAACTGTTGCGCTACGATTTGTCTTAATCGCCATTCAAGATCAGTTTACTGAGCCTTCTTCAATTCCACCACCACCACTTCAATCGGCTTCGTTCCCGCGTTCACATCGGCATGCATGGTTCCGGGTGCGCTAGCCGTCAGCCAATAGGCCTTGCCAGTCTCCCAGTGATTCATCTCGTTTTCGCCCGTTTGCTGAACAATTTTCATGTCGCCGCCCACAATCGGCACAATCACGCGCGGATGCTCATGCCGATGCATCGCCAGCGGCGCGTTGGGCATAACCACCGACCGCCAGACCTTCACCTCATCGTTCTCAAACTGTGGAATTCGCTGGGTGACGGCCGTTTGTTGCGGCGCTGCTCCGCCACTTGCGAGCAAAAGAATCGCGGCTCCAAGAATCGTCCAAAGAAATTTCGGCACCGGACTACGCTCCCGCCGCGCGCCGCTGTTTTCGCAAAATCGCCGGCATCTCATAATCGTCATCGGCCAATAAATCCTGCTGTGCGACGACGGGTTCCGGTTCCTCAGCAACTATCGGCTCAGGCTCGGGGAAAAACGCCGGCATGGGAGGCGGAGGAGCGGGCATGGTAGCTACTTCGGGCACGCTGGCGGCGCTGAACGGGAAGTGAGAGCTTCGCCGATCGATCTCCGGTAGCGAATCACGCTGGAACCCGGTGGCAATCACCGTGACCTTCACATCGTTGCCCATGCGCTCATCCATAACAACGCCGAAGTTAATCTGCACATCGTCGTTCTTAGTGGCGGCGCGAATGAGATTGCAAGCTTCGTTCACATCATGAATGCCCAGCTCGCTTGACGCCGTAATATTGATGAGCACGCCACGCGCACCCAAGACGCCGCCTTCTTCCATTAACGGGCTGTTGATGGCTTTTTGCGCCGCTTCCACCGGCGCTTTATCGCCCGATGCAATCGCCGTGCCCATCATGGCGTAGCCCATGCCGAGCATGATGGTGCGAATATCCGAGAAATCGCGATTGATAATGCCGGGCGTAGTGATAATGTCCGCGATGCCTTGCACGGCCTGCCGCAGAACATCGTCGGCCATGCGAAACGCATCCATGAACTTCGCGCCCTTCGGCACCAACGCCAGCAGCTTCTCGTTCGGAATGCTAATCACCGTATCGCAGCAGCCGGCCAATTCGGCCAAGCCTTTCTCGGCTTGCTTCATGCGGCGCGGCCCTTCGAACGAAAAAGGCTTTGTCACCACCGCCACGGTGAGCGCGTTGAGCTCTTTGGCAAGAGACGCCACCACGGGCGCAGCTCCGGTACCAGTACCGCCTCCCAAGCCAGCAGTGACAAACACCATGTCGGCGCCCTCCAGAATTTCGATGATCTGCTCGGTATCTTCGAGCGCGGCTTGCCGGCCCACGGCGGGGTCCGCGCCCGCGCCCAATCCGTTGGTGAGCTTCTTGCCCACCGCGAGCTTATTCGCCACTGGCGAGGCGGCCAGCGCCTGCTTATCGGTATTGAGAATGTAGAACTCAATGCCGCTGAGCCCTTCCTGCAGCATGCGCCCGACCGCGTTAGACCCGCCGCCCCCCACGCCCAAAACCTTGATGCGTGTTGTGAGATTTACTTCCTCGGCCATGAGATATTTCAGATCGTCTGCCATTTTGTTTTACACTCCCTTCCTACTGAACCGCAAAGCCCGCCACACTGGTGGACGCTCGTTTCCAATCGCGCTTCAATTTCACTCTGCCCGAATACATAGCCAAGCCGCCCACGGTTGTCCACGCCGGGTTGTCCAATTCGCTCGGCCAGCCCTCGATTCCCAAGGGCAAGCCTTTGCGCGCCGGACAATGCATGATGCGCTCGGCCACATCGCATATTTCCGGCAACAGCGCACCGCCGCCGGTCACCACCACGCCTTCTAACAGCGCTTCTTCCATGCCTACGCGCAGCACTTCCTTATAAACATGCTCGAAAATCTGCTCGGCGCGCGCCTCCAGAATTTCGTTCAACTGCCGCCGGCTCGCTTCGCGCAAACCGCGTCCGTCGCTTGATGGCAATTCCACCAAAGCCGTTTCCGGCACGCTATCCATCACCGCCGAACCGAACTGGCGTTTCAGTTCTTCGGCGAAATCGTAATTCACCTTGAAGAGCCGCGCCAGATCGCGTGTGAAGTGGTCGCCGCCAATCGGAATGCTGGTGGCCAGCAGCAGCGAATCGCCATCGTAAATCGCCAGTTCCGTTGAATCCGCGCCCAAATCGACAATCGCCACGCCGCGTGCGCGATCTTCCGGCAGCACGGCGGCATAGCCGGCGGCGATTCCTTCAAATACCGAATCTTCCACCGCCAAATGAGATCGGTGAACCGCCGAGACAATCGCCTGATGCTCATGCAACGAAACCGTCACCACCAACACATTGGCCTCCAGGCGGGCACCCATGATGCCTTTTGGGTTGCGGTAGCCGGCGCGGCCATCAAGCGTAAAATCCTGCGGGCAGATCTGCAGAATCTCGCGGTCTTCCTCGAGTTGCACATGCGACGCTTTTTCGACGGCGCATTTCAGATCGTCCGGTTCAATGGCGCGCCGCCGCCGGCCGAATTCATAAACGCCCCGGCTGGTGGTGCTGCTGACGCAGCCGCCCAAACCAATCAGCGCCGAATCCGGCGAAGCTTGCGCTCTCTTCTCCGCTTCGCGCAAGGCAGTGCGGATGCTTTCCGCCAGCCCTTCCAGATCGCCCAGGCGGCCTTTGCTCCACGCTTGCACGGGCGCTTCGCCATATCCCAAAAAGCGCGTCGTGAAGTCTTCAAGCGCGCAAATAACGACGCGCGTGCCGCTGCTTCCCAGATCGAGACCGACCGCCAATTTGGTGTTACCGCTCAAATCGCTTTTCTCCTACCGCTGTGATTACGCCATCCACTCGCAGATCCAGCGTCGTGGCGTCCGGACGCTTCTCTTTAATCTCGCTATAGTTCGCCAGAAAATTGCGCAGCCGCTCTGCATAATTCTCTTCGCCAATCATCAGGTTCACCACATCATTGCCCACGTGTTCGGCCACGATCAGGTTGTTCGGGTCGGTGGCATCTACCTCCGATACCTGCGCCCCCAATGGCCCGATTTCGTTCAGCAAAGCGAGCGCCCGCAAAACACGCGCGCGCCGGCTTTGCAGCGTTTCGCTCTCGCGCACCCCCGCTATCACCGGCAGCGTGAATTTTGCCGCTACGCGCGGCCGCAAGATATGTCCGTAGCGGTCGATCAAGGCCAAGGTGGTCGGCCCGTCTGGGTTGTTCGACGCCGGTAGCCTGACAAACGCCACCGGCTCTCTTTCGCGAATGGCAACCCTCAGCGTGTCCGGCCATATCTTCGAAACCGCCGCATCTTGCACCCAATCGATCTCCAGCAATTGCTCCCTCCGGGCTTGAAGCGGAACCAGGTACAGACTCCGTCCGAAGTCTTGCGCGAAGACATGACGGACTTGGGAAGACGACGCATAATGTACTCCCTCCACCACCAGATTTGGACTTTGCCCTGCCAGATCTTCCGCCTCCGCTACGCGAAAGCGGTCGTCTTTGATCAGAAATTCTTCCGCTAGGTGCCAGGCGAATAAAGTGCCCACCATGAGCACAATGCCGGCTGTTAACCATAGCGCCAAGCGCCCCCACTGCACGCCTTCGAATAAGCCTGGGTGCGCTCCCACATCTTCTATGACTGGTTTGCGGCGCGCCAATTATGCTCCACCCCGCAGTCTTTCCAAAATCTTCTCCGCCGCTTGCGACACGCTGCCCGCGCCCAGCGTAATGATCAGATCTCCCGGACCAGCCGCGCTCGTAATCGCCGCTACGCCTTCGTCCATACTGGCTACATAATTGGCCGAGCGATGCCCAAAGGAACGAATTTTTTCTACCAGCGCCGGCGCGTTCACGCCTTCAATCGAAGCTTCCGACGCTCCGTAAATGTCCAGCAGGTATAGCGTGTCGGCTTGATTGAATGCTCCGGCGAAATCATCCATCAGGAACTTGGTGCGCGAAAAACGATGCGGTTGAAACAGTACGTGAATCTTTTTGTAAGGCCCGAGCCGGGCAGCAGCCAGCGTGGCTTTCACTTCCGTCGGATGGTGGCCGTAGTCGTCAACCACCGTGATGCCATTTTCAACGCCGCGTACCGAGAAACGCCGGTCCACTCCGCTGAACGCCGCCAAGCCCTCGCGGATTTGCGCAACCGTTACGTCCAGTTCCAAACCAATCCCCGCCGCGGCGGTAGCATTCAATACGTTATGAACGCCCGGCACATTGAGACGGAATTCACCCAGATCCGCGCCATGCCTGCGCAACGAAAAGCCGCTGCCATCCGCGCCCAACTGAATGTTTTGAATCTCGAGATCGACTTGCGCCGATCTCCCATAGGTAATCGTCCGGCGGTTGATTTTTGGAAAAATCTGCTGGATGTTGGCATCTTCCATGCACAACACTGCCGCGCCGTAGAAGGGAACCTTGTTCACGAATTCCGTGAAGGCGTTTTGAATTTCTTCGAGCGAAGCATAGTGATCCAAATGCTCGCGGTCGATATTAGTGACCACCGCCAGAATCGGCGCGAGCTTCAGGAACGAACCGTCGCTTTCGTCGGATTCGACAACCAGAATCGTGCTTTTGCCGACGCGCGCGTTCGAGCCTTGCATGGCCGCCACGCGCCCGCCCACCACAACCGTAGGATCCAGATTAGCCGTGTTGAGAATCGAAGCGACCATTGAGGTTGTCGTCGTTTTGCCGTGGCTGCCCGCGATGGCAATGCCGAATTTCAAGCGCATCAACTCGGCCAGCAGTTCGCCGCGCGGAATAACCGGAATCTGCAGACGGCGCGCCTCGGCAACCTCGGGATTGGCCGGGTCGAGCGCCGATGTCACCACCACCGCTTTGGCTCCCGCCACGTTTTTGGCCCGGTGCCCCACCTGGACTTGCGCGCCCAGCTTGCTGAGCCGTTCCGTGATCGGACTCAATTTGGCGTCGGAGCCGGAGACTTGGTAGCCGAGCGTAAGCAGAACTTCGGCGATGGCGCTCATGCCAATGCCCCCGATGCCAACAAAGTGGACGTGTTGGGGCTTAAAAAACATTTCTTGCCACCATTGTTTCGGCTTTATTGTCTCGTGTCAAATAAAAACCTTATATTTTCTCAACGCTGCTTGCTTTTTGCCGCCTCTTCCAGTACCACTGCCGCTCGCTCCGCCGCACCCGGACGGGCAAACTGACGTACTCTTTGCCGCATCGCCGCTAGCGTTTCCGGCTGTGCGCGCAATTCTTCCACTTCGCGAAACAATCGCTCGCCCGTCATTTCAGCGTCTAGGATCATGCGCGCCGCACCGGCGTCAACCAGTGTCATGGCATTTTGCTTTTGGTGATCGTCGGCCGCAAACGGCAGGGGCACCAGGACCGATGCCATGCCGGCGGCGGCAATTTCGTTTACGCCACCCGCACCGGCGCGGCCCACTACCAAATCGGCACCGGCAAAAGCCGCCGCCATGTCTTTGATAAATGGCACAACTTCGCCTGCCACTTCGGCGGCGGCAAACTCCTGAGCCAGCGCTTCGTGCTCGGCCGCGCCCGTTTGGTGGACAATGCGCACCGGCGAACCGTTCGCCCAAAAATGCGGCCAGCTCTCTTTCGAAGCGCGGTTCAAAGTTCGCGCGCCGCGGCTGCCGCCGGTAATCAGCACGGTGAAGAACGGCTGCGGCTCATGCTGCAGCGCGAAAAATTCCGGTCTTACCGGCAGTCCGGTCACTTCCGCGCGGTCTGCCGGAAACCAGCGGCGGGCATTTTCGAAGCCGAGCAGCGCGCGGTACACGGTAGTGGCCATTTTGCGATTGGTAAATCCAGGCACCGAGTTTGGCTCCATCACCACCAGCGGAATTCCCCCGAGCGCCGCCGCCAGCATCACCGGACCCGCCACATAACCGCCCATGCTGAACACCGCTTCCGCGCGAAATTTCTTCAACAAACTCCACGCCGCGGCAATGCCCAGCGGCAAGCGCGCCAGGCTCTTTATCTGTTGAGCAAGGTCCACCCGGTTCAAGCCGCCGCTGCGCACGAACTCGATTTCAAAACCGGCTTCCGGCACCAGTCGCGATTCCATACCCTCTTTCGTTCCCACAAACAGCAACCGATGGCCGCGCGCTTGTAAAACGCGCGCCACCGCCAACGCTGGAAACACATGTCCACCGGTGCCGCCGCCCGTCAACACAAACGAATGGGCCATGGTCAGGGCGTATTCTCACTCACGCTCAACAACATTCCCATCAGCAATAACGTGCTGAGCAAGGAACTCCCGCCGTTGCTGATGAACGGCAGCGGAATCCCTTTATTCGGAATCAAGTCAAGCACCACGCTCATATTGATGAGTGCCTGCACCACCACGCACACCGTGATGCTCAGCGCCAGATAGCGGCCAAAGTTATCCTGGGCGCGCAACGAGACGCGCAAACCGCGCCACAACACCACCACAAAGCCCACCAAAAGCGCGGCCGCGCCGAAGAAACCGGTTTCTTCGCCCACCACCGCGTAAATAAAATCGGTATGCGCCTCCGGCAAATAGAGCATCTTCTGCTTGCTTTCCATAAGACCGGCGCCCAGCACGCCGCCCGAACCTAAAGCAATGCGCGCTTGCAATTGTTGATAACCGGGGTCGCTGGTGGAAGCGGTTTTGTGAGCATAGGCCAGCACATGGCCGCCGGGGTCGAAATGATTGAGGATCTTGTGGTCTTTATCCACAAAGTCGATCACGCGCGAAAGCCGGTAGGGCTTCATGGCGATAAAGCCCAGACCTAAAAACAGGCCGAGCACGCCGCAAACAGCCAAATAACGCAGGTCGACGCCGGCCACGAAGATCACGATAAATGTTGTAATGACCAACACGACGGCCGTGCCTAAATCCGCCAGCGCTACAAAGAGCGCCATCGCGGAGATAGAGATGGCAATCGGCCCGAGTGTAGAACGGTCATTCACCGCTCCCATGCGGCGGCAGAGAAAGAACGCGAGGAAAAGAGCCAGCGCGGGTTTCGCCAGTTCCGAGGGCTGCAGCGAAAGCGGTCCGGCGCGCAGCCAGCGATGGCTGCCGCTATCGGTCAAATATACGACAAGCAGCAGCAGCACCACGATGCCCAGCGCCGCGAATGCGTACTTCGGATTATTCCAGCTTCGGTAATCGCGGCGCATGCAATAGAGCAAAACCAGGAATGAGAACACCGCCCAACCCAACTGCCGCACAAAGAAATGCGTGCTGGGCCAGTGGTATTTCAACTCGGCCACGATAGACGACGAGCTATAAACCATCACCAAGCCGAAGCAGACCATGGTGAGAACGGTCAGAAACAGGATCCAGTCGGTTTTGAGTCTTTGCGCCATTTTCTTGCTTACAACAATTGTGTCACTAAATGTTTAAACCGTTTTCCGCGTTCTTCGTAATTTTGAAACTGGTCGAAGCTGGCGCAGGCGGGGGCCAGCAGAACAGTATCGCCGGGCGACGCGTGTTGCCGCGCGTAAGCCACCGCGTGTTCGAGCGTGCCGCAATCCGTCATTTCAGTCGCGCCGTTCAAAGCTTCACGAATGATAGGCGCGGCGGCGTAGGGGTACGGCGGTTCTGCGCCAATCAAGAGAACGGCTTTAGCACGTTCGTGCAGCGGCTCGCGCAACGGCCGGTAGTCGCTGCCTTTATCCTTGCCGCCCAAAATGATCCACAAGCCACGCGGAAAGGCGTCAATCGCCTTCAACGACGCGTCCACATTAGTGGCCTTCGAATCGTTGTAATACTCTACGCCGTCCAGTTCGCGCACGAACTCTATACGGTGCTCCACGCCCGGGAACGACGTAACGGCCGCGCCGATGCCCCTCAACGGTGCGCCCGCCAGATGAGCCAGCGCCGCTGCGGCCATCACGTTCTCTACGTTATGCAGTCCGCGCAGTTTGATTTGTGAACGCTGCATGAACGGCGCATCGTTCCAGTTGATTTGCTCGCCGTCCAGCCAAACGCCTTCTGGTACCCGTTGTGTCGAGCTAAACCAAAACACTTTTCCAGCCGTGCGCGCAGCGAAACTGCGGCAAGTGGCGTCATCATAATTCAGCACGGCAAAATCGCCCGGTTGCTGCGTTTCAAACAGTCGCGCTTTGGCGTTGGCGTAAAGTTCAAATGTGTGATGCCGGTCTAAATGATCGGGCGTAACGTTCAAACAAGCGCCAATTTGCGCGCGGAAATTCGCGATCGATTCCAGCTGAAAGCTCGAGAGCTCCAGCACATTCCATTGCTCGGCCGAAGACGAATCGATCAACGACGTAACCGCTGTGCCGATATTTCCGCCCACCTGGCAAGCAACGCCGCACTCCTTGAGCAAATGTCCGGTCAGCGCCGTAGTTGTGGTTTTGCCGTTCGAACCCGTAATGCCCAGCACCGGCCCTTGCAAAAAATAGGACGATAATTCTACTTCGCCGATGGTAGGAATGCCGCGCTCGCGAGCCGAAATCAGCATCGGCAAGTCATAAGGGACCGCCGGCGACAACACAATCATCGAAGCAGCGCCAATCTGCTCCGGTTCTTGCGGCACCACCGGCACGCCGATGTCCGCGAAGCGCGCTTGCTCTTCAGGCGTGAGCGGCGAAGAATCCATGGCGCGCACACGCGAGCCGTTCTTGCGAAGCAACTCAATCGCCGCTAGCCCCGAGCGCTTCGTGCCGATTACCAGAATGTCTTTGCCTGTAAAGTCGCGTGGCACGTGATCTCACCTGAGCTTTAACGTCGTGAGCGCCAATAGCGCCATCACCAAGCCAACAATCCAAAACCGGACGATCACCTTCGATTCCGACCAGCCCAATGCTTCGAAATGGTGATGGATAGGCGCCATCTTGAAAATGCGCTTCCCATTGCGCAGCTTGTAACTGCCCACCTGCAGGATCACCGACAGCGCTTCCAACACATACACGCCGCCGATAAAAGCCAGCAGCACTTCCTGCTTGATGAGCACCGCCACAATGCCGAGGCCGCCGCCGAGCGCGAGTGAGCCGACGTCGCCCATAAACACCTCGGCCGGATGACAGTTGTACCAAAGAAACGCCAGACTCGCGCCCACCATCGACGCGCAAAAAATCGTCAATTCTTGCGAGCGCGGCAGCCGCGCTAAACCCAAATATTGCGAAAGGGACGTATTGCTCGAAAGATAGGTCAGCACCGTCATGCCGCCCGACGCAATAATCATCAAGCCAATGGCCAAGCCATCGAGTCCATCGGTCAAATTCACCGCGTTTGAAGATCCCACCATGATGAAAACGATGAAAGCGTAAAACAACACGAAGGCGAGTGGATAGGTCCAGAAATTCTTGGTCCATCCTTCAATCAACAACTCGGGCTTGAACTGTTTGAAAAACGGCACATTGACAGCCGTCGAGTACGATTGATGCGCGTGCAGCACCAGTAAACAGAAGCCGATAATCATCGCAACGGCGACTTGCGCCCAAAATTTCTGCCACGAAGTAAGTCCGAGATTGCGCTGCTTGGTGATTTTTGCGTAATCGTCAAAGAAACCGATGACGCCGAATCCGACCAGACCCAAAAGCGCCAACCATATGTAGGGATTGCGCAAATCGGCCCAAAGCAAAGTGGGCACCACGATGGAAGCGACGATGAGCAAGCCGCCCATGGTCGGCGTGCCGGCCTTTTTGCGGTGTGATTGCGGCCCTTCTTCGCGAATATGCTGTCCGAAACTCAATTCGCGCAGCTTGCGAATGAGCCACGGGCCCGAGATCAAGCCGATCGCCAGCGCCGAAAAGCTAGCCAACGCCGTGCGTACCGTAATGTAACCGAAAATCCGGAACACCGGCATGTACTTGTGAAGCACTTGGTAAAGCAGCCAATAGAGCATTTGGGATTAGGACTCCATTCTCGCTAAGGCCGTTTCCACCTTCGTGCCGCGCGAGCCCTTAAACAAGATCGCATCGCCGCTTTTGACAAAAGTTTTGAGGAAATCGCCCGCCGCTTCCGGCGCTTCGAAGAAAACCGCCGCGTTCCAGCTTGCGCCCGCCGTTGCCGCGCTTTCAACCAGGAAACGGGCGGCGCCGTGAATGCCGACCACCACATCAATGCCCGCCCGCACCGCATATTCGCCTAATTCCCGGTGTCGTTTTTCGGACATTTCTCCCAGCTCGAGCATCTCGCCCAACACGGCGATGCGGCGCTGAGCGGGTTCACTGCGCAAAACGTCCAACATATTGCGCGCCGCTTCCGGATTCGAGTTGTAGGAATCATTCAGAATAGTGACGCCGCGCCAAATTTTTCTCTCGCCGCGCATTTTCCCGGCGGTGAGATGCGCCACTGCATCGACAAGATCAGCGGGCGGGATGCCGAAGAGACCTGCTACGGCGATTCCGGCCAGGATATTCGAGACACTATGCCGGCCGGCCAGTGCCGTTTGGAAGCGCACGCCCTGCACCGTGAAAGCCGCGTGATCGGCCGCAATGTCGGCATCTACCGCGCGAATGTCTGCCTGCGGCGCGAAGCCATAGCTGATGCTGCGGCCCGCGTGGCTTGCGCGGAAAGCCGCCACGCGCGCGTCATCCGCATTCAAGATGGCAACGCCCGAAGCAGGCAAGCCTTCAATCAGTTCGCGCTTCGCGGCAGCCACGCCGTCAATCGAAGCGAAGTTTTCCACATGCGCATAACCGACGTTGGTGACGACGCCATGCTCGGGTTCGGCGATAGCAACCAGGCGGCGAATCTCGCCCGCATGGTTCATGCCCATTTCCAGCACGGCAACTTCGGCGTCAGCCGGCAAACGCAGAATCGAGAGTGGCAGCCCGATGTGGTTATTGAAATTGCCTACCGTCTTGCCGACCTTATAGCGCACGCTTAGCAGCGCGGCGATGATGTCCTTGGTACCGGTTTTGCCGGCACTGCCGGTGACGGCGACAATCGGCTTTGCCCAATAACGGCGCGCCCAATGCGCGAGAGATTGCAACGCGTCGAGCGTGTCCTTCACCAGCAGGAGCGGGCCAATTCCACCCGGTGGAACTTCGCTCACCACGGCCCCCGCAGCGCCTTGCTGCAACACCGCGTTAACAAAGGCGTGGCCGTCGAGATGCTCGCCTTTGAGCGCGAAAAAAAGATCGCCCGCCGCCGTGGTGCGCGAATCGATGGACCAACCCGATATTTGGATGTCGCCGGCAGCGCCGGCTAAGAGTTGCGCCCCGGTCGCTGACTGGACCTGCGCAAGCGAGAGTTGCATGTCAGGCCGATCCGTTCTTCTTGCGGCCGTAGCCGAACCCGCGCAAAACTCGGCGCGCCACTTCGCGGTCGTCGAATGGAATCGGGCCGTCCTTTAGAATCTGATACGTCTCGTGGCCTTTGCCTGCCAGAATCACCACATCACCGGGCTCGGCGATCTCAATCGCTTTCTTAATGGCGCGTTCGCGGTCGGGTTCGGCAATGTTCGGCGTATCGAAGCGGCCCACGCCCACGCTCGCGTCGTTCATAATCGCCAGCGGATCTTCGCTGCGCGGATTGTCGGAGGTCAGCACTACATAATCGCTCAGCTCCGCGGCGGCCATGCCCATTAACGGACGCTTGGCGCGGTCCCGGTCGCCGCCGCAGCCAAACAGGGTAATCACGCGCTTCGGATTCATGCCGCGCGCGACCGAAATCACGTTGCGCAGCGCATCGTCGGTATGCGCGTAGTCCACGACTACCATAAACGGCTGGCCTTCTTCCACGCGTTCAAAGCGGCCCGGAACGCGCGCCATGGCCTGCAAGCCTTTTTGAATCTGCGCGTCGCTGAGCCCGAGCGAAATCGCCGAGCCGCACGCCAGCAGAATGTTGTACGCGTTGATGTGGCCAACTAGTTGCGATTCAATGGGAAATTTTCGCTCGCCGGCGACAACCGTGAAGCGCAAACCATTGAACGACATTTCGAGATTCGCCGGACGAATCCAAGTCGTCTTCGACCCTTGCGCGGAAGGCGGTTCTTGTTTGAGTCCGTACCAAAACGTGTGAGTTTCCGGCGCGATTTCTATCTTGCGCGCCCATTCGTCATCGGCATTCAACACCGCGAAACGGGGGGGAGGACCGCTTCGCGGTTTAAACAGCAATTGTTTAGCGGCGAAGTAGGCTTCCATGGTGTGGTGATAATCCAGATGGTCGCGCGTGAAATTCGTGAAGCCGGCGGTGTGCACGTTCATCGCGTAGATGCGGCCCAAATCGAGCGCATGCGAAGAAGCCTCGAAGGTGACATGAGTGCCGCCCAAGCGTTCGAGTTCGGCAAACATGGCGAATAAATCGAGCGATTCCGGCGTGGTATTCACCGCGGGCAGCACGCGGCCGGCTAGCTGATATTCGATAGTGCCGATAAGCGCGGTTGTTTTCCCGGCGGCGCGCAACATGGCATCGATGAGCGTGGTGGTTGTCGTCTTGCCATTGGTTCCGGTGATGCCGGTCAGCGCCAAACGCTCGTCTGGCTTGTTGAAAAAGTTGCGCGCGGCCAGGGCCAGCGCTTCGCGGCCATGCGCGACTTGCAACCATAAGCCTGCGAAGCCACCCGGAGCAGGCCGATCGCCAACCACCGCTAGCGCGCCCTTTTTGATGGCGTCGTTCGCGAATTGCGCACCATCGGTTTTCGCGCCTGAGAAGGCGAAGAACAAGAAACCCGCCGTTACCTTGCGGCTGTCGTAGGCGATGCCGGTTACTTCTGCGTCCGGCAGCGCACCTGACGAACGCAGGACGGCGACGCCTGCCAGAACTTGGCTAAGGTTCACCGTTGGAACCTCACGCGGATGTGCTCGCCCGGGCTGAGCAGCGTGCCCGCCGGCGGATACTGCACGCGCGCCAAACCGTCGCCCAACATGTCGACCTCGATTCCGGTAGCCGTTGCTTCTTCGATCACGTCTCTTACTGTTTTACCGACAAAATTAGGAGCCATTGGAGCCGAGCCGCTAGTTACCGCGACAACTTGATCGGGACGCGCGGATTCATTAGCGGAAACGTTCATTTCTTCGGCGCGGGGAGGAGTGCTTAATTCGGCGACTGTATCGCTATCCTGCTCCTCGTCTTCGGGTGGTTGTGTGGCCCGCTTCGCGGTCTGGCGAGCACTCAGTTCTCCCACTTCTTCCGGCACATCGCGCACGATGCCTAGCCGGTTCATGGCCGCCGACATCAAGCGCACAAACACCGGACCCGCCGCCGAACCGCCGTAACCCGCCTGGCCGGTGGTACCGGTCACCGTCACAACGATTACCAGCGATGGGTTGGTAGCCGGTGCAAAGCCAAGGAACGACGCGTTGTAACGGTGCGTGTACAGCCGATGCTCGTAATCGTAAATCTGTGCCGTTCCAGTTTTGCCGGCGATGGTGTAACCGATCACGTGCAGATGATGGGCCGTGCCATGCGGCTCGGTGACTACGCGCCGCATCATCATGCGCATGGTCATCACCGTTTCCGCCTTTAAAACCGGCACCGGCTGGGCGTGCTTCACTAGCTGTCTCGGGCCGCCAGGTTCCTGCTCCCAGGCAACGACGTGGGGCTGAACCAGATAACCGCCATTGGCGATGACGCTGCCCATCTGCGCCAACTGCAAAGAAGTCACGCCCACTTCGTGACCCATGGGCACGGAGCCGATGCTGGTCGGCTGCCAGCGGCGCAGCGGGCGCAATATGCCGGGCGCTTCGCCGGGAAGCTCAACGCCGGTGCGCTGGCCGAAACCAAAGCGGCGAATATATTCGTAAAGATTTTCATCGCCGACCCGCATGCCGATTTTGATGGCGCCGATGTTGCTTGAAAACGCCAGCACGTCCTGCATGGAAAGAACACCATGCGGATGAGAATCATGAATGACGCGATTGGCCATGCGGAGCACGCCATGGTTGCAGTCAATGGGCGAATCGGGCCGCAAAGCGGTGGTTTCGAGGGCCGCGGCGACTGTCACTACTTTAAACACCGAGCCTGGTTCGAACGGCGTGCCCACCGCTAAATTTCTGCGGTTCACATCGGGCGCACCGGCCGCCAAACGTTCGTTCGGATTGTAGGTGGGATAATTCTCGAGCGCCAGAATCTCGCCGGTGCGCGGATCCATTGCCACTAAACTGGCATGATCGGCATGGTTTTCTTTGACGGCTTGCTGTAAGGCTTCCTGGGCGATGAATTGCAGTTCGCGGTCGATGGTAAGGCCCACGCTCTTACCCATCACCGGCAGCTTGACGATATCGCTGTTATAGGAAACGGCTTTGCCGTCGCGTTCGGTACGGCGCAAGCCGGGCGTTCCCGCGAGATCGCGATTCAGCTTGAGCTCGACGCCCGCGACGCCTTTGCCTTCGGCATCGACGTTGCCGACCACATGAGCGGCTACGGCATTGTTCGGGTAAGTGCGGATATTCGTGGGCCGTATTTCGAGCCAATCCAGATGCAAGGCTTCGAGGCTGGAGGCTTGTTCGTCGGTGAGATGGTTGTCCACCACCAGATATCCGCCGCGCTCTTTTTCGATGCGCGCTTGCAACTCTGCTGCATCCTGTTTCAGGATGCCGGCCAGCATGGCGGCGGCCAGATCCTTGTTGGGGATGCGCTTGGGATTGACCACCGCTTCGTGCGAGTTGTAGCTGATGGCCAGCACGCTGCCATAGCGGTCGTAGATGGAGCCGCGCGGCGCATCGATCTTTTCAAAATGTTCCTGCTGGCGGTGCGCTTGCTTGAGCAGCGAGTCGTGCTCTAAAACTTGCACGGTAAAGAGCCGCCCTAAAACAATGAAGGCCCATCCAATAAGGATGAGCCCGGCGAGCAGCAAGCGTTCTTCGGTCTTGCTCAAACTGGAAAGAGCAGGTAGTTGCATGTTGTCATCAGATGCCTCAACGAACGTTCATGGCGGAGGAGAAAGGAAGCGTGATGCGCGCCTCGGCGGGCGAATCCACCTTGGTCATGCCGCTTAATGTTTGCACCTGCTGGGGCTGCGGTTCGTGCATGTTGAGGGTCTTGGCGAGCTGCCGCATGCGCTCCGGATTAACCAACTGCGCTTCTTCGGTCTCTAAGATGGCGCGCTGGCGTTCGAGCTGGACTTGCTCTTGGCGCAACTGCTGCAGGGTGAAACCCGCGGTGATGTTGTAAGCGGTGGGAACGAGGCCGGCGATGATGAGCACCGCGGCGGCAAAGCCGGTGGCCATGGATTTGCTGCGCGCCGCTTGGGCGACGGGATCGTTGGCGCGAATCACGCTGCTGTTATCGATGCGCTTTACGAACAGATAAACATCTTCGTTCGCGAGCGGGCGCAGGCGCGGAACATCCGTCCGGGTCCAGACCGCGGATGGTGCTTCCGCCAGATCTTTTACGCCAACGAAACGATTTACAAAAGTTGCCAATGTAGACATATAAAAATTCCCTTCTTAAACCGACTGCAGGGCGCGCAACTTGGCACTCCTTGAGGCGGCATTTTCCGAAACTTCCCGCTCACTCGGCCTGATCACATGTTTGGTCAGAATCCTGGCTTGCCGCGCGGCGGCGAGCGCTTGAAACGCCCGCTTCACTTTGCGGTCTTCGGTAGACATAAAGGTGAGCACTACAAACCTGCCGCCGGCATTGAGCCGTTCCGGCACCGAGCGAAGCAGCGCCTCAAGCTCGTTAAACTCTTCATTCACCTTCAGCCGGAGCGCCATAAACGTCTGCGTTGCCGGGTGGATTCTCCCCGTTCGCGGCACGGCTTGCTCAACCACCTGTGCCAAGCGGCCAGTTGTATAAATGGGCCGTGCGCGAACGATTGCTCTGGAAATTCTTCGCGACCTCCTTTCTTCGCCGAACTCATAGATGAGATCGGCGAGCGCCTTTTCAGGCAGTTCATTTACAAAATCCGCCGCGGACACACCCTGGCTGCGATCCATGCGCATATCCAAAGGGCCGTCCTGCATAATCGAAAATCCTCGTTCCCCTTCACTCAACTGATAGCGGCTGACGCCGAGATCAGCGAGCACACCATCCACCTTCAAAACTCCAAAGTTTGCGAGCGCCCGCGGCAGCTGCGAGAAAGCTCCTTGAAAATAACGAATCCGCTCCGCCCATTCGGCTGTGTTGCGGCGTGCTATCTCCAACGATTCCGCATCCCGGTCGCAGGCAATCACCAGCCCTGTGGTTAAGCGCTGCGCGATGGCGCCGGTATGCCCACCGAGGCCCGCCGTCACATCCACATAAATCCCATCCGGCTTCACGGCCAGATATTCGAGCGATTCCTGAAGCAGGACCGGATAGTGGCGCGGAGTTTCGCCGTTCGCAGCTGGCTGCATAAGCTAGCACCATCACAATCCCTTCCTCTTCATAACCTTCAACTTTTCGGGCAGGTTCGTCTTGGCCTCAGCCAGACGCCGGTCCCACTCCTTGCTGCTAAAGATGTTGATGCGGCGCTGAAAACACTGCAGCCGGACCTCATCGCCTTCCAAACCCAACGTTTTGCGCAATTCGCCGGGCAGGGTGACGCGCCCTTGCGCGTCCACATCCGCATCCTGCCCGTAGTTGGCGGCGACCAACGCCAACGCATCCCGATCGTCAAAATCATCGCCCGGCTCCTGGAGCAATTTTTCTGTTTCCCTCCAGACCGAAATAGGGTAGAGTCGAGCTTCGGACTCATCGAACGTCGTGATAAAAACTTTGCGCTCCTCTTTGAAACTCTCTAAGTACTGCACCAAGGCAGTGGGCAGCTTGAGACGCCCCTTGTCGTCGCAACCGACGCGAAAGACGCCGCGAGGAGCGTCGAGCGCCGGGTTCGGCGGTTCGGTTTGTCCGATTGAATCCACTGAAATCCACTTTTAGCCAATTTTGGCCACACAATGATGGTCACATGCGACCGGAGGAAATTGCAAGAGAAATTTGCAAGGATTTTCCTGTAAGTCGTTGTATTCGCCTTTCTTACGCCAATTTGTGGTACTGGCGAAGGGACGGGGTACGAGTGTACTATCCGGGTTTTGCGTCCGCGCCCGGGAGAAATTTTTTCGTACACCGGGGCCGCGTCTTTTTTCGCGCAGCGATTTACGGTTGCCGCCGGCGCTTTAAGGGAAAGGACTTTCAGGCGACTTGGGGAACGTCTTTTCTGATTCGATTATCATTCGGGCGCGAACGACACAACCAATGAATTGCCCGCAAGTGCTTGACTTGACTCCAAATAATTTATTTTGAAAATCGGTGACTGGCGAAAACGATGGGCCTAAGCCTGGTAGCTCAGGAGCTGAAAAGCGCTTTTACGAAACGAACTTGACCGCAGCGGTGCGGGGCGTGAACTCATTTTTACGGAACGAACTTGAGCGGGCGGCGAACTCCCCGTAGAGCGGCCGGACAGGTTTTGCGGAACGAACTTCAAATGGGTTTGTTTTTTCAAAAAGGAGAATGTGGCCGCTTGGCGCGCGGCCTACCTTCAGTTTATGCCGTATCCATAGAGGCCGACGGACTGCGGCGAGCCCGACGCGTTGTCGCTTATTCCTAGGGACCCGTCTTGCGGACCGTCGGAGGTGGGTTTGAAGGTTATATTGACTGTGCAGTTGGCCTTGGGCGCGAGGACGCCCGTGCATGTTCCGCCGTTCCCTGTAGGGATGTTGTATGGAGAGCCGGTCGACCAACTGAAGTACAGGACGCCCGCGCCGGAGTTCGTAATGGTTAAAGTCTGGGGGGAGCTGGTGGTGTTCTTGTTTTGATTGCCGAAGTAGAGAGAAGTTGCGGAAAGGCTAATCACCGGCACCACGCCTGTGCCGCTCAACGGTATGGTCTGCGGCGATCCGGAGGCGTTGTCGGTCACAGACAGACTGGCCGAGCGGCTGCCCTGGGCTCCTGCCAGGAACGTGACGTAATAGATGCAGTTGCCGCCGGCGGCCACGGTGTTGCCACAGGCGTTAGCGCCCGCGCCCAAGGTGAAGTCGCCCGGATTCGCGCCGCCAAAAGTGGCGGAAGTGATCGACAAAGCGCCGTTGCCGTTGTTCGTCAGAGTCAAGGGCAAAATGCCGGCTGGGCCGCCCAGCGTTTGGTTGCCGAACGCGAGAGACGCCGCGCTGAAGACGACATTGGGCGCTGCGCCGGTTCCGCTGAGCGGCACGGTTTGCGGCGAACCTCCGGCATTATCGGAAGTGACCAAGCTGGCAGTGCGGTTGCCGGCCGCCGTCGGCTTGAAGGATACAGCCAGCCCGCACGCCGACCCAGCGGCAACGCTATTTCCGCAATTGTTCACCAGACTGAAGTCGCCGGCGTTTGTTCCGCTGAGGTTTACGGAGCTGATCGACAGTGCAGAGTTTCCGGTGTTCTGCAAGTTAACCGTTTGGCTCGGGCTCGTCGTGCTTACATTTTGGGCGGTGAATGTGAGGCTGGCGGGGCTGAGGGCCACCACCGCAGCCAAGCCTGTTCCACTGAGCGAGACCGACTGGGGCGAACCTGCCGCATTATCCGAGATCGTCAGGTTCGCTGTTCGGCCTAGCATGGCCGTAGGCGAGAAGGTCACCGTGAGCGTGCAGGTTGCGTTGATAGCGAGGCTGACGCCGCAGCCGTTGGTAAAGGCGAAGTCGCCGGGATTCGCGCCGCCGAGCGCGACGGAGGTGATGCTTAGGGCTGCTGTGCCGGTGTTTTTGAGTGTGATGGGCTGGCCGGCGCTGGTGGTTCCAACGTACTGGTTGGCGAACGGCAGGCTCGCGGGAGAGAGTGTGAGCGCAGGCGTGGCGGCTCCGCCGCTTCCGGTTAGCGTTACCGATTGCGGGGAGGTGGCGGCATTGTCGGTGATTGTGAGCGCGGCTATCCGGGTGTTCGTGGCGGTGGGTTTGAAGGTGACGGTGATGCTACACGTCTGGTTTGATTGGACAGGCGCGGTGCAGGTGTTGGTGCTGCTGAAATCGTTGGGGTCCGCTCCGCTGATTGCCACCGCGCCGACGGTCAAGGCGACGCTGCCGGTGTTTGTGAGAGTGACGGTTTGGCCGGAGCTGGTTGTGCCGACGGTTTGGCCGCCGAAATTGAGAGAAGTTGGGGATAGGCTGACCACGGGCGCGGCGTTCTCGGTGGCGATGAGGTTTCCGCCGAGGCGGATGTAGTCTTTGGATGGCGTGAGGGGGTTGGAACCTTGCGAGAAGGCGAGGGTGGAGATGGCCGCGAATAGTATGGCGAGGTTGGTTGGTTGGGTCGTGGCCATCATGTTCTCCGATACTTAAAAAGGCTCCGAAAATCTGCGATTCACTTAGGACTGTCAGGGAACGAGTTCTCGCCGGCGTCATCGCTGCCGCGTCGCGGTAGTCCGTCTTAACATGTTCCCCTGGGGTGCCCTACTCGGCCGTCTGGAACGAGTGAAATCTTCCTCCTAGCCAGTAATACTGAGTGGCAACGCTCTCAATTTTTTCGTAAACAAAGGACTCCCACCGAATTAGGACCGAGCCCCCGTCGACGCCACGATATCGCCCCGGCGGGACCTTCCACACGACAAATGGGCTGATTACTCGCGCCGAGGGGATGAGCACAGTCGGCGAGGTCTCGTCGCTTCCGGCCGGGAATGCCAAGACCCTTTCGAGATACGTTGAGTCGGGGTTCCTCTTTACCAGAGCGACCACGTACGAGATGGCTTCTCTGTCGGTGAAGCGTCCGGCGACGCTCCCTGGGCAGAGCCCCTTGTGGGCTTCGCGCCAGATCGCGGCGTCATCGTCCGGTAGCATGTCGGCGCTGAGCACGCTCCACCCCACGGCCCTCGAAATCTCTTTGCGGACGGCCCTTGGTAGGGACGTCGGACAGTCTGACCCTGGGGAATACGGAGGCGCTGCAATTAGGGCGAATAACACAAATTTCTTCATAGTGGTCGCAAGCTCTAGTGGCGGCCGCAGTTGGCCTGGGGTCGGAAAGGCCCGACCGTCCCGCGACGACCGGGAACGAGCTGGAAATGATAGTGGCCGCCTGTGGCGTTCGGCGAGGGGTTTGCGTACTCGTTCTGCTGATATGTCGCGCCACAATTCGCGCCGCACTGCATAATCTGAGGGGCGCTTCCGGGCATCGTGAAGTCCACTGCCAGCCCGAGCGAGTGCGGGTCGGTGGGCCCGTGGGAGTCTGAGGTGGAGGTGGCGCGAAACTGCGTTCCTCCCATGCAGGCAGAGACGCAGAACATAAGGCCGCCGACGGCCGCGGAGGGCGCCGGCACGCCAGTCTTGAAGATAACGTTAGAGGGACCGGCGTATGAGCACGGTGTCGAGGCTGGCCTCGGAAACTGCACCCGCGTGGTCGAGCCGTCGGGGTTGAGGTAAGCGAAATTCAGCGCCGATATTGGCGGCGTGCTTGCTGGCTGCAGATAAAGCCCCTCCGCGTAAAAGATTGCGTCGCCGTTAAAGTCCCACATCCAGCCGGGACCAGTCGCCTCGCTGCCCGTATAGCCCCATGATAGGCCGCTCGGCAGTCCTAAAAGACTGAAGAGGTCGGTGCCAGACCACGGATCTAGTGCGCCCAATTCGGAACCCGGGACCTTACCGGGGGCGGACGGGTGAATGCCCGGTGGCAATCCAATCGGTCCCATCCCGCTCGGATCCAGAAGTCCCAACGGATTGCCCAACACATACCCGTAGCCGTTCATGCTCTGCGGGTTCGTGAAGTCCATGCCGGCGTTCGCGGGGTCGGCGCTCATGAATCTTCCCAGGCCGCTCGACAGATAGCGCGCATTGAAGAAATCGAGTGCGACCTCGGAATCCCTCACCTGGCCGGTGAATCTCTGGCTCACGTTGTCGGTCGCACCCCAGACAGAACTGCGACCACCGACGCCGGCGGGGATCTCCTGGCCAAAGGGAGCGAAATCGTGGCGCGCGATGACGTTGGCGTTCTGGCTGCCGTCGGTGACGAGCCGCAGGCTTCCTAAATGATCTCCTGCTACATAGCAGGTGGCGCAGGGGGGGACGGCGGGATTGGTGCTGAGGTTGTATTCGGAGGCGAGTTGCCCGAAGGCGTCGTAGATGTAAATGATAGAGGCGCTGGGTCCGGTCTTTCCTACGCGCTGGCCAACACCGTCGTAGAAGTAAGTTTCGGATCCTACGGTGAGCAGGCGGTTTTCGGCGTCGAAGTTGGCGCTTTGGGAGCCGAAAGTATTCAGGTTGCCGGCGTAATCGTAGCCGGAGTTGGTGTTGCGGTTGGTGAGGGGGTTGTAAACGTTCGCGGTGGGTGCGCCGGGACCGATGGCGGGCGCGGGGAGCGCGGGAGTGCTGGGAGGCATCCACATGTTGCCGTATTGGTCGTATTGGTACGTTTGCTGCCAAGTTTGCGCCGGATTCGTTTCGATTGCCGATGTTAGCCGGTTCAGGATGTCATAGCCAAATGTTTGCGTCGAGCTGATGCCCCCTCCGGTGGCCGTGGCGGTGCCGAGCAGGCCATTGTTTGTCGCGGCGCTCGCGCCCCAGGTGAGGCCGAGGTTGAGCAGAGTTCCGTTGTTGCCCTTCTCCGTGACGCCTATCAATTGAAGGCGGTTGTTATAGGTTTCGGCATGCACCAAGGCGTTGCCGCGTGTCATGGAGTTGATCCCGCCATTGGCCCAATATGTCATATTCGTGACGTAGCCGGTCGACTGGTTTTGATAGCTGCCGTTCAGGGTGATGGGACGGCCGACTGTGTCGTAGGTTGTGCTTACTACGCGGTTGGACGGGTATGTCTCGGTTTTCAATTCGCGCCACGAGTAGAAGAGAAGGCGTAGATGGGAAGTGGGATTTCGGGAGAGTTTTTGAGGCGGTTTTCAGCGGTCGAGCCGTTCGGGATTTAAGGTAGGCGAAATTCAGCCCCGATGTTGGCGGCGTGCTTGCCGGTTGAAGATAAAGCCCCTCCGCATAAAAGATCGTCTCTCCTTTCACTGGATGGTAGCGCTCAGTCTGGTAGCGACGCTGAGATGCAATCTTATCCGCGAGCCAAACCCACGACGCCACAACCACAGGAAAACGGGACATGCCGGGTTGTCAACCCGGTGCAGGTTTGGCAACCTGGCCCACAAAGGGGTCAGTGCAGAAGAGACTGGAGTAGTATCGGTGGTTAGAAACCAATATGAAAACAGTGATCAGCCTTGTTGCTTTGGCGGCGACTTCGTTCGCCGCGGCTCCAAAAATAGAACAGCAGCCGTTTGGCGAAGCGGACGGCAAGCCGATTTTTCTTTACACGCTGAAGAACAAAGCCGGCATGGAAGTGACCATCATTAATTATGGCGGCGCGCTGACGTCGCTTAAGGTGCCCGATCGGAATAAGACCTTCGGTGACGTGGTGTTGGGCTTTGACAAGCTTGCGCCGTACGAAGCGAACACCTCGTATTTCGGCGATTTGATCGGGCGGTACGGCAATCGCATTGCGAAAGGCAAGTTCCAGCTCGACGGACAGGTTTACCAGGTTTCGACGAACGAAAACGGCAATATGCTGCACGGCGGCACGACCGGTTTTAACAGGCGCGTTTGGGACGCGAAAGATGTTTCGACGCCGGAGGCAGCGGCGCTGGAACTGCATTATCTGAGTCCGGACGGGGAGATGGGATTTCCGGGAAATCTGGACGTGACAGTACGCTACACGTTGGAAGCGAAGAACGGGCTGCGAATTGAATATAGCGCGACGACGGACAAGCCGACAGTTTTGAATTTGACGAATCACAGCTATTTTAATTTGGCGGGCGCGGGCAGCGGCACAGTGCTGAAACACCGCTTGACGATTCGCGCGGAGCATTTCACGCCGATTGACGACGGGCTGATTCCGACGGGCGTGGAACAAAGCGTGGAAGGGACGCCGTTCGATTTTAGGCATGGCAATGTGATTGGCTCGCGGATTAACCAGGACAACGAACAATTGAAGTTGGGTAAAGGGTACGATGATAACTTCGTGCTGGATGCGCCGGGCGATTTGAAGCAATGGGCGGTGAGAGTGGAAGAGCCGAACAGCGGGCGCGTGATGGAGGTTTATACCGACCAGCCGGGCGTGCAGTTTTACACTGGGAATTTTTTGGATGGGACGATGAATGGCGTGGGCGGCGCGTTCAAGTATAGAGAGGCGTTGTGTCTGGAGACGCAGCATTTTCCGGATTCGCCCAATCATCTGAATTTTCCAACGACAACGCTGCGGCCGGGAGAGACGTTCCACAGCGTGACGATTTACCGATTTCGGACCGAAGAATAGTGGTCGAAAGCGAATTAGGGATTGATTGCCGAGATACTAGCGGCGGGTGCGACGCCGGTTCCGAGGACTGTCACGCTTTGGACGCCTAGCGAGTCAGTCAGAACAGCCGAGCCTGAGAGCGGGCCGGTCGCTGCTGGCTTGAAACTGAGGCTGAGGTTGCAGCTTGCTCCGGCGGCCAGAGTGGTGGATGAAGTGCAATCGGCCGGCGTGCCGGAGCCGGGCACTTGGGTGAAGTTGGGGCTGACTGTCAGGCCGGTGATATCGAGTGAGACGTTGCCATTGTTGCCGATGGTAAGCGATTGGGGGCTGTCGGCGCTGGTTTTGCCGACGGCTGTGGCGGCGAAGCTGAGGGTCGGAGGCTGGGAGTATCCGAGTTCGAGAATGCGGTTGTTGTTGACCTCGGCGATATAGAGGTTGCCGGCTGCATCGATGGCGAGGCCCGAGGGATAGTTGAGGCCGCTATGCTCGACTGACATTTGCGAGCCTCCCACGTGGACTTCGACGATGCGAGAGTTGCCGGTATCGGAAATGAAGACATTGCCGGCGGGATCGACCACGACGCCGGAAGGCTGGTTCAAGCCACTGCCGATTATGAATTGGTTGCCGGTAGAGGCGGAGATTTTGACAACGCGATTATTGCCTGTGTCGGCGATAAAGAGATCGCCATAGTTATTGAGAGCGATCGCTGTGGGCTGATTTAGGCCGGTACCGATGGAGGTTTGCGCGCCGGTGGCGGGTTGAATCTTGATGATTTCATTCTCTCCAGAGTTCGCGACGTAGAGATTGCCCATGCCATCGACTGCCACGCCCAGCGGAAAATATATGCCCGGCGTTACGGTGGTCTGCACGCCCTTGCCAGCCGATACTTCGACGACTTGGGCGTTGCCGCTGTCGGCGATGAATACGTTGCCCAAGCCGTCGACCGCGACGCCTTGTGGGAGAGACAAACCGCTGCCCACGGTTGTTTGAACTCCGGTGCCGGCTTGCAGTTTGACGACGCGATTGTTGATGGAGTCGGCGATAAAGATGTTGCCGCCGGCATCGATTGCGATAGCGGAGGGCTGGGCCAAGCCGCTGCCGACGGTGGTTTGAACAGAGTGAGCGAAGCTGAGGCGAGGAGCGCTGCTGATGGCGGAAATGAATGCCGTTGCCACCACGATGCCGCTGCCGTTCGTGATTTGCACGGCTCCTTTTCGCAAGCCCGCAGCTTTGGCGGAGAAGTTGATGTTTACCGTGCAAGTGGTGTTCGCCGCTGGATGACCGACGCAGGTGCTGCCGCTGCCGAGAGTGAAATCGAGGTTTGGGAGGCCGTCGGTCACGACATTGACGCCCGCCACACTGCCGAGCAGTGGAACATTGTAGGTGAGGGTGCTGTGGCTGCTGGTGATGGAGGTTGAGCCGCTAAAGGTCAGAGGTTCGGTGATAGCGATAGTTTGCGAGGCGGTTGCGGGAAGGTAGGTATTGCTGCCGGATTGCGAAGCCGTAATGGTGCAGTTTCCAGAGGTGAAGAAAGTGACAATGACAGAGGAGTTGGTGCAGACGGTGGCGGGTGAGCTTGCGAACGCGACAGGAAGGCCGGAACTAGCGGTGGCGGCGAGAGTGACGGTGGTTCCGATGGTGACGGGTTGGATCGACGGAAAGCTTATGGTTTGTGTTTGTGCGCCGTTCTGAGCGACACCAGAGAGGGAAATTGTTTGAGTGGTGGGAGATAGATTGTCAGTGAGAACAAAGGAACTCGTGAGTGAGCCGGCAATCGACGGGGTGAAGCTGAGACTAAGATTGCAAGCGGTACCGGGAGCAAGGGCGGTGGCCGTGCAATCGGCCGGTGTCCCGCTGCCTTTGACCCGGGTGAAGTTTGCGCCGACGGTGAGCGAGCTAATGGTGAAGGATGCGTTACCGCTATTAGAGATGGCGAGGGATTGCGGACTATCAGAGCTGGTGAAGCCCGTATGGGTGGGGGCGAAGGTCAAGGATGGGGGTTGGGAGCGCTGGAATTCGATGATGCCGACGCCATTAGAAAAGCCGATAAAGGCATTGCCGTTGCTATCGAGTGCTACACAGGTTGGATCGTAGCCCAGCGAACTATCAACAACTGTCAGTTGCCGGTCGGAGCCTGCCAACAGCTCTATCACAGGGCTGCCTGCTTCTGCAATAAATAGGTCGCCGGCGGCATCTACCGCAAGGCCAGTTATCGAGCCAAACGCGCTGAAGACGGTGGTTTGCACGCCTGTTCCCGCTTGCACTTCGAATACTCGGCCCGTGCCGTCGTAGATAAGAACGTCACCGGCTGCATCCAGCGCTACAGAGCGGGGATAGAATAACCCGTTACCGACCGTTGTTTGAGCTCCATTGGCGGACTGTACCGTTAGGACACGGTTGTTGTACGAATCGGCGATGAATAAATTGCCATTGCCATCTACCGCCAAGCCACCGGGACCCGCTAGGCCGCTTCCCACCGTGGCCTGCACGCCGGTTCCTGCTTGCAACTTCACTACGCGATTATTCTCTGGATCCGAGACGAATATATTGCCGGCACCGTCCACGGCAACGCCAGCCGCATAATTTAGGCCGGCGATGGGAATTATTACGGGCGCCGACGCGCCAGGCGGCAACTCCAGCAGTTGGTTAGCAGCAATGAAAATATTGCCGGCCGCATCGACCGCCAGTGCGTTGGCGAACCCTGTTCCCCTGCCGAGCGGAGAGTGAACTCCGGGCCCGAAGGCGATCTGCGGTCCGAATCCGACGCCTGAAATAAAGTTAGTAGCGACGATGACGCCGCTGCCATCAAGGATTTGAACCGCGCCCCTGCGCAGGCCTGGAGCCTTGGGAGTAAATGCGATGTTCACGGTACAGGTGGAATTGGCTGCAGGATTACCCACGCAGGTGCTGCCGGCGGCAAGCGTAAAATCGAGATTCGGCATGCCATCGGTGAGGACTTTCACGTTAGCAACGCTGCCGTTTGAAGGAACTCCATAGGTGAGAGTAGCGGTTTGTGTGGCGCCGACCCTGACGGAGGCAAAGCCGGCGGTGGATCCGCTGTAGGTCAGGGTCGATGTGACGGTGACATTCTGGGTAGTGGAGGCGGGCGCGTATGTGACGCTTCCCAACTGCGAGGCCGTGACGGTGCAGGTTCCAGTAGCGAGGAAGGTGGCTGTGCTTCCAGCGATAGTGCAGACGGATGGTGTGGAGGAAGTGAAGGTAACCGGAAGGCCGGAGCTGGAGGTAGCTCTTAAGATGACGTCATCGCCGACTGTCACGGGTTGAAGGCTAAAGGTGACAGTTTGGGATTTCGTGCCGGCTTGGCCGAGTCCAAGCAGAGAGATGCTTTGGGCGGGTGGATTGAGATTATCAGTCAAGACGGCAGAGCTTGTGAGTGAGCCCGCAGTTGCGGGAGCGAAGCTCAGACTCAAGTTACAAGCTGCGCCGGAAGCCAATGACGCCGTTGCCATGCAATCGAGCAGCGCCCCGCTGGTCTTAGCCTGCGTGAAGTTTGCACCGACGGTGAGCGCCATTATGTTTAACGGCACGTTGCCGCTGTTGCCGACGGTGAGCAATTGAGGGCTATCGGAGCTGGTTTGTCCGAGGTAGGTTGGAGCGAAGCCCAGCGTGGGAGGTTGAGAGCGCTCAAGCTTGATAAGAGTGCCGTTATCATCGTCGCCAAGATAAACATCGCCGCGGCCGTCAATAGCTATACAAGAGGCATAAAAGTCCGATGGACCAATGACGAAAGGAAGTTGCTGACCGGTAGCGGCCAGTATCTCCACGACGCCGTTGTCAACGATAAAGAGATCGCCCGCGGCATCAAGGGCAATAGAAGAGGGCAGCGGTCCATAGTTGTCGGGACCAGTGAAGAGGGTAGTTTGGACACCGGTCCCTCCTTGCACCTTCACTACGCGATCATTGCCGCTGTCAACGATAAATACATTTCCGGAAGCATCCACCGCCACACCCAGCGGATAAATCAAGCCGCTGCCGACGCTTGTCTGCGCGCCGGTGGCGAGCTGTAGCTTTACCACACGATTGTTGGCGCTGTCAGCGATGAAGAGGTTTCCCAATCCGTCGGCGGCGATGCCCCATGGGTAATAAAATCCGGTTCCGACCGTGATTTGGGTACCGGTGGCCGCCGGAATTTCGATGACGCGGCTGTTGTTGCTGTCGACAACGAAGACGTTGCCGACGCCATCTACCGCTATGCCCGAAGAAAAAGATAAACCGTTGAGCGGAACTGTGAGTTGCGCTCCGCCACCGGCAGGCATTTCCAAAAGGTTGTTATTGACTGGGTCAACGACGAAAACGTCTCCTGCGGCGTCGACTGCTATGCCATAAGGCGCGCCGAATCCAGTGCTAACGGTAGTCTGCACACCTGGCCCGAAGCTGATTTGCGGCCCGATACCGTTGCCGGCCAGGTAAGCCGTGGCAACCACAATGCCGGTGGCGTTCGTGATCTGCAGCGCCCCTTTGCGCAAGCCGGGAGCTTTGGGAGTGAACACCACGCTCGCAGTGCAAGTCTTGACGCCGGCGGAGCAGTTATTCGTTCCGAGGGTAAAGTCCAAATTGGGCAGACCGTCGGTAACAACCTTAACTTTGCCGAGAACGCCGCTCGAACCGGTGATGCCGATCTGAAGAGCTTGCGACGCGCCCACGTTTACCGAGCCAAAATTCTGCGCGCCGGAAAATGCAAACGTCGCAGCTACCGTAATCTCTTGCGTAGCTGAAGCTGGATTATAGGCGCTGCTGCCTGCTTGCGAAGCCGTCACGGCGCAGAAGCCCGCAGCGCCGAATGTGACCGTGTTGCCCGAGACTGTGCAGATGAGCGGCGTGGACGAAGTGTAAGTGACAGGCATGCCGGAGCTAGCGGTAGCGGCCAAAGATTCGGAAACTCCGGGCGTTACGGGAGCGAGGAGCGGGAAGGTGATGGTTTGGTTGATCGGGCTACCGCTAGCCGCCGGTGTTGCAAGACCGCTATTGTTGAGAGACAGAGGCTGAGCCGCAGCCAGTTGCAAAACCCGAAGGTTATAAGTATCGGCAATCAACAACTGGTCGGCGGCGCCGACGGCCACGGACATCGGGTGACTCAACTGAGTACCGGTAGGCAGAACAATGGGAGTGGCACTCCCGGCATGCAGCTCTAAGATGCGGTTGTTGCCGGTATCGGCAATGAAGAGATTACCGGCGGCATCAACGGCTAAGCCTGCGGGTGCGTTCAAGCCGTCGGCCACCACGATCTGACTTCCGCCGTCAGCCGGAATCTCGACAATTTGGTTATTGCCGGAGTCGGCGACGAAGATATTACCCGAGGAATCGAGGGCCACCGCTTGCGGAGAGCGGAGGCCGGCGCCCAGTACAAGCTGCTTGCCGTCGGGATTTATTTTCAGCAGGCGGTTATTGCTAGAGTCGGCAATGTAAAGAGAGTGCCCGCCGTCGATAGCGATACCGGAAGGGGCGTTTAAATCACTCAGCAGTGTGGTCTGCGCGCCGCTGACGGCGGATATTTCAGCCACTAACCCATGCAAGCGATCCACTACGAAAATATTCCCTGCGCCGTCGATGGCTACGCCGCGGGCATCGCCGATCCGGCTACCGATGGCTGTCTGAGTGCCGCCCGCGCTTACCCTGACAACGCCTAACGAACGATCAGCGATGAAAGTGTTGCCTGCCGCGTCGCTTGTGATGGCTTGCGGAGTCTGGAAATTGTTTCCGATTGTGGAAAGAGAGCCGGGTCTAAACGGGATTTGCGGACCTACGCCGACTCCTGCGAGGTAGGTGGTGGCGAGAAGGTTGCCGCTAGTATCGAAAATTTCGACCGCGCCCAGCCGAAGGCCAGGAAATTTGGGGGCAAAGGCTATCTGGAGCGAGCAGGTGAGTGCGTTGCAGGCGGAGGGGTTGCCGGCGAGGGTGAAATCGAGGTTAGGAACGCCTTCGGTGAGAACCTTGATGCCGCGGGCTCTGGCGCCGGGATTGAGTTCATAGGACAAGCTCAACGTCCGAGTGCAAGCAGCGGAAGAGGTTTGGCCCGTGGCGCAGACCTTCGCTGAACCGAAGTTGAGGGCGGCTGAACTCAGGAACGTACTTTGCGCGGGGAGTTTTTGCGGAAGGGCCAAACAGATTGCGGCGATGAACAAGAGTCGGAGTGCAAAGTGTGGGTACGGCGCTCTGACGCGCAATGATTTCATATGAGACTCGAAAAAATACTCTAGCGGAAGTGGCAGGGCAATGTCTTGCATAATCGGGCACCGGGCGAGGGTATGAGTACCAGTACGATCAGCGGTTGCCGTCAACCTTCATGCCTCGCGAGCCATGCCATAATCGCACTGGTTCCCGAATCAAATCCACGGGCCTCGTCACCGCACCCGGAATCTCGGTCACAAACTTTCCAAAAAATATTTTCTGAATCCTGTCAATCACTTACAGGGCTTTTCTCTTTAAGTCGGTTCGTCCACATACTAAGTTGGGGGCGAAAGCGCGAGCCACCACTCGCCAAAACAAATGATGAACATAACCGAATTACAACTTGGCCGCGTCGTCGGCCCACCACTTCCCTCCATTCCGATTTCGCCTATTCTTCGCCCCTATGTAGATCGTGGGGAAAAACACTTCTCCCGAGCCTCCAAAACCGCGAGTCATTCCCGCGTCCCAAACACTATTGTTTATAGGCGGGAAGGAATCACCTCCCAACACCCTCTCGACCCGGGGAAAAAAACCCCTTGTTACCATGAATCACACACCGAAATGTTGCGTTTTGAAACTGCTGGGGAATCGCACGGCGAGTGCCTGGTCGCCACGCTGACCGGTTTACCTTCCGGCATCCCCGTTTCGATCGGTTATCTCGACCGGCAGCTGTGGCGTCGCCAGCAAGGCTTCGGCCGCGGCGGCCGCATGAAGATTGAGACCGATCGGGTGCATATCGTCTCCGGCGTCCGGCACTCGCAAACCATCGGTTCGCCGATCGCCCTGCTGATCGAAAACAAAGATTGGAAAAACTGGCAAACCATCCTGCCGGTGGAAGCCAAAGATGCCGATCCGGCGAAAAACAAACCGGTCGTTCGTCCGCGTCCGGGCCATGCGGATCTGCCCGGCGCTATCAAGTACAACTATGCCGACGCGCGTTATATTCTCGAACGCGCCAGTGCGCGCGAAACGACCGCGCGCGTGGCGGCCGGTGCGCTTGCTAAAACATTTTTGTGTCAGTTTGGCATTGAGATTTTGAGCCATGTTATCGGCGTGGGGCCAGTGCGTCTGGAACGTCCCGCGCAGTGGGAAGAGATCGTAGCGCTCAGCCAGCGCGACGACGTGATGCTCGGTTGCGTGGATGCCGAAACCGAAACACGCATGAAAGAAGCGGTGGCCCATGCCTACCGCACCGGCGATACAGTGGGCGGAGTTTTCGAAGTGGTGGCGCATGGTTTGCCGCCCGGTATTGGCTCGCACATCGCCTGGGACACGCGCCTCGATGGCCGTCTGGCGCAAGCCATCGTATCCATTCAAGCCGTAAAAGGCGTGGAAATCGGTCAAGCCGAGCAAGGTGCGCAGTCTTATGGCTCGGCGGTGCAAGATACGATACATTACGATAAAGAAGCGCAGCACTTCCAGCGCGGCTCGAATCGCGCCGGCGGACTGGAAGGCGGCATCACCAACGGCGAAGATGTAATTGTGCGCGGTTTTTTGAAGCCGATTTCAACATTGCGTAGGCCTTTGGAATCGGTTGATCTGGCTAGCCGCGAACCCGCGTTGGCGGCTTATGAGCGCAGCGATGTGGCGGTGGTGCCGGCGGCGGGTGTGATCGGGGAAGCCATGGTGGCTCTGGTATTGGCCCAAGCGTTTCTTGATAAATTCGGCGGCGATTCCATGCTTGAAACGAAGCGTAACTTCGACGGCTATGCCGCCCAGGTGAAAAACTTCTAAGGAAATGGTGCTAAAGATTTTAAAATACGGCGAACCGGTGCTGGAACGGCCGGCCGAGCCAGTGGGAGATTTCAACAGTTCCGATCTCAAACAACTGATCGAAAATATGTTTGAGACCATGTATGCCGCCAAGGGCGTCGGTTTAGCCGCGCCGCAAGTTGGCGTAAGCAAACGGGTCACGGTGATTGACATCAGCGTGGGCGAAGACGAAACCAAAAAGCTCGTGCTCATCAACCCGGAGATTACGTCGACCGAGGGTAAACAAGTTGGCGAAGAAGGCTGTTTAAGCATTCCCGGGTTTCGCGAACCGGTCAGCCGCGCGAATAAAGTGACGGTGAAGGCCTATAACGAAAAAGGCGAGCCCATTGAATTGTCGGGCGAAGAATTGCTGGCGCGCGCTTTTCAGCATGAGATCGATCACCTGAACGGCAAGCTGTTCATTAATCATTTAAGCGCGCTGAAGCGCGACATCATCCGGCGCAAAATCAAGAAGCTGCAAAAAGCCGGCGAGTGGGATTGAGGAAGCGGCGATGCGCGTAGTGTTTCTCGGCACGCCTGAGTTCGCCGTGCCCTCGCTCAGAGGTTTAGCGGCGCATCAGCAAGTAGTGGCCGTCTATACGCAACCCGATCGGCCGAAAGGCCGCGGCAATCAGATCAGCGAATCGCCGGTAAAGTTGGCCGCGAAAGAGCTGGGCGTCAAGGTTGTGCAGCCCGAGCGTATAAGGCACGCGGAAAATCTGGCGAAGCTGAAGGCCTGGGACGCGGAACTGATGGTGGTGGTTGGCTACGGCCAGATCATTCCGCAAAGCATAATCGATCTGCCGCGTTTTGGCATTCTGAACGTGCACGCGTCGCTGCTGCCCAAATATCGCGGTGCCGCGCCCATTCAATGGGCTATTGCGAACGGCGAGAAGGAAAGCGGCGTAACGATAATGCAGATTGATGCGGGACTCGACACCGGCGATATGCTGCTGAAAAAGAGGGTGGCGATCGGCGACGAGGAGACAGCGCCGGAATTGAGCGCGCGCCTGGCGTCGCTCGGCGCGGAATTATTGCTGGAAGCGATTGATCAAATCGCGGCGGGAACGGTGATTCGCGAAGCGCAGCGAAACGAAGACGCGACGCTCGCTCCCATTTTGAAAAGAGAAGACGGACTGGTGGATTGGCGTCGCCGCGCGGAGGAGATTTACCATCGCTGGCGCGGGTTCAACCCCTGGCCGGGCGCTTACACGTTTTTTCGCGGCCAGCAGATGTCGCTTTCCGAAATGCAGGTGGCAAAACGCGCCTCGGGCGGCAAGTGCGGCCACCTTTGGTCGGAAAACCGCCGGCTGTATGTGACATGCGGCAACAAGAGCACGCTCGAATTGCTGGGTGTGCAAATCGCCGGCAAAAAGCATACGAAGGCGATACCGTTTCTGAACGGCTATCAGTTAGTGGAGAGCGAAGTGTTAGGAGAAAAGCCGTGAAGCTTCCCTTGGGATTTCGTTATGCCGCTACCTACGCGGGCATTCGCAAAGTGGAGAAGAACGATCTGGCGCTCATTGTGCCCGATAAGCCCGCGCAGGCGGCTGCGGTGTTCACTAAAAATATTGTGCAAGCTGCGCCGGTAAAACTTGCCCGGCAAAATTTGAAAATCTCGAAAGGCAAGGTGAACGGCGTCATTATTAATGCGGGCAACGCCAATTGCGCTACCCGCACAGGTGAGCGAGTAGCCCTCGCCTCTTGCAAGGCGCTGGCGAAGGCGCTCAAGACGAGGCCCGAATATATTGTGCCTGCTTCTACCGGAGTGATTGGGGTGGAACTCGCTGCCAAACTGCTGACTGACCCTCTGCCCGAGTTGGTCACGCAACTCGCTGCGGAACATTTTCAAACGGTTGCCGAAGCTATAATGACGACCGACACGAGGCCGAAAACGGCTTCCGAAGAAGTGCAGTTCGCCGATGGTCCGATACGCGTAGCCGGAATGACGAAGGGTTCCGGCATGATTCATCCGAACATGGCCACCACGCTGGCTTTTGTGATGACCGATGTTGTGGCCAGTGCGGACGATCTGGCGGATATACTGCGGCCCGCTACCGAGCGTTCGTTTAACTCACTCAGCGTGGATGGCGATATGTCTACCAACGACACGCTGTTGCTTTTGGCCAGCGGCGCTTCGAATGTGCGGCCTTCGGGCAAAGAACGTAAAGTGCTGCGGGAAGTGATCACCTGGGTGATGGAAAGTCTGGCGGAACAGATTGCCGCCGACGGCGAGGGCGCGAAGAAGCTGGTGGTGGTGCGCACCGTTGGCTTCAAGACGAACGAAGATGCCCGCAAAGTGGCGCGCGCGGTGGCCAATTCGCCGCTGGTGAAGACCGCTATCGCGGGCAGCGATCCCAACTGGGGCCGCATTTTGTGCGCCGCCGGTTATGCCGGAGTGGCATTTGATCCTGCCGCTATCGATATCGAGATGCAGCGCACGCTGGTCTGCAAGGGCGGGCTGGCCGCGCCGTTTGTTGAAAACGAGCTCAAGCAGAAACTAGACGAGCCCGAAGTGCGCATTCGCATCGTCAATAAAAAAGGCGGCAAAGGTGAAGCGCGTTTCTTCACTTGCGATCTGACGGAAGGTTATATACAAATCAATGGCAGCTATCGTACGTAGGCCGGCCGTTCTGCTGATTGCCTTTGCAGGAACCCTGGCGGCGCAGCAAAGCAAAGCGATTTACCAGCAGGTCGGCTACGTTGCCAATGCTCTTACCTCCGGCAATGCGGCTGACGCCATGACGCCGATTGACAAGTCGCTGGATGGCTACGCGCGGTTGCAGGATTATTTTGTCGCTTTAGTAGGCAGCTACCAGGTACTGAACCAGATTCAGATCATGGATGAAGATATTCAGCAGAAGGAAGCGACGCTCACGGTGCATTGGGAACTGACGCTTAACGACGCCGCCACCGCCTTGAGCCAGACGCGCGAACAGGACATTGTTGTAAAACTCAGCTTTCGCAAATACAAATGGCGAATTGTCGGCATCTCGCCGCTGGAATTCTTCAATCCGCAAATTGAGAAATCAAAGTAGTTTGCGCAGCTCCGCTAAGTTGTGCTGCGTGGTCAGTTGAAAATCAACGGCAAGAGACGTCAAACCTCGGATCATTTCAAGTTCTCCAGGCGCGGGGACTCGTCCGCCCGCCACAATGAGCCGGCCTGCTTTGAGATCTACCGGCACAATGTCGAGTTCATCTGTAACTCTCGCCGGCAGGCTCCAGCGGACGCCTTTCTTGACGCCTGTGGCGTCAAAACGGCCCTCCGGTACGCCGCTGAATAAGCTGAGGGCGCGGCAGAAATCTTCGTCCGAGATCAGCCCGCGCCTGAACAGGTATTCGCCCAGATTGGCATCGGCGGGCATGTGCTGCTTGACCGCCGCCAGTTCTTCTTGCGAGATGAAGCCGCAATGCACGACAATCTCGTCGAAGCTCCGGCGGTGTTCCGCCAGCGCCGAGTTCGTTGGATAAGCGTGCTCGGTTTTTTGCCACACGAGCTTGTGCCGGTCGCGCTTGGCGATGAAGAATCGCCAGATGGCGCGCAAAGAAGCAAAGCAGTTGAGCAGGTTGCCATGAAAGGAGCGCAACGGAACGCCCAGCGCGAACAAGAGCCCGAAGATTCTGCTCACGCAAAGCATGCGCAAGAGGAGACGCAGGCATTGCAGGCCCATGGTGAGGCCGCACAACAAGGTGACGCGCAGATTATCGACAGCGAACGTCCAAGACCGGTGTTGCAGCGCGCTGAGTCCCAAATCGATTAAGCCGGCGAGAAAAAGAAAATTAGTGAGCAGGCTGAGTGGATTGGCGATCAGGCCTTTGCGGTCGCGCCAGAACCAGTAACGGGTGCGCAGCGAGCCACTCCAGCCGCGGCGTTCCCAGCATTGCAGCGCAATACCCGTGACCCAGCGCGTCCGCTGGCGGATGGCCGTATTGGTGGTGCGCGGAAAATACTCGCGTGTTGCGACGAAACCGTTCTCGCCTTTCACGATGGGTGTGAATAACTGGCGGTAGCCGTGGTCGTGTATGTAAACGCCGATCTCGTAATCTTCGGTCAAACTCCCGGCATCGAAAACCTGGCCGCGCTCCGTCGCCAGACGTTCGAGAATCTCGCGCGCGAAGCCGGTGCCCACGCCGTTTGAAGGCACAAACGAGCCGCTGAACTGGCGCGCGTGCATATCGATAAATTGAAACTCCGAAAATTCATCGCAATAAACGCCATGGGTTGTTTCAAAGAACGGGGTAGGGAGGGGCAACACCGGAATTTGCACCATTTCGAAAGATGTCCGCTCGCGGTTGATGAGCGAAAGCGCATCCGGATGGATCAGATCCTCGGCATCGTGCAAGACCACGGTTTCAAAGCGCACGCTGTTTTCTTCTTCGAAGCGTTGCATGGCGCGATAGATCGAGTTGAGGCAATCGGCTTTCGAAGTGGGGCCGGGATCGGGGCAAACGGCGGCATGGACGTTGGAAAACGTTTGGGAAAGCTGGGCGACCGCGGCGATGGTTGCCTCATCATTCGGATAGGCCCCGAGGAACATGTCGAAATTGCGATAGCGGATGGCGCTTTGATTATGCCGCACCATGTTGCCGATGACGCCGGATTCTTTCCAGCAGGGCACAAATATCGCGATGCGGCTTTCGGGTGGGTCGATGCGGCGTCTTTGGGTAGGCGCGCGGCCGCTCCGGCGGTGAATGTGGTGCATCAGCAAAATGGCGAGCGGGATAAGGTCGTCGAGTCCGCTGATTAACAACGTCACCGCGAGCGTCGCGAAGGCATCGATCCAGAGCGTGTGCACAATGAGCCTATGGAGTGAGTGGGCTTTCGGTCATCTTGATCGCAAAATTATTAAGAGAATTCAGTTATTTTCGACACTCCCCCTATTGAGCGCAACGCCTTCAGAGTGGACGTCCTTTACCCAGTTGATTCAGGAACTCATGAACGGTAGTGTCCGCCGTAACCTGTTTAGCCACTGGGAACTCGATCTATTGCTGGATGTGCAGTTAGCCAAGCTGCGGAAAACAGCACGCACGGAAACTCTGCGGCGCTATTTGCGCGTCGTGCAGCAAAGCCAGGCACATGGTGCAACGGAGCCGCCGAGATTTTCGGAGTTTCTGGCGCAGAGCGCCCCGCGCAAGGCGGCGGCCGGCGCGGAGTAATACCAACGCTAGAGTGGGCTATCCTCAAAGTGATTAATAATAGGAGAACAGAGGATGAGCATTACAACCGAACGAATTGTCCACTGCGTCAAGCTAAACCAGGATTTACCGGGCCTAAGTGAGGTGCCTTTTGACGGCCACCCCCTGGGGCAGCGCATTTACGATAACGTTTCCAAGCAGGCTTGGGGCATGTGGGTGGAACAGATGAAGATGATTATGAATGAATACCGTCTGAATCTGGGAACCGCTGAAGCGCAGGAGTTTCTGCTGAAACAGATGGAAGAGTATTTCTTCGGGGAAGGCGCGGCGCATCCGCCCGGATATGTGGCGCCTGGCCACTAAGCGGCCTTACCACGGAATTGCGTGAGCATGCGTCTTAGCAGTGTGTGGTGTTTTCGCGTCCCGATTTTCCTGGCGCTCGCTTACCTAGCCTACGCTGCCAACGGTCCAGATATTGCAAAACGGCTGGCGGAACGTGCGCGGACGGCGCGCGAAGCGGGCGAGGTGGTGCGGGCGTATTTGTTGTACAGCGAAGCGGCCAAACGCGATCCTGCGGAGCCGTCTTATCCGGCGAGCCGGGACGCACTGGCGCCCACCGCGAATCTTCTGATGAAAACGCAATTGGAAGATCCGGTGGTGGCGGCCGATATCGCCAAAGTAGAAAAGGAAGCGGCGGCGGCTGACGCCTTGGCTCATCCGCCCGCGCCCGGCACGCTGGAATTGCAGCAGAGCTTGGCTTCTTATCCGCACATTCAGCCAAAGGCGGTCGTGCGCGATTTCGATATTCGCGGCGACGAGATTTCACTGTTCCAGCAGGTGACGTCGGCCTTTGGCGTGCGCGCCGCTTGGGATCCGCAACTCGACCCCAAGAAAAATCTGGAAATGAAACTGACGAAAGCGGATTTTCGCACGGCGCTGGACGCCTTGACGGATGTAACTGATACTTTTGTCTTCCCTATCTCCACGAATACCTTGTATTTTGCGCGTGACACGGAGGCCAAGCGTAATGAGCTTGAACCGGTTATTCTCTTGACTTTTCCGCTGCCGGATTCGCTGAACGATAAAGACTTGGTGGATGTGGCGAACGGGGTGAAAGGGGTGTTAAATCTGAAATCGTTCGGCTGGGATTCGTCCACGCGCACGGTATTTGTGAGGGATCGGGTGACGCGCGCGCTGGCGGCCCGCTCGTTGTTGGAAGCGCTGCTGCTTCCTAAAGCGCAAGTGGCGCTGGAGGTGCAGATTTTGACGCTCGATACCGATAACAATTACCAATACGGTATCTCGCCGCCCACCAGTTTTTCGCTTTATAATTTAAGCATTTTGAACGCCGGCTCGGTGGCGAGTCTCGCGGGGACGGTTGTGAACTTGTTCACGTTTGGACGGGGCCTCGGCCTTTTCGGACTGACGATCGGACAGGCGTCGCTGTTCGCTTCCTATTCGAAGTCGTTTGCCAGGGCGAACTATGACTCGGTGACGGTTACGCAGGACGGCGAGCCGGCTACGGTCCACTTTGGCGAAAAGTATCCGATTCCGCAGACCCTCTATACGGGCTTTGCGGGGAGTGCCGCCAGCACGTACAACCCGGTGCCGCAATTCCAGCAAGAAGACCTGGGGCTGGCGCTGAAAATTACCCCGAAGGTGAACGGCGAAGGCGACGTGGCGCTGGACGTTGATGCGGAATATAAGGCGTTAGGCACGGTCTATTTCAATGCGGTTCCGTCTGTTGCGCAGCGGAAATTTACCGGAAAGGTAGTGCTGCGGGCCGGCGAATGGGCGGTATTAGCCGGGCTGGACCAAAAATCGATCACCAACGGCCGCAGCGGTTATCCAGGGCTGAGTGATATTCCCGGGTTGAACCAATTATTGAGCGAGAACACGCGCGACAACTCCTCCAGCCAAACCTTGATTCTGATTAAGCCTGTGGTGACGCGTTTGCCCATGTCGGCGGAGATCAGCCCTCAATATCTGCTTGGACCGCAGCGCGGCATGAAGGTTTTGTTGTAGCCGCGGCGGCAAACTGCTATCTTCGACAACATGTCTACTATGGCGGCGGAAATTCGCCAGCAGCCTGGGGTGATTGAAAAAACCCTGAAGGCTGAATGGCGAAACGCGGTAAAGCTTCGCGAATATTTTGCAAACCACCCGGTGCGCCTGATTGTTTTGGCCGCGCGCGGCACATCGGATAACGCGGCGCAATTTGGCCGCTATCTGCTGGAGATTTCGACGGGAATACCCGTGTCGCTGGCAGCGCCGTCGGTTTTCACGCTGTACGGTGGCAAGTTGAATCTACAAGATGCGGCGGTGATTGCGGTTTCGCAGTCGGGCGAATCCACCGATACCAATATTGTTCTCGAAAAAGCGAAAGCGGCCGGCGCCTTTACCGCTGGCATTACCAATGAGGCGGAAAGCAGTCTGGCGAAATTGGCGCAGCATGCCTTCCTGGTGCGAGCCGGCAAGGAGCGCAGTGTGGCGGCTACCAAGACGTACACCGGGCAATTGCTTTGTTTTTATTTGTTGGCGTACGCGCTGGGCGCGCCGCTTTCATTGGAGGATTTGCAGCGGATTCCGGATTGGACGGCCGCTGCGTTAAAGCTGGAACAGGAGATCGCCGAACGGGCCGAGCGCTATTGTTTTATGCGGCACGCCGTGTGCGTGGGTCGAGGGTTGAATTATGCGAACTCATTTGAATTCGCTCTGAAACTGATGGAGACGTGCTACGTGGTGGCGGAGCGGTTTTCCTCCGCCGATCTGCTGCACGGGCCCATCGCCATGCTGGAATCGGCGTTTCCGGCGTTCGTGTTTTGTCCTCCCGGCGTGACTTGGAAGGCCACCAGAGAATTATTGGAGCGCCTGCACGCCATCAAGGCGGAGACGTTGGCGATCACGGATAGCAGCAATAAGGCGGCGTCTGCCAAGGGCGCGGCGAACGCTTCCTTTGTAATTCCCGCCGAATTGGCGCGGAAATCGAAACTGCCCGAGGAAGTTTTTACGCCGATCCCTTACATAATCCCGGCGCAGTTATTTGCGGCCAGTCTAGCGGTGGCGAAAGGACTGAATCCGGATCAGCCGCGCACATTGAGCAAAGTGACGCAAACGATTTAACGAGACTACTTGCGGGAGCCGCGCGTGGTTCCCTTGAGCGCGGATTGGCGGCGTTTGCTGTCCTTGCGCTTGGGCTTGACAATATGAAACGTGCCGCTGCCAAAATACTCGGCCTGATAAATGCCTTCTTTTTGCTTAATCTTCGGCGAACTAGCGTGAGCCAATTTGCCGGTTGTCGTTTGCTTCTCTTCAGCCATGAAACTCCTTGAAATATCTAAGCTTTAAGTTTAGCCGATTCCCCATGCGGTTTCCGCTCAACCACCGCCGACCACTATACGGATTGAGTCAGTTTGAGCCGTTCTTTTGCGTGCTGGTACGACACGGAAATCCAGCGTTTCATGGCATTCAGAGAGTCGCTGAGATCGTCCGAAGTGGATTGCGATTGCGCGGATTCCCCTTCGAATACGAAGCGTGTGAGAATTTCGTTCAAACCGGTGGCGAGCTGAGACAATTGTTGCGCGGTAGTGGACAGCTCGCGAGTTTTGGAACTGTTGGCTTGCACGACGGTATCCACCTGCGTCATGGCTGACGTAATATGTTCCACGCCGGTACTTTGCTGGTTTGAGGCGGTGGCAATCTCATCAATGATTTCACTGACGTTCTTGACGGAATCGATGATTTCGGTCAGAGCTTCGCCGGAGCGATTCACCAACTGGGCGCCTTTGTCCACGCGATCAAGCGAGGCGGCGATCAGGCGCTCGATTTCCCGGGCGGATTCGGTACTGCGCTGCGCCAAGTGACGAATCTCCAGGGCGACCACCGCGAAACTGCGGCCGCTATCGCCCGCGTGTGCCGCCTCAATGGATGCGTTGACCGCCAGCAGGTTGCTTTGAAAAGCTAATTCATTGATGGCGCTGAGGATGGTTGAAATTTCGCTCGATGACCTGCGGATTTCCTCCATCGCAGCCACCGCCGCTTGTACCGAGGAACCACCCCTTTCGGCAGCGGACTTGGCGGATGCACCTAATTCGTTGGCGCGGTTGGTGTAAGCAGCGTTATTTCGTATGGTGACCGAGATCTCTTCCATGCTCGAGGTTGTCGTATCGAGCCCGGCGGCTTGTGTCGCAGCGCCTTCCGACAAGGCCGCTGACGTGAGCGCGACGTTTTGGGAGGTAGCTTTGAGATCGTTAGAAGCGCGCCCCACTTCCTGCAGCGTTTTGCACAAGGAGGCAAGTGCGCGGTTCAGGCTCTCGGCGACTTGGCCGGTTTCGTCGGTGGAATTCACCGGGAGGCTTTGCGTCAAATCGCCTTTGGCAACGCAGTCGAGAGCTTGGACCATGCGGCTGAGCGGATCTGCGATAACGCTGCTCATGACAAAGCTCATGGCTGCTGCCAGCAGGCCGGATACAATCACCAACGGCACCATCAGGGAAAGCGCGCTCCAATAGGAGGCGTTCGAGAGTATTTTCGACCGCGATGCTTGTGTTTGCGTGATTTCACTTACCTGATCGAAGGAGTGCTGGATCTGATCGCTCAGCGGAACAAGGTCCTTAATGGTGTTACGAAAGCCAATGATGTCCCCGGCCTTCGCGGAAGCCACGATATCGTTGGCGCCTTTTTCGAATTGGGGAAGGTTCTTTAGGGCGGCGCTCAATTGAGCTTTGCCTTCCGTGGAATGAACCTTGCCGCTGCAGATAGAGATTTGTTTGCGCTCATCCGCTAGATTCTTAGCGAGTTCGTGACTTAGTTTATCGATTTCGTCGTTGTCGCCGGCAGCGAGAACGATTCCCAAGAGCACGCGCATCGCCTTTAGCTGCGAAATCCCGGCTTCTTTGATAGCGGAAACCGCCGGTAAATCCTGTTCGTAGGCGGTGTTCACCCGCCCGTTGAGAAGCGACATGATACCGAGACCACCTAGCCCCACAATCGCGGTTATCGCTGCGATCAGCGCGAATGCCAGCCTCAATTTGAGCGCAATTTTAAGATTTTTGTACCAGGAAATCACGTAATGCCTACTTTTAAAGGAATGAAATCTTTTGCGCGCTATTCGACTTTGAGCGTTTTGACCGCCGCTCCCGCGTCGGCAGCCGGCACACAACTAATCGCGCCCGGTGAAGTGCCGACAAAACGCGCGATGGCGGCCGTAGTATCCAGCGTCCGCGGCGGCGGAACCGTCTTTCCCAGAAAGCTCAGCTGGATGAAGTAGCGTTTGAAATCGGGGGTCGTCATGCCAGTCGCTTTTTTTATGGTTAGAGCGAATTCGGGTTTGTCCTGAGCCGGGGTAATTGCCATGACTTTAGTGCCATTCGGCCAGGTGGCCTTTTCGCCGAGGAACATCTTCCTTAAGTCAGCCGCACTGATCGTATCGACCGGATTCGCCTTACTAACAATCACAACGTAATCGTCGGCGAATCCAAAAACCTCCGCATGGCCCAGAAGGAACCAGCAGACAGAAGCCACAATGGGGATGAAAAAGCGAAAGAGCAGAGAAAGCTTAAAGTTTTTCATGGTCGTGCTGTTCCTTAAAAGGTAAATGCCAGCGATGTTTCGAAGCCGTTCTGCGTTGCTGCATCGCGCAGGTAAATTCGGTTATATTGCAACTTTAGCGCGGCATAATCGAAGAAATCCATCCGCACTCCCACTGACGGCCCTTCGTAGCGGCCCGTGAACTGCGAGGCGGGATCGTTGTTCGGGATATTGTTTTCCTGGAAGCGGAAATAAGGACGGTACTTGCCAAAGCGGTACGCGAGTTGTGTATACGAAAGGGGCGAGTTGTAGGAGCGGCCATCGGGAATCCTGTGCCGTAGCAGAACTGCTTCATTCAGCGACTCCCATTTCCCATTGATGTAAACCGCGTAAATACTTGAAATCTTTTGATCCACTTTCGGCACTATGCCGCTGTACGGAAGCAGATCTCCGGTCAGAAACGATGCCCCAACCTGCAGGCCGGATATCCATTCGGGCTTGGTATAAAACGCGAAATTTAGATCTTTGTGATTACGGTCGGAGGCAAAGTTCTCAACACCATCGCCATAATTCGGGCTGCCGAATTCTGAGCTTCCATTACCGATTTCAGCGGTCCAGTGCAGATTCCACTTTCCCGAGCCGGGCACCAGTCCCGTGGTTGTCACGCCCAATTCGTGAACCGGCAGGGGGCCACCACTGTCCTCGAAGTAGTACATGAACGGCCTGCCGGTGGCTGTGGAAAACCAGGTGCCATGATGAAACGCAGTGTTGTAGTAGCCGATGTCCGTGTGAAACCGGCCGGCGCTGATCTCAAAGTACTTGGATGGCCGGTATGTCAGCTGAAATCTTTCCAAGTCAATGCCGAACGCGTTGGTCTGATCCGATGAGGCAACAAACTCGGCTAAGAAACTGAGGTTGTCCGATAGCTGCGACGTCATAAACAGGTCAAACTCTCCAGCGCGGAACGTGCTATTCGAGGTAGCGCCGATTGGGTATTGCAGGTTCTGAGCCGCAAGACCTTTATCGAAATCGAAATCGAAGAACCCCCGGATGTGGAGCACGGGACCGCCCGGCACCGTCATCATGTGATCCATCGATTCTTCGGCTGGAGCAGCCGGTGCCTGCTCGGGAACTGGCGCGGGCGCGGGTTCCTGCGGCGTTACCGCAGCTGCTGCTGGAGGCGTCGCAGGAGTGGTTGGCGTCGCTTGTGGCGTTGACGCCGGTTGATTGGCGGCTTGCTGCGCCTCCAGCTGTTTGATTCTTGCTTCGGCTGCGGTCAACCGGTCCATAAGCTGTTTGATCGTCTCGTTTGACGGCGCTTGGTCACTGGAACTTTGCGCGTTAGTAGGTGATGTAACAATCAGGAATAGGCTAAGCACGCTGACTGCGCCGCAGAGACCTGTCTTCCCAAAAGACCTCGGAAATAAATTTGACGCCTTCATATACTGCTTACCTCGGCAGTATTGAGCGATTTATTGCTAGCCGATACCTCGAAGAACGCTAAGATTTTTCTTATGTAGCCCGCTATAATCAGTAGACAGAGAGCGCTTTGATCCTCACTCGCCGTTCTTGCCTCGTTTCGCTGTTGGGCAGCGCTGTTCTAAACGCCCAGCAAACGCCTCCCGCCGATGCCGCTCCTATAAACAAGGATTGGGTGTGTCCGATGGACGCCGACGTCCGTTCCGACAAGCCAGGCAAATGCCCGCGCTGTGGCATGACGCTGGTCCTCAAAATTCCCGAGCGCGTTGAATACCCACTCGAAGTTAGCTGCACCCCGCAGCCTCTGCTCCCAGGCCAGACGGCCCATCTCGTATTTCGCGTTCTCGACCCCGACACCGGCCAAACAGTTCAGAAATTCGAAATCGTGCATGAAAAACTGATGCACCTTTTTATCGTCAGTGAGAATCTGGAATACTTCGCGCACGAGCACCCCATCCTGCAAACCGACGGCACCTTCCAACTCGCTCACGCCCTCCCGTTGGGCGGCATGTACCGGCTGCTGGCGGATTTCTATCCCGCGGGAGGTGTTCCTCAGCTTGCCCTGAGTACGATCTTCGTTGCGGGCGCTAGTCCGCTGATCAAGCTTGCACCTTCGATGACGCCGTGCGCTGCCGCCAACTTGACAGCTACGCTTCATACCGAACCACCGGAATTGCTGGCCGGTCTGGAAAGCCGGCTCACCTATTCGCTCAACCCCTCCGAAGATCTCGGGCTTTACCTAGGCGTTTGGGGCCACATGCTGGCCGCCAGCAGCGACCTCATCGACATGCTGCACATCCACCCGTTTCTGGTGCGCGGTAGTGATATTCAATTCAACATCATCTTTCCGCGCCCGGGTCTTTATCGGATTTGGACTCAGTTTCAACGTAGCGGCGTGGTGAACACCACGGTGTTTACCGTGCCCGTGAAGGCGCTTTGACCGGAACGTTTAGGATAGAGCATGGCTTCCGACAAATTTCTCGCCGCAGCGATCGAAGAGGCGCGCCTGGGACTCACCGAAGGCGGCATCCCGATTGGCTCGGTGCTGGTTTGCGACGGCACTATCATTGGCCGCGGGCATAATCGCCGAGTGCAGCGTGGCAGCGCCATCCTGCATGGCGAAATGGACTGCCTGGAAAACGCCGGGCGTCTAGCCGCGTCCGTTTATCAGCGCTGCACCATTTACACGACGCTATCGCCTTGTCCTATGTGCAGTGGCGCGATTCTGCTGTATCGAATTCCGCGCGTGATCGCCGGCGAAAACCATACCTTCCTGGGAGCGGAAGACTATTTGCGCGTGAACGGCATCCAGGTGGACGTGTTGCAAGATGCGGAGTGCATCGAGTTGATGCGCCGCTTCATCGCCGAGAAGCCGGGCCTGTGGAACGAAGATATCGGCGTATAAAAAAGCGGACGCCGATAGCCTATAGCGATGGTGATCCGGCTAGACTTGCCAGACAACATAGCCCAAGCGTTGACCATTGACAGCGTGAGTGGCTAAAATCCGAGCCGCGGTGGCTGTCGGTGAAGCTTATTGGCGGAGATGAAAGCGGATTTTATCCTGATCGATGATCGTTTGGGAAGACAAGAAGCAAAGCGTCTGGGGCTAACCGTCGCCGGTGCCTTGGGTATTCTTGAGCAGGCTTGGGTTGCGTGATACGTCAGTGATCCTATGGGAACACTGAGTCAACTGAGGGCTAGCGGCTTCATAAGTTCAGGCCGCCTTGTCGCTGAGTTCCGATCCAGCATTGCCCAGTAAGTCAGGCGGCGGAGATCATGCCTCCGCCGCTTCATTACTTAACACTTACCGGCTTCCTCATCTCCAGCAAATTCTCGAGCAAGCCTTCAAAGCCCCCGTTCACCGTCACCCGGTCCACCTTCTCCACCAACTTCTCTAACGTCTCCAGCTCCTTCAAACGCACCAATATCGGATTGTCCTCGAGCAGCTTCGCCGTGTTCAACAGTGAGCGGGTCGCGGCCGTCTCCTCGCGCCGGCGAATCAGGTTCGCTTGCGCCTGCTTCTCGGCCGTTACCACCTGGTTCATGATCTCGCGCATTTCGCCAGGCAAAATAATATCCTTCAACGCGATGGCGCCCACCTCCACGCCTAACTCGCGCATCTCGCCGCGCACCACGGAGGCCGCGCTTTCATCCACCTCCGTCTTCTCGGCCAGAATCTCTTCGAGTGTCTTGCGTCCGAGCGCCTGCCGCATCGCCAACTGCAGCAAGCGGTAGAAGTACGCTTCAAAGCTGGCGATACTCTGCTTCGCTTTCACCGCATCTTTCACCTGATACTCGGCCAAAATGTTGACCCGCAGCGAGACTTTATCGCGTGACAAAATCTCCTGTCCGGGCACTTCGATCGTCTGACGCCGCAGGTCCACGATCTCAACCCGCGGAGATCCAGTCACCGCCCAGAAGCCGTATTTTCCAGGTGGAAGAGTGCGCGTCAGCCGGTTGTCGAGATACAACAAACCGGCCTTCGCTTCCTCCACCAGATAGAAGGCAGCCAATGACTCCTTCCCCAGGCGCTCGAGCGCCGGCAGCTTCTGGGCGGAAACCTGAGGCTCGTCAATGACGTTCACCACCTCAGCCGTGACCTCCACCGCTCCGCGCCAGAACAGCATGCGCTTGGCGGGCAGCATCACTTTGTACAACTTGCTGTCCACATAAACAATGGCCACCTGCAAGTCGTTCGTTTCCACGCGCGTGAAGTAGCGCTCCGCAATCTCCGGGCGCTCCTTCGCCAAATAGTCGGCCCAGGTGCTTTGGAAGACGAGTTCGCGCACATTGTGCGTCTCCACTTCCAACGACACGCCGGGCGTGACGAACAGGCGATACGCGCCGGGCGCGAGAATGCCGCCGAAACGGCCGTTCTTCGTGATCAGCGCGCGCTCCTGGTCGCCTACAATAATTCGCTTCCATAACATAGTGCCCCTCCTCCTCAATTCGTTTACTAACTCCGGTTAATAATTAAGTCCGATTCCGGGCTTGGCCTACAGTTTCGGTGCGGAAGAAAGCCAGAGCCGGTGTCGTGAAGACCACCGGCAGTTTCAGCCTCTTGCAGAGCGCCGCCGCTGCTGCGCCCTCCCTCCTACAGAGAAAAAAGCGCGCGGCTTCAGACCGGAATCGGATTGGTTGTCAAGCCTTTGCGGGGCTTTGGCTAGATAGCGGGAGTCGAACCCGTGACCTACAGATTATGAGTCTGTCGCTCTACCACTGAGCTATATCTTGGGATGGAAGACCAATCGCATGCCGGTATACGGTGTTCCAAGGGAAACCGCACCAGTGAGGGATTCGATCCTCGACTTTTGACATGTGATTAGCATCAGAATGATTACCTTCGACTCTCAAGTCTAACTGTGACTTACTCTGTGAGTCAAGTACCAAAATGCGCTCAGGACGCAAAAAAGTTTTGTGTGCAATTCGGTACATTTAGAAAATGGAATTTGCGATGAACGAAATGGCGGATCAGTCTACCCTCGCAGAAGCACCGGCAACCGGCTCTCGCGGCATGCGCGTGTTCTGGCTCATTGTTCTCGCCATCTCTTCTTTGCTCATGCTCTACGCAGTCACGCGCGCTTTTGTTTGGGATGAAGGTTATCACCTCATCGCTGCCCAACAAATCTCCCAAGGCAAGCTGCCCTACATCGACTTCTGCTTTCCCCAAACACCATTGAACGCATACGCCAATGCCGCTGTGATCAAGCTGTTCGGCCAGCATTGGCGGCCCGTCCACGTGTTGGCTACTTTGTTCTCCTTGGGAGCGATGCTGCTCACTGCGCAGTTCATGCTGTCGCGCTTTCCGGTGCTCAACTGGCGCTTGCCGTGTGCCATTGCCGCGGCAGTGTTCGTTGGTCTGAACGAAGTTGTTATTCAATTCGGCACCATAGGTCAGGCTTACGGCATTTGTCTCTTCTTTACGGTGGCGGCCTATCGCGTGGCTCTGCTTACTCCAGAGCGAGTCACTCTCCTCTTGCCGCTTGCCTGCGGAGTGCTCGCGGGTATTGCGGCCGGGTCTTCTCTCTTAACCGCGCCCATCGCACTCATGCTGCTCCTCTGGATCTTCTTCTATAGTCAGGTGGGGCAGCCATGGCGCAAGGCGCTCGCCTTCATCTTCGGAGTTAGCTTTGCTTTTATGCCGCTGTTCTGGCTCTTCTTCCGCGGCCCCGAACAAACCATTTTTAATGTGTTGAAGTACCACGCCTTATATCGCCGCTCCGATTGGCCCGGCGCGGGCTATCACGACCTGCAGGTTTTCACCAGCTGGCTTGATTCCACTCAGGCGCTCACCCTGGTTCTGCTGGCCGCCACGGGCGTTGCATTCCTCCTGAAGCAAGCTCCCTGGTCCCGCTTGCAGCGCGCGGAGTTTTATTTGGCAGCCTGGATTAGCGTGGCGGATGGCGTCTATCTCTGTACTCCTCATCCCACCTTTGGCCGCTACTTCATCTTTCTCACGCCATTCATGACTGTTCTTTCCATGCTCGGCCTTTACGTGTTGGCCGCGAAAATGGGATCTGGCGCTCGTCCCCTTTGGCCGACGGGAATTGCCGCTACGCTCATGACTCTGATGTGCTCCAGTTTCGTCGTCAATTCTTTCCAGGAAAGCACTTGGCAGGATTACGAAAAAGTCGCACAAAAAGTGGCCTCCGTCACTCCTCCCGGCGGCCGCATCTTTGCCGATGAACTCGTCTATTTCGCCCTGGGCCGAAACCCTCCCTCCGGCATGGAGGTCTCCTACACTCACACTGTCACTCTTTCGCAACGGGACGAAAAGCTGGAACACATCGTCTCGCTGCAGGAGTTGAAAGACCAGTTCGCCCATCACGACTTCGCCACCGTGCAATCCTGTTCCGACGCGGAAATGGAACGTTATGGCCTGCCGGCCGGGTATCGCTACCATGCCGATCTCGACGATTGTACCGTGTACTGGGGCCAGATCCCCAAGTGATATACTTCAGGAATCCCCATGAAGAAATTACTCGCCATAGCTGCCTTTGCCAGCACGCTGCTTCTCGCTCAGGGGCCGAACATTACCGGCGTCTGGCGTGCCGATCTCCAGAAAAGCAAACGGATGGGTCCCCCGGTTGTTACGTATCTTGTGATCATCGAGCAAAAGAACGCCATCTTCAATAACCGCACTAAAGAGGAAGCTCCGCTGGTAACCGAAACCACTGGCACCTGGGGCCAGCGTGAAGACCGCTCCGTGCTTACCTTCTTTAACAACGGTAAGCCCGCCATTCGTCCCTACCGCGGCGTGCCCACTCGCGTGAAGGCAGTTGTGGAAGGCAACAAGTTGGTCGTATATGGCGAAGTGGCCGGCCGTCCCGACACCTTCAAAAGAACCTATGACCTTTCCGCCGATGGTCAAACGTTGACTGTCGACGAAGAAGCCACCGGCGAAGGCCACGTTATGCACAACACCATCGTTCTCTTAAAACAGGAGGATGCCGCCGGCGAGCCCTTACGGAAGCCGGAGGAACTCGCCGGGGTTCACTTCAAGAATGTAAAAACCGAATCCTTGAAGAATCTGCCCGCCTCCGAATTTATCGATCACATGCACTACTTCACTTGGGCCTTGGGCAAGGATTGCCAATTTTGTCACGTTGAGCACAAGTTCGATTCCGACGATAAAAAAGAAAAAGTCACCGCCCGCAAAATGATCGATATGGTTGCGGCCATCAACGAGCACAATTTCGAAGGCAAACCCGAAGTGCGCTGCTTTACCTGCCACGAAGATCGCGGTCACCCGCTGTCGCGCCCGCTTTTTGCCGACGAAATCGAAGCCGAAAAAGCCCGCGCCGCCAAAGAAGCCGCCGAGCGCGAGGCTCACCAGCCTCCTCCACCCCCCGGCCCTCCGCCGTCACACTAGCATGCGCTCAGTTCTGGTCTTCGTGGGGCAGGCGCTTTCGCCTGCCATCCTCCTATCTACCCTCGCCCTCGCCCAATCCCCCCTCCCCATCACTACTCCCAAGCAATTCCTCGGCTTCAACCTCGGGGACGATTACCACATCGCCAATTACACCCAACTCGACCAATACTGGCACAAACTCGCCTCCGAGTCCGACCGCATGAAGCTGGTCGACATCGGTCCCACCGCTGAAAATCGCCGGCAGTATATGGTCATCATCAGTTCTCCCGCCAACCTCCAGAACCTCTCGCACTACCAGCAAATCTCCCAACGACTCGCCCACGCGGAAGGTCTCACCGACGACGAAGCTCGGGCGCTGGCTCACGAGGGCAAAGCCATTGTCTGGATCGACGGCGGCTTGCACGCCAATGAAACCGTGGGTTCCCAGCAGGAGATGGAAGAGGTCTACCTAATGGTGAGCCGCACCGACCCCGAAACCCTCCGTTTTCTCGACGACACGATTCTTCTCTGCGTGCTGGCGAATCCCGACGGCCAGGAACTAGTCGCCAATTGGTACATGCGCGAAACCGATCCCGCCAAGCGCAGCCTGAGCAATCTGCCGCGCTTATTCCAGCATTATATCGGTCACGACAACAACCGCGATTTCTATATGTCGAACATGCCCGAAAGCACGAACATGAATCGCCAGCTGTTTCTCGAATGGTTTCCGCAGATCGTCTACAATCATCACCAAACCGGCCCGGCAGGCGCAGTCATCTTCATGCCGCCGTTCCGCGATCCGTTCAATTACAATTTCGACCCGCTCATGCCCCTGGATGTGGAGGCTGTGGGCACCGCCATGCATCAAAGGCTCGTCGCCGCTGGACTAGGCGGTTCCGCCCAGCGGTCTGGCGCCAGTTACTCAACCTGGTGGAATGGCGGCCTGCGCACGATCTGTTATTTCCACAACATGATTGGCCTTTTGACCGAAATCATTGGCAGCCCAACGCCCGTGCAGATCGCGCTTGTTCCGGAGAAGCAGTTGCCCACTGGCGATTGGCCGCTGCCTGTGGCTCCGCAAACCTGGCATTACCGGCAGTCCATCGACTATGAGATGAGCAATAACCGCGCCGTGCTCGATTACGCTTCGCGCAATCGGGAAACGCTGCTTTACGACATCTATCTCATGGGCAAGCATTCCATTCAGAATGGCTCCGAGGATCACTGGACCATTACTCCCAATCGCATCGAAGCGTTGCGCACCGCTAATACCGGAACCTCCTCGGCCTCCGATTCCCTCTATAAGTCCGTCTTACACGATCCCAACTTTCGCGATCCTCGCGGCTACATCATTCCCTCCGATCAGCCGGACTTCCCAACTGCCGTCAAGTTCGTCAACGCTTTGCTCAAGACCGGCATCACGGTGTTCCAATCATCGCGGTCTTTCACGGTTAATGGCAAGAACTATCCTGCCGGTTCGTTCATTGTTAAGAGCGCGCAAGCGTTTCGCCCGCATGTCATGGATATGTTTGAGCCGCAGGATCACCCTAACGATTTTCAGTACCCCGGAGGTCCGCCCATCCCTCCTTACGACAGTGCCGGTTGGACGCTCGCCCTCCAAATGGGGATTCAGTTTGATCGCATACTCGATTCCTTCGATGGGCCATTCGCCAAAGTAAATGACCTCCTCCCTGCGCCCCCCGCCTCCGTAACCAGCGTTTCCAAGCCCGCTGGTTATTTGCTCGATCATCGCGTGAACGATTCATTCATTGTCGTCAATCGCCTGTTAAAAGCCGGCAGCGCGGTGTATTGGCTTGCGAAGGCACCCCCTCTCCCAGGCCGCGACCTCGGCAGCGGAACAATTTGGGTATCGGTGTCGGCAGCCGTGAAACCCATTCTCGAAACAGCCGCCAAACAACTCGGTGTGTCGGCTTATGCGCTCTCAAAAGAGCCTGCCGGCGACTCACTCAAGCTCAGACCGATTCGCATAGGTCTATTCGACGAATATGGCGGTCTCATGACTTCCGGCTGGGATCGCTGGCTGTTCGAGCAATACGAATTTCCTTTTCAACTGGTCTATCCCCAGACGCTGGATGCCGGCAATTTGCGCGAGCGCTTCGATGTACTCGTATTTACCGACGGTGCTTTTCGCAGCGGCATGGATCGTAGCCATCAACCGAAGCCAGAAGAAATTCCCGCGGAATTCCGACCCTGGCTGGGTCACATCACTCAAGATAAAACCATTCCTCAGCTCCAGAAATTCCTCGCAGCCGGTGGGTCGGTCGTCACCATTGGCAGTTCCACCTATATGGCGGAGTTGTTAGGCGTCCCCATCGAGAACCATCTCACCGAAATGGGGAAGGATGGCAAAAGGCATGCCTTGCCGCGCGACAAATACTACGTCCCCGGCTCTCTCCTTAAGGTGCATATCAACAACAACAATCCCCTCGCCTACGGCATGCCGGCGGAGGCCGACGTCTTTTTCGAGAATAGTCCAGTGTTCAATCTGTTGCCGGAGGCTGCATTGCAACACACCGAGCCCGTCGCCTGGTTTTCTACTGACAAACCTTTGGATAGCGGTTGGGCCTGGGGCCAACAATATCTCAAAGAAGGAGTAGCAGTGGCCGTCGCATCAGTCGGAGAAGGAAAATTCGTCGCTCTCGGTCCCGAGGTCACCTTCCGCGCCCAACCCCATGGCACCTTCAAACTGCTTTTCAACGGCCTCTACTATGGCTCCGCTACGCCGGCTCTCCTCCGCTAAGAAGCTTCTTGATGCCGCTGCCCGTACCCGAACAGTCACTTCAACGCGATTCTAACTTCGTCGGCATCAGCGTCCACTTGGAGCAGGTGTTTGCTGCTGTCCCATTTCATGCTGCCTCCCTGCACTGACTGAGGGACGCCCAAACCTATCTTCAAAACCTCAACAGAATGTTTATCAAACTTGCTATAGCGAATCTCCTCCGGACCATACTGAATATCTTTAATGACGGAAGATGTCTTTAGCAGGTGATTCTCGCTGGACGGCGCCAGTTCCGGCGCGGCCGCCATTGACCTCAACAAGTGCCGCACATAATCTCCATATCCATCGGTCCACCAGATCTCATAGGTCCCTGGATCTGGATATCTATTCTTGCCATCGTCGTCAACCGCGTACGTCGACCAATTCAACTGCCGGATCGCCATGTCCTTGTTGGAGTTATCCCCCGTCTCGGCGGCGTACCTAAGTTCCACAGACGCATGTCTCGACGAGTGGCTCTGTCCCGGCACCTTGTAAGCCGTCTGCTCATTAATCGTCATCACTCCCAGCCGGTCTAGTGAGTGATTGCCGAGAGTCGCTATCACCCAATCCTGCATATGCCGCACATCCACTTTCCAATTGGCGTCCCAGGATTTGTTCTCCATCAGATACCACGCCAGCGTGCCTGCGTTAATCTCCGTATCCGACCATCCGGGAATATCCTCAAAGAACGGGCCCCAGCGGTTGTTCTGTATCGGATAACGTTTGAGCCAAGTCAGTAGCATGTCGAAAGCTTTTTGATACTGGCTGTCTTCCCCAGCCTTTAGCTCGATCAGCGATTGGAACAGCCGCATTGTTCCCGTCCAATTCGTTGTGTAGGCCGATTTCACGTCGCCACTTTCCGCCACAACTTTAAACGGCAATGGCGAGTGATCCTCATCTCCCGCCTTTATTTTGCTCGCCAGCACATTGGCAATCTTCACTGCCGCCTCTAGATAACGCCGGTTTCCGGTAATCTTATAAAGCGTCACCAACTCCGCGCCGAACGATCCCGCTTTATCCGGCTGAGTCACGCCTTTGCCCAGCACAATGTCTCCGTCATACCTCAGTTCTCTCTCTGTGTTGCCGGGAAAGGGAATGTCGGGCCACGCCGCCGTCGCGGAGGAAAAGCCATGGTCCAGATACGCATCCGCTTGATAAACCATGTTGTCAAGCACTTTCCTGTCGCCGCTGTACTGATAGTAAAGCGACCATGACGACAGCATCATCGCAAATTGGTCGCCGCCAATACCGGCCGTCTCCAAAGTGCGAAACACCATATACTTCGGGAGGTCGATAGCTCCCTGCGGTTTGCTGCCAACATCCACATTCCAGTAAGCCGGCACGTGGCTCCAATAAAACCACAACGAGCTGACTACATGGTCGTAGGCGATGCCTGGATCGTCCGAATACCACGGGAGAATATGCCCGGCTGCGTCCAGCCGAAGTGGATGATAACCGATTTTCTCAACATTCGAGTGCGCGCCTACGTCGCCGGCGAGCAACACGACGACAACTAAACGGCTGAACGTCATCTCCGGCCCACCTTCTCTAATGCTGTTCGTAAACTTGCATCGATCAACTCGCACATCTCGTCAATATCCTTTTCCTCGGCAATCAATGGAGGAGCTACCGCAAACCAGCTCGGGTCGATTCGCATCACAATTCCATGCTGAATCGCCGACGCCTTCAGTGCCTTACCCAGCGCCGGAAACGGCTGCATCGTCTTCGTATCTTTCACCAACTCAACGCCCAGCAAGATACCTTTGCCGCGTATCTCCCTCACCACGCCATACTTCTTCAGGCATCCCAGCTTATCTAGCAGGTAGTTCCCCAGCCTCTCCGCCTTCGAGCACAAATCCTTTTCGACAATCTCATCAATCACCGCTATCCCAACCGCGCACGCCAGTGGATTCCCTGCAAACGTATGCCCGTGCGCGAAGTGCACACCGTCTTCCGGCGTTCCTCGGAACGCATCCGCCATATCCTCGCGAGCCATCATCGCTCCCAAAGGAATAGCACCACTCGAAATGCCTTTGCCCGCGCAAATGATGTCTGGCGTCACGCCAAAAGTCTGCGCGGCGAACATATTGCCCGTTTTGGCGAAGCCCGTAATCACTTCATCGAAAATGAGCAGCACGTTGTGACGGTCGCAAATCTCACGCAGTATTTGAAAGTATTCGTCAGTGGGAGTAATAATGCCACCGGTATTCCCGATCGGCTCGACAATAACTCCCGCCACTGTCTCGGGATCCTCATTGAGAATCACATCTTCCACGCTCTGCGCCGCGAAGCGATTCGCTTCCTCCCAGGTGGCAAAGCGATCCCGGTAAAAGCTCGGAGGGAACACTTTCAAGAAGCCATTCATCTGCGGCTCGAACTTCGACTTGCGGACGCCGTTGCCGCTCGCCGCCATCCCTCCGAAAGTCGCGCCATGATAGCCGAAATAACGGCTGATAAATTTATACTTACTGGGTTTTCCGACCTGCTTGAAATACTGCCGCGCGAACTTCAGCGCCGATTCCACCGCCTCCGACCCGCCGCTATAAGGCTTAACAAACTTGAGATTGCCGGGAGTGACCTCGCCCACCTTTTCCACAAAATCGAGCATCACATTGGTAATACTAGCCAACGGCGGCGCGAACGTTACTTTCTCCATCTGCTCGCGCATCGCCTCCATCACTCGCGGATGCCTGTGGCCCAAGACCGCTACAAAAATTCCGCCGATGGCATCGAAGTAGCGCTTGCCATCGGGGTCCCAGTAGTACAGTCCTTCCGCTCGCTCGACTACGAGCGGCTGTTCGAGAAACTCCGAGGTCGCATGGTAATCGATGAAAGTGCGGTTCAGCAGTTTAAGCTGGCGCTCTGTTAATTGCATATGTCTAAAATCATTCTCCTGGCGGTAAGCCGGAGCTTAAACCGCCGTCTACCGCCACTGCCGCGCCGGTCATGAAAGAAGCCTCGTCACTGGCCAGAAATACCGCCACCCGCGCCACTTCCTCCGGTCTCCCAATTCTTGTCAGTGCGTGCAGCTTGCCGGCCTGCTTGCGCGCAGCATCGGGATCGGGTTGCGCCTGAAAATATCCTTCCGCCAAGCCGGCATCGATGTAACCTGGGCAGATCGCGTTGACCCGAATCCCGTCTCTGCCATGATCAATCGCGATAGCTTTCGTGAACCCGAGAATGGCCGCCTTGGTCGCGCAATATCCGGCACACATCGGTTCTACAAAAGTCCCGTTCACCGACGACATATTGATAATCGTTCCACGCGTCGCCCGTAAAGCCGGCAGGAAGTGTTTCGAACAAAGAAATACCCCACCCACGTTCACCGCCATCTGCCGGCTCCATTCCTCGAACGTGGTGTCCTCAATCCATTTGTTGACCTGGATAGCGGCATTATTCATCAGCACGTTGACGTGACCAAACGCACGCATCGTTTCGTCTACCAGTCGGCTCACTGACTGCGGACTCGCGACATCCGTCTCCACGGCGATCGCGCGCGCGCCCGTTTCGAGAATCGTGCTGGAAACTGTTTGGGCCGCTGCGGGATTAATGTCGGCTACCACCACCGCCGCGCCGGCTCGTGCGAACTCAAACGCAATCGCCTTGCCAATACCCGAGCCCGAGCCCGTAACCACCGCCACGCGGCCCGTCAGATTGATCAAAAAAACAACCTCGCCCCAAACTGCATGCGCCTGTTGTCCACCGAAGTGGAGAATATCTGCCCCATGCTGGGATCTCCCACCGTTGAATCCGGAGCCGCGAAATTGGGATGGTTAAACGTATTGAACGCGTCCGCCCGCAGCTCAAAATTGATCCGCTCAGTAATTCTGAAAGTCTTGAACAGAGAAGAATCCAGTTGTTGCAGGCCGTCGGTATGCAGCGGATTGATACCGGCATTGCCATATGTGTCGGGCACTAAGTCGTCCGAGAAACAGCTCGTATCGAACCAGTCATTCACATTTGGATTCGAGATCGCACCGTTGCAAGTTCGATTCGGCCGGTTGCTCTGCCCGTTGTTCAACAAGCTCACGCTCGAGTAAACGTCGAATCGCAATCCGCTGCGGATCGTCACCAGCCCCGAGTATTCCCATCCCCCCACTAAAGCATCCACAATGCGATTTGCGTTTGAGAGGAATTGTCTCCCTCGCCCCACTGGTATTTCATAACTGAATTGCGCCGTAAATGTATGGGCAATATCTTCGGGCGTGGGTCCGTAATATTGATTAATGGTCAGAGGATTGATATTGTTGCCGTTCGAGAAATTCCGCCCATGGGCATAGCTGGCGGTAATTGTAAAACCTTTGCTTACCTGCGCTACGAATCTGGTAGTGAGCGCATCGTACCAGCTACCCGCGTTCGAATACTGAATCGGAATATCGCCAAGCTGCGGATAGAGAGACGCCAGTGGCCGCGCCAAATTGTAATCTGCTCCTGGCGGCTGCGGTGGCGCTTGATTAATGTTCACCGAATGATTGTTATTTATGCCCTGTACGCGAAGGTAGCCAACATCCAGTAGCATTCCGCGGCGTAGCTCGCGCTGCAAGTTGACCGAAGTTTGATCCACCTGCTGGCTTTTCCAGTTAGCCTCCGTCCCGCGAATCACCGCATTGGATGGAATCACTAAGTTGCCCGAGGAGTCGTAAACCGCGCTAGCGAGCGGCAGGCCGTCGCGAGAGAGTAGCAGGCTAGGCGTCAGATTGTTCGCGGTCAACAAATCTTGCTTCGCATAGTTCGGGTAGCCCAATCCGAGAATCGTGAGAGGCCCCGACCAATAGGCTTGCCAATAAGAGATGCCAAATCCTGCTCGGAAACTAGTCTTGCCCTTATCCGGCGACCAAGCCAAGCCCACCCTCGGACCTATATCTCCTTTATCCAGGTTCAGAGATGGGCTTCGGTCGTTGCTCGAAGCCAGCACCAACTCATTAGTCGCTGTGTCCCAGTTCGACTCCCGATTAAATCGCTCGATAGGCCTCGTCGTCAGCTCATAACGAAATCCCAGATTCAACGTGAGTGATGGCAAAATCTTGAAATCGTCCTGCGCATACATCGCGTTTTGCCAATACGTTTGATAAGGTATCCCATTCACAAACCTGGCTCGAGCGCTGCTCGTCATGGTGCCCAGCAGGAAACTGGGATAGGCGAAAGGGGGCGCTACGCCATTGTACGAAGTCATCGCGGGATCGAATCCGATGGTCCCGCGAGGGTCATCTCCCCCAATGGTATCGGCCGATACGTCCGAGATGTGATTGATGTTCGCTCCGACTTTGATCGTGTGGCGGCCTCTCACCATGGTGTAGTTGTCAGTCACTGCAATGGTGTTGCTAAAAATGAAACCAACCCAATCGGGTTGCGCGAAATTATTGATTGGACTCAAACTGGTCTCAAAAATCCCCTGAGTGGTAGGGTCTCCCAAGTTCCCGTTGGGAATTCCATAATAGTTATTCCAGTCCTTGCTCATGGAATTCGAATCCGTGTGGACATTGGTCCGGTTGAAACCGATCCGCGCTTCGTTCGCGTTGGTAGCACTCAAGGTGCTGAGCAAAGTGAGCTGCATATTCTGGTTCAAGCTTTCCGAGTTGGCTTGCCCATCCTGGAAAAACTGATTAATGTTCGTGGAATTGCCGTTTTTTGAATTCAACACTGAATAGCGATACAGCCACCGGTTCTTCTCGGACTGATTGAAGTCAATGCGCGCATCTCCCTGATTCGCGTTTTGAACATTTTGATACAGATAATACAAGTTGTCGGTCAAGCCCGGCAAATTGGCAACCCCGAAAACATGGTCGGCGTTCATCTTCGCCGTAACTCTGTCGAACCTGCTCGCCGGAATGATATTTCCGGCAAAGGGCGCGGCCGAAATAACGTTTCCGTTGCTATCGAACACCCGTGAAAAGGGGTCATAAATTTGCCCGTAAGTGCCACTCACTCCGGTAGGCGCAGGCAAGGAGTACAACTCCGAAAAGTTTCCCTGGTACATGAGCGCCGTGGGAGCACTGGCATATTCGTTCGTGCTGGTAGTGAATCGTGTCCCCTGATAATCCGAAAAGAAGAATAACTTGTTCTTGCGGATAGGCCCTCCCATCGCACCGCCAAATTGGTTCCGCCGGAATGGCGTTGAACTGGACGCGAAATAGTTGTTGGCATCGGTCGCGTTGTTGCGTAGATATTCGAAGCCCGATCCATGCAATTCGTTGCTGCCGGATTTGGTCACTACGTTGATAACCGCGCTGCCTGAGAACCCATACTCGGCGTCGTACTTTCCGGCGTAGACCTGCACCTCCTGAATCCCTTCAATGGGTGGCACCACGCCGATGTAGGCATTTTGCGGCTCGCGATTATAAATACCCTCGATGTATACACCGTTGGCATTCGCGTCCACTCCGCCAATCGAGGCCAGCTGCGGCCTCGTAAGGCCAACGGCAGAACCGTCTTCCCCGCCATTCGAACCGTAGTTGCCGCTGCCCGCCCCATTATTCGCTCCCGGCATCAGATTCATTTGATACAGCGGATTGCGGTCCAAGTTGGGCAGTTGATCGAGCGATTTGTAGCCGAAAGTCTGCGTCAACTCGGCGCTTTCGGTATTCACCGTGTTTGGGTGAGCCTCTACTTCCACCGTTTGCCGGACTTCACCCAGCGCCATCGTGAAATCCACGCGCGAACTGCCGCCGGATGTAACTTCCACATCCTTCTCCACACTGCGCCGGAAGCCCGATGACTCTACTTCCACCGTGTAGCGCCCTGGAATCAGAAAGTTAATGAGGTAGCTGCCGCCATCCTGGCTTGGAGCGGCGCTCGTAACTCCGGTGCCTTGATTAGTGACGCGAATCGTCGCACCTACAATGACGGCCCCGCCCGAGTCCGTAATGATGCCGGTGATTTTTCCCGTGTTGATCTGCGCCGCAACAGGGGGACACATCTCGAAAAGTAGTGCTAGCGAAAGCAAGCAAAGCCCAATAGAACTCGCTTTGCCCCAAAAACGATAGAAAGAACAGTGAGACATTGAAAACTCTCCACAGTGCAGATTTCTAAACATCATATGTTTCCTGCGGGCGGCTGTCAAGAATTTTCCGCGAGTGCCCTTACTGGCGGAACTTTTTCAGTGCCTGGCGCGAATCGTTCAGTGTGGCTTTCATCAGCCGCCGCACTGCTTGCCGCGCGCCGATCGTATTCCGGGCCTTGATCTCTTGAAACACCTGGCGGTGCATTTCCAGCCCCTTGTTGAAGTTCGTCAACTTGATCTGTTGCAGAAATACCGACATCACCGGGTCCAGCACCAACTCAAGATACGGGTTGTGGGCGGCGCGCATCACGGCGCGGTGAAAACGCAGATCGGCCTCTACCGCTTGCTTCAATTTACCGTTCTTCTTCGCCATAGCTTCCAACGCCTCTTCAATTTCGGCCAGATCCTGCTTGCTGGCACGCACTGCCGCCAGGCTGGCGCTGGTTTCTTCCAATACCTGGCGCAGTTCCAGCATCAACTCCATTTCCTCTACCGTTGGCATGGGCTGATCGCGAAAAAAATAAAGGAGCGATTCCTTCACGCGTTCCGGATTGGGCGCAACGGTCATGGTTCCACGTCCGGCCCGGACTTCCACCATGCCCCGGTCCTCCAGGATTTTCATCGCCTCGCGTATGACAATCCGGCTCACCTGGAAGCGTTCCGCCAAGTCCGCCTCTTTGGGCAGCTTTGATCCTGGCTCCGGGTAGTCTTCCACTATCAAGCGCTGCATTTCCTGCAGCACGTATTCGCTCATTCTGCCGTTTCGAAAGCTCCGTTTTTGCATTGACGCACTGCCGTCTTTGAACATATGATCTTTACTACAGTATGAACTTCAATCGGCGTACTAATTTGTTTCTGACACTCGTTCTCGTACTGCCGACGCTTCTACTGTTAGCGCAGGAAGTTTTCCCGGTTATCTCCACCATCAGCCCGGCCACTATAGCCGGCAGGCAAATCCATCTGGATGCCGGCCAGAAGCTCTTGCCCTGGCCCATGCCCGAAGACACCGGTTATTCATACAACTCACATTTGCTAACTCAGTGGAGTATTCTCTGGGACCAATACAACCGCCAGCGCTATCCGTACTTCTTTTGTTGTTTCGATTTTGACCGTACCACTTTCGAGATGCAGCCCGATTATCACTGGGCCAACTCCACAGGCTATTTGCGGGCCATGATGGAGGGTTTCATCGAGCGGCTCTATCCGTACACCGGAGATCAAAATACTATTGTTTTTCTGCAAGATCTGATCGACTATGAGTTGGAGAACGGTCGCACCCCGGAGAACTACGCTTGGTCGCGGGTCCCCTACGCATCCGCAAATCCCG